>Ga0209399_10000218_pt1 | contig 36226 bp, 25 predicted proteins | sample OV2TP3_FD_184130 | JGI IMG/M metagenome (GOLD analysis project Ga0209399, IMG submission 184130) | Hot spring microbial communities from Beatty, Nevada to study Microbial Dark Matter (Phase II) - OV2 TP3 (SPAdes) (version 3) | ecosystem: Environmental > Aquatic > Thermal springs > Hot (42-90C) ... | reverse complement strand
AGCGCCGAAGGGGGACGCTGAGATCGGGGAGTCCTACGTGCTGACGGGGTTCATGGCGGTGACGCCGGACGAGCCGGGGGCCGTGGCGAGGGAGGAGACGGAGGCCAGGGTGAAGTTCACGGTCGGGCGGACGGGGGGCGTGCGCCCGCCGGAACCGACAATCGCGCATCCGCCGGACTACTTCCCGCTGGCGATCGGGATGACGTGGGCCTACGGAGACAGCTTCCACGTGGTCCGCGTGGCCGGGGTGATGGAGTCCCAGCCGCCGATCTATATTATGGACTACATGGGCCAGAAGCGGCACTTCATCAAGCAGGACGATGGGAAGGTGCTGGAGTGGCGGGACGGGAAGAAGCGTTTGCTTTATGACTTCGGCGCGAAGGTCGGGGCGACGTGGAAGATCGAGCCGCTGGGGGACGGGTTTGAAATCTTAGACGGGACGGTCGTGACCGTGGCGGATACGGCGGAGGTGGTGACGACGCCCTATGGGGCCTTCAAAGGGTGCGTCCACCTGGGGATGCGCCCCCGGGATGGCCTGGCGGACGCGGGTTTCACGGACATGTGGTTCGCGCCGGGCGTGGGGCTGGTGAAGTGGTCGGAGGTCTGGATCGGTGGGGTACGGAGCTTTGCGCTGACGAGGTTTTCAACGCGGGCGAGCGAAGTCAAGGACCCGCCGGATTCGTCCTCCGGGTCGCAGACGGCCCTGATCAAAGGGGACTTCGACCGGGATGGCCGGGTGGGCTTTGCGGACTTCTTCATGTTCGCCGACGCCTTCGGCAAGCGATCCGGCGCGCCGGGGTTTGAGCCAGCGTTCGACCTGGACAGCGACGGGAGCGTAGGGTTCTCGGATTTCTTCCTCTTTGTGGATGCGTTCGGAAAGAGGTCGCTATGAGAACGGCTGCGGTTCTGTAAGGAGATGAACAGATTCAGGATTTATGAAAAAGGCCCTGAAGGTGATCTTCGGGGTCTTTTTTTTGAAGATGCGGCGGCATCAACGATGCCGCCCTACAAAGAATCTGTCGAACAAGGTAGCGCCATCCTGGCTACAACGTCAAATCACCCAATTCTCCCTGCCAGGGCCAATCTTCAGGGTTTTGCACCAGACCTGCCCGCACCGGATTCTGCCACACGTAAAACCACTTCTCGACATAGCTTTTGTAAGAACGCAGGACGTGGTCGAAGAATTCGGCCTGCCATTCCATGCCTTCCACGCCGCCTTCACGGGCGATCCGCTTGCTGGTCCATTCTTTCCACCTTTGCATGAAATCAGATAAAGATTTGGCCGCTTGATCCGCGCGACAGAAGAAGTGGACGTGATCCGGCATAACCACGTAGCGGCCCACTGCCCAGCCGTGGCGAGAATGGGCCATTCTCCATTCGTCGATCAGGATCGGCGCAACGGTCTCTTGATCGAGCAGGCAGATGCGGGTGCGGGTACAGGTGGTGATGTAAAAAATGGGGCGTTCGATCCAGACGTGAGTCAAACGGCTCAGATGTTTGCGTTGGGACATGGTTTATCTCAAATGCGGCGGCATCCCCGATGCCGCCCTACAAGAAATCCATTGAACAGGGCGGTTTTGTAGCCGGGACCGGTGGTCCCGGAAGATGTCATTCCACCGCGCAGGTCTCGATGCCGGTGACGAATCTCATGTGGCCATCCCACATGGGCAGGACCCAGGTGGTCTCGTCCCCGGCAACGTGAGAGGAGATCTCCGGCAGGGCGTCGAGGCCCTGGCCCGGCCCCAGGGGGACCAGGGCCACGGTGATGCCGACGGGCAGGCGGACCGATCCGACGTAGGTCACCGCCGGGGCCGGGATGAGTTTGTGACCGCCGCGCCCGGTCCAGCCCCGGCCGTGGATCTGGTCGTGGTTGTCCTCGGTGGACAGGATCGTCGTGGGGGTCCCGTTGGGCCAGTACGTCGTGTGCGGGTCCCGGTCGCCCACGGTCAACTGCGGGGCGAGGCCGCCGGAGAGGGGGAGCAGGACGAGACGCGCGCCGTTGGAGGCGGCGGCCATCGTCATGTTGTCCTGGAAGGTGACCTGGAGGTCGGCCTCGAACTGGAAGTTCTGCTCCACCTGCGCGACCGGCTGGTCTCCTGTCAGCACGTCCTGGAGCAGCCAGTAGGATTTGTCCACGAAGAGGATGCGGCGCTCCCAGCGGACAGGCCTGAGGGGCGCGAAGGCGTAGCTGCCGACGAAGAGGGTGTAGCCGTCCCCGGTCTCCCAGCGGTTGCGCAGCGGCTCCTTCACCTCCCTGTCGCCGTTGGGGGCGCGGTTGTGGCTCATGAACTCGTCCACGCCGTCTACGGTGATCGTGTTGTGCAGGAAGCCGGAGGGCTGGCGACCGACGAAGGCGTCCGGCTCGTTGGAGGCGTAGCGGGTGCTGGAGGGGTCTATGATGAACTTCGCGCCGCAGGCGGTGAGGACGAAGCTGAGTCTGTCGCCGTGCTGGTGGGTGGTGCCCCAGGGGCCGGCGTCAACGGCCATGTAGCGGGCGTTCGGCGCCCAGCCGCTGCGCATCGTGTAGTAGCCGCACCACTGCGCCTGGCCCCTGACGGGCCACTCCGTGAAGGGGGGCAGGGGACCGTCACAGGTCTGCTTTCGGACGGTCTCGGTCCAGGGGAGGTCGAGCCAGCGCGGGAGGGGCGGTTCGATGTAGCTCCCCACCTGATGGGCGTAGAGGTCGCCGAAGGAGGGGAGCCACCAGGTCGGGTCGGATAGCGCGACTAAGCAGGTGACCATCTCCCTCACCTTGCCCCGGACGGCCTGGATGGCCTCCTCGTCGCGCAGGGCGTAGGCCATGCCCTGCTGGAACTGGGAGACGGAGGCGGAGTAGGCGGTGGTCAGCTCGATGCACATGCCGTCGGGATAGAACGCCTCGTTGATGTACTGGGCGGCCAGCCCGGCGTTGTAGGCGCGCCAGGCGGGGGTCCTCTCCACGTCGTCGAGGACGGTCAGCGCCTGGGCCATCGAGTAGATCATGGCGCAGCCGCCGTTGTGCCGGGCGTCCACCTGGGACTTGATCTCGAAGCGGAGGTAGGCGACCTCCTGGACCATCCGCTCCAGGATGCGCAGGAGTTCTTCGTCGGCGACCTGCGGATAGCGGCGGAGGAGGTTGATCGTCTCCGACAGCTCGGTGAGACGCTCGGGAATCATGCACCAGTACCAGGGCTTGGCCACGGTCGTGTGGTTGACCCAGCCCTCCCGGACGGTGTGGCCGGCGAAGTCCTGAATGGGATAGGCGTCCATGTAGCTCAGGATGTGGTCCACGGTCCAGCGGATGTACTTTGCGTCGCCGGTGTGGAAGATGGCCTCCCGGAGCGTGCCCAGGACGGGGAAGCGCGTGAGGCAGGAGAGGGGGGAGCCGTACCAGTCCAGGCCGGTGGGAGGGACCTCGTGGACGCTGTAGCCGTCCCACATGTGCCCGGCGAGCAGGCCGTCCGCGCGGGACGTGTCCAGATGGGGGTTCCGGGTCAGGGCGGACCAGTCCGTCAGCAGCGGGGATGCCAACGGATGGGCGCGGAAGCGGGCGGCGTAGGCCCTGCCCGCCGCCTCGACGTCCCCTCTTTCAAGGGCGGCCCTGACGGCTGTCAGCTCGGGCCGGGTCAGGTCCAGGCCGCGCAGAAACGCCTCGCGGCCGGGAAGCACAAACTCCTCCGCTGAAATCGTCGCGCCGGGCGCGGTCATGAAGGTCTCCTTTCCTCTTTAAGGTCAATCTTGTTTACAGCCCTGCAACTGAACGCGATGAATAGCAAAATTCAGGCTGAGATTCAAGTCAAATATTCAGTGCAACCGGATGAAGCGCGTCATTCTCCTTGCAGGCGCAAGGCGGCCCTTGTTTTTTGCCTGAAGGCGTGTTATCTTTCGGCAGCACAGCGCTCTAATCTCTGGAGACAAGATGAACGATCACCGGATGCCGTCCTCCGTCTGGCCTGTCCACGCGCCTGAGCACGCGCAGGCCGTCCTGCTGGCCCTGTCCTCCGCCGGGCTGGGGGGCCATTTCTCCGTGGGGGGCGGCCTCGGCCTGCTGCACTATCTGGACTATCGGCCTACTCACGACGTGGATGCCTGGTGGGTCTCGTCGGCCACGTCGGAGGATCAGCGCCGGGTCATCGAAGCGGTTGAAGAGGCCCTCCGGCCTCTGGGGCAGGTCCGGCAACGCGCCTGGGGGGATGTGATCAGCGTGGAACTGCTCCGCGAAGACAGGGTCGTCTTCAGCTTTCAGGTCGCCCGACGCTCCGCGCAACTCTCGCCTCCCACGCGAGCGCCGTGGGGAGATGTCCTGCTGGACAGCTTTCCGGACCTGGTCGCCGGCAAAATGGTGGCCCTGGTGGAGCGCGGCGCGCCGCGAGACTTTCGTGACGTTTACGCCCTGTGTCAGGCGGGACTGACGACGCCCCGGGAGTGCTGGGGGCTCTGGGAGCGCCGTCAGGAGCTCACAGGCAGCGACACCGATAGAGGGCGGGCGAGGCTGGCCGTGGAGACGCATCTGGCGCGCATCGCCCAGCACCGGCCCCTGGACAGGATCGCCGACCCCGAAAGGCGGGAGGAGGCAGGGCGGGTGCGCCGCTGGTTTGCGGAGGAGTTTCTGAATGCCCTCACCGAATGACTGGCTGGACGGGGCGCTCTACCCGGATGTGGCGCCTCCCCTGTCGCTGGACAGCCTGGCGGCGCGGGTGGACTTCGTGGCCCGCCTGTGCGCGGCGTGGGACTTTGGCGTGCTGCCTGCCCCTCAGACTGTCGCTGAGGTCCGGCAGGGCGAATGGCGCGAGGCCGTGGACGCCTGCCGGCTGCTCACCTCCCCGGCGTATCACCTGCTGCGGGCCTGGCACAACCTGCCCTCCCTCCCCTACCTCGGCGCTCAGATGGCCTACATCCGGGACGATCCCAATCTGGACTACGTGTAAAGAGTCATGTTCTGCAAGTCATGGCAGGGCCGGCCCGAAAGGTCGGCCCTTGTTTTTTGTCCGGCAGGATGTTATCTTCTGACGCATAGACGAAACGGTCCTGGAAACATCTCGCAAGGAGGTTCCCGTCATGAGCCTCAAAACTATGCTGACTGCCGATGACCTGTTTCTGATGGAAGAAAATGGTCCGTGCGAACTGGTCAGGGGGGAGGTGATCCGAATGAGCCCAGCGGGAGGTCTTCACGGCAAACTCACGATTCGTATAGGGGCCTTGCTGGATGCCTACGTGCGACCTAGACACCTTGGCGTGGTCTGCGGCGCGGAGACGGGGTTCATCCTGGAGCGGGACCCCGACACGGTGCGCGGCCCGGACGTTTCGTTTGTGAGCCGGGACCGGATTCCGCCCGAAGGGGAGCCGGAGGGCTACTGGCCCTTTGCGCCGGACCTGGCCGTGGAGGTCATCTCCCCGAATGATCTCTACCGGGAGATCGAGCAGAAGGTGGAGGACTATCTGAGGGCAGGCGTCCGGCTGGTCTGGATCGTCAACCCCGGCACGCGGACGATCACGACCTATCGCCCTTCTTCCGAGGCGCACATCCTCCGCATCGGCGATACGCTCACCGGCGCAGACGTGATCCCCGGTTTCGACGTATCCGTGTCCGAGGTATTTGAGTGAAAACGATCTGCCTCCTTCTCGTTACCCTCTTTATTCTCCCTCACCTTTCCCTCGCCGACGAAGCCTCAGACCTCAACGCCCCCCGGCTCATCTCCTCCGACGCCAGCGGCATCGTGGTGGAGGTCGGGGTCCAGACGTACTCCCTCTCCGAGGTCCAGGTCCAGGGCCAGGCCTTCCGCCGGATGACCGTGCCCGGCTATGTGACGACCGTGGCGCCGGGGCGGCCGGCCGTGCCGGTGACGAGCGCCCTGCTGGGCGTGCCGGAGAATGTGGACCTGTCGGTCGCGGTCCTGGAGGAGGAGGGGGAGACGCTGACGGGCGTGCGGCTCGCGCCGTTCAGCGACCCGGGGCTTCGACCAGGAATACCGGAGGTCGATGAGAGGGCCTATCAGAGCGATATGCCCTATCCATCCGTTGCAGCGGAGATCGCGTCCGTCGCCTACCTCCGGCATCAACGGGTCGCTGTCCTGGCCCTGCGGCCCGTGCGCTACAACGCGGGCCGGGGGGAGCTGCGGGTCGCCTCGCGGCTGCGCGTGGCCGTGCGGTTCCTCCCGCGAGGGGCTCCCAAACCGGTGCGTCTCCCGGACCCGGAGGGGGACCGGGCGTTCGAGCCTGTGTACCGGGCCGCGCTGCTCAACGCCGACTCCGCGCGGCCCTGGAGGGTCGTGGGGCCGCCTGCGCGCGCCGGGCTGGGCAAGGTGGACCTGCGCGGGACCTGGTATCGGCCTGCCTGGACCTATTATCGGTTCCCCATCCAGGAGGACGGGGTCTACCGGATGGACCTGGGCTGGTTCGCAGCGGCGGGCCTGGACACGGCCCGGCTGGACCTGACGCGACTCAAGCTGTATCTGGACGGGGAGGAGGTCCCGCTCCGGGTCTCGGACGGGGGGGACAGCAGGCTGAACGCGGGGGACTACGTGGAGTTCTACGGGCGCTACCGGCGGGCCGAGGGCCGGGACTTCGAGAACTCCCTGGGGCGGGAGAACGTGTTCTACCTGACCCAGGACGGGGAGGCCGGGAAGCGGGTGGTTGACGTAGACGCGACACCGAGGAACGGATACGCGGCGGCGACCTCCTACCGGGCGGCGTTCCACGTGGAGCGGGACAGCCTGTATGACCCTCTGGGGTTTGCGCCGGACAACCTGCGGGACCACTGGTACTGGGCGCGCATCGACGGGCCGGCCTCCAGGTCCTTCGACTTCGCGATGGACGGGATGGACCGGGCCTCCCTCCGGCCCGTGGCCCTCAGGGTGACGCTGCACGGGCTGAGCGACCTGACAAACGTGGACCCGGACCACCGGGCGCTGTTGCGACTGAACGGCGCGACCTCCCTCGGGGAGGCGATCTGGGAGGGACAGACGGAGTATGTCGTGAACCGGGAGATGCCGCTCTCGGCCTTTCGGGAGGGGATCAATGCCCTGAGCGTGGAGGTTCCGAGCGAGACCGCGCCGGGGGCAAAGGACCTGATTCTGGACCTGGTGCTGTTCAACTCCCTCGACGTGACCTACGACCGGCTGTTTCGGGCCGTGGACGAGGGCCTGACGTTCGATCTGGAGAATTTTGCGGAGGGACGGCGCATCAGCGTCTCCGGGCTGAAGGGGCCGGAGGTCGTGGTCTACGACGTGGCGCGGGGCGCGCGGCTTGCGGGCGTGGAGGTCCGGGCCGAGGGGGAGGGCGTCCGCGCCACGTTCGAGGTGGGGGCGAACCGGGCCGGGCGCTACGTGGTCGCCGGGGCCAACCAGATTCGGAGGCCGGGGCCGGCCCGACGCCGGGTGGGGATGGACCTGCGGGGGGACCGGACAGGGGCGGATTACTTGATCCTGACGCACGGGGACTTCCGGGATGCGCTCATCCCGCTCGTGCAGCGCCGGCAGGCGTCCGGGCTGAGCGTGAAGGTGGTGGACGTGGAGGACGTGTATGAGGCGTTCGGGTTCGGGCAGTTCGAGCCGGAGGCCGTCCGCGCGTACCTGCGTCACCTCATGACGGCCTGGTCCCGCCCGCCCGCGTATCTCCTGCTCGTGGGCCGGGAGACCTATGACTACCGGGACATTCTCAGGACGGGGCGCAAATCCTACGTCCCGGCGCTCTACTTCCAGTCCCGCCAGCGGGGCAATGCCCCCACGGATTTTCTCTACGCGGCGGTCGTGGGGGACGATCTCTTCCCGGACCTGTCCGTGGGCCGGCTGTCGGTCTCGACGCCGGAGGAGGCCGCGACGGCGGTCCGCAAGGTCGTGGCCTACGATGCGCCCCCGGCCGGGCGCTGGCGCGACCGGGGGCTGTTCCTGGCCAATCGCGAGGATTTTCTGAGGGGGCCGAACGACCACCTCATCCAGACCTACTCGGGGCCGTTCGGGCTGGAGGCAATCCGGCTCTACAGCGACGACCGGGTCCCGGAGCCGAACGAGAACACGCGGCGGTTCATCGAGCTGATGAACGACGGGAATGTCCTGGTCAACTTCTCCGGGCACGGGTCCATCGCGTCGATGGCCTACTTCTTCCGGGGGACGTCGCAGCAGGAGACCTACACCTACATCACAAGGGTGGTCAACGGGGAGCGGCTCCCGTTCTTCATCGCCATGTCCTGCCTCAACGGGATGTACGCCGAGCCCACCATGACGAGCCTGGCCGAGGAGATGGTCAACAAGCCGGACGGCGGGGCCGTCGCCTACGTGTCGGCGTCCGCGCTGGGGTTCGTGTTCTCCGACTCCCTGCTGAACGACCGGATGTTCCTGCACGCGTTCCGGCGGGGGGAGCGGGGGTTCGGGCGTCTCCTGGACCTGGCCAAGATCGACATGATCAAAGAGTTCCCCGCCGTCGACTACGCCGCGATGACGATGAACCTGATCGGGGACCCGGCGCAGCGCCTGGCCCTGCTGGACAGGCCCGATTACGCGGCCTTCGCGGACAGCGTGTTCGCGGGGGACGCGCCCATCGCCCAGGCGACGCTGCTGGAGGGGGACTCGGCGCGGGTCGTGGCCCGTCTCCTGAATCTGGGCGTCCTCTCTCAGACGAGTGTGCGCGCGACGCTGCTCGACCGGTGGCAGGGGCGCGTGGACACCCTCTTCTCCGGGATGCTCCCCCCGTTCGGGCAGACGGACAGCCTCGCGGTGGTCTGGCCGCTCACGGGCCGGGCCGGCCCTCATCAGCTCAGCCTGACGCTGGACGCCGGAGCCGCGGAGGAGCTGGACCGGACCAACAACGCGCTGTCCATCCCGCTGACGGTCTACCCCTCCCAGGTCCCTGTCCCGCTGGGGCCGCTGGACGATCAGCGGCTGGCGTCGCCGGACGTGACGCTGTCGGTCCTGAACGCGACCTCCGGGGGCCTGCGCTACGCCTTCGAGGTCTCTCCATCGTTGTCGTTCGACGGGCCGGGGGTGCGGCGGTCCGGCCCCCTGCCGGAGGAGGCGCGGATCACGACGTGGACGGCCACGGGGTTGAGCCCCGGTGTCTACTTCTGGCGCGCGCAGGCGGTGGAGGCGGTTGCGCCGGGGCGGTGGTCCGGGGTCCGGGCCTTCTTGGTCGATCCGTCGGCGGGGCGCGAGACGTGGCGTCAGGGCGCGGCGGCGCAGCTGAGTCGCAACCGGCTGGACGGCGTGACGCTGAGCGACGGGGCGCTCACCCGGCTGCGCAGGCCCCGGCCGGCCCGCCTCGACTCCACGGGGCGGGAGGCCCTCGTGCGCACCGAGGGGACCTCCGGCGCGGGGGTGCTCTGCACGGACGGGAAGTATCTCTACGTCAAGCGGTGGTACGGCGGGACGTCCACGATCTATCCGGGGACGGACGTGTTCCGCCGGGTCGGGACGGGGTTGGAGGGGACCGTGGCCGGGAGGGACTACGGGGCGTTTCCGGGCGCGTCGGCGCCGGGGGTCTCCGCGACGTATCACAGCGACGGGTTCATTTACAACGATGTGGGGAAGGCCCACGAGCTGGAGCGAATCGACCCGAACACGGGCAGGTCCGACCGGGTCCGCATCCCGGCGGGCCTGCTGGAGCAGGAGAGCGGGCTGGTGGCCGACGGGCAGTTCCTGATCGCGTCCGACGGGCGATATATCTACAACCTGGCCTCCGGGGTGGACGGGGTCCGCCGCGCGGCGTGGAAGGCGCGGGTCTTCGACCCGGCGCAGGGGTGGGCCGTGGCGCGGGAGTTCGTCATTCCGCCCACGTCCAACGGGTTCACCTACCTGACCACCGACGGCCTGATTGCGGACGGGGACTATCTCTACCTGGTGGAGTTCACGACCAGCGGGCGGGGGCGCGTGCGCGTGGTGAGCGCGCAGGACGGGGCGTTCGTGGAGGAGCGGCTCAGCGACCAGCCGGAGACGGGCATCATCACCGGGCAGTACGACTGGAGGAACAACAGGGTCTGGCTCGGAAAGCTCCTGGGGCCGCTTGCCGTGCGGTATGCGGGGAAGTCCATCCCGCCGGTCGGGACGGCGGAGACGGCTGACATCGGGCCGGCGGCCCGGTGGGGGACGCTGTCGGTCACAATTGTGGACCCCCCTTCGGGGCCGACGCCGGGGGCCTCGGTGGAGATCGGCGTCCTCGGCCAGCGCATCCCGTCCGGGCCGTTCGAGCCGATCCCGAACTTCAGCGCCCTCCCGGCCTCTCCAGGCATCGACCTGAGCCCGATCGACGCGGCGACCTACCGGCGCATCCGGCTCGTGGCCCGGTTCAGGGCCGGGGGCCTCCAGCCGTCCCCCGGCCTGAGGGCGTGGGGCCTGGACTACACCCCCCTGCCGACGGTCACGCTGTCGAACCTGGGCGCGGACCGGACGGAGGTGAAAGAGCTGGAGCCGATCCGCCTGTCCGCGCAGGTCCTGAACCTGGGGCCTACGGAGGACCTGTCCGGGGCCGTGGTGGCGTTCTACGCCGGGTCCCCCTACGCGGGAGGGCGGCTGATCGGGCGGGCCGCGATCCCATCCGTGCGCGTGGGGGAGACGGTCGTGGCGTCGCTGACGTGGGACACGAAGCGGTTCGGGGGGATGCACAGGGTCCACGCCCGCGCGGAGGCCGCGGGGACGTTCGCGGACCTGGGGGCCGAGGCCGCGGTCTCGCCGTCCTCCATCACCGTGGTCGGGAGCGGGGACGTGACCCCGCCCCGTGTGGAGGTCCGGTCGCTGGACGCATCGGGGACGGTCCGACCGGACGACTTCCTGCCGTCCAGGCCCCGCTTCGAGGTGACGGTCTCCGACCCCGGCGGCGTGGACCGGGCGTCCGTGCGCATCCGGGCCGATGAGAAAGATATCCCGCTGGCGTCGCCGGAGGTGACGGGCCTGACCGAGACGGCCACAGAGGTCCGTTTCACGTTCACGCCGACCCTGGCAGACGGACGGCACACAATTCGCGTCGAGGCGAAGGACCGGTTCGACAACGGGCCGGCGTCCGCGTCCGTGGCCTTCGTGGTGACGTCGGACCTGAGGATCGCCTCTCCCCTCGTCTTCCCCAACCCCGTGACGCGGGACGCCCACTTCACCTACCTGCTCTCGCAGCCCGCCCGCGTCTCCATCCGGGTCTACTCCGTCGCCGGGCACCTGGTCCGGCGGATTGAGGACGCGCCCGGCGCGCCGGGTTACAACCAGGTCCAATGGGACGGGCTGGACCAGGACGGCGCCCCGCTGGGCAACGGGGCCTACCTCTACGTCATCTCCGCCCGGGGCGCGGACCAGACCGCCACGGCGCGGGAGCGGCTGATCGTGCTGCGGCGATAGGTCGCCCCTACAGCTTCAAGAACCGCTGCGCGTTCCTGTGGCTGATCAGGTCCCACGTGTCCTTCGCCAGGTCCAGGCTGGCGAACAGGTCGAACTGCGGGACCTCCTGGCCCGGCATCAGGTAGTCGGTCGCGAAGAAGAGTTTTTCCCGATGGCGCTCCAGGAACTGCCTGCCGTGCGGGATGTCCCGCGCGATGGCGTTGTGGCCGGAGCCTGCGGACAGGTCCGCATACATGTTCGGGTAGTGTGAGAGGAGCCGGTCTGCGGCCCCGCCCGGCGCGACCGGCGTTTTGGGATAGGCGTTCATCTGGTCGTCCGTCATGTCCGCGGAGATGGAGGCCCACCAGCCGTTGGCGTGCCCGACAAAGTTCACGTTGGGATAGGTCCGGAGCATGCGCTCCAGGCCGGGCAGCCCCGCCCGGTCCGTGCAGCGGAGGCCGTCCATGTGGAACAGGACGCAGAGCCGCAACTCGTCGCAGATCTCGTAGAGGACCTGCAGGCGCGGGTCGTCGATCGGAAGCCCCACCTTCACCTCCCCGAACCCCTTCGCCCCCCGGTCCACGTAGCGCTGAATCACCTCCTTGATCCCTGCCTTCCCACCCTGGAAGGCCATGCGGGGGTCCACGCTGCAGAACGGGATGAACCGGCCCGGATGCGCCTTCGCCAGGGCGAGCATGTCCCGCGTCAGGATGTAGAAGCTCGCGGACTCCGGGGACTCCAGCGGGAGCAGCACGGACTTCTCGATCCCGTGTTCATCCATCCACCGCAGCATCCCCTCCGGCTTCAACTCATCGTACCTGTTCCAGACCTGCCCCACGTGCGTGTGGAAATCGATCAGCATAGGTGTCCTTTCGCAGAAATCAGTCTGTGAAGGTCATCTTCAGGTTCAGCCCCCACCCGTCCTCCTCCTGCACAAAATAGCGCTCGTCCCGCATCCCGTCCATCAGGTCGGGCCTGGCGGAGAGCGTCTCCATCGCCGAGTAGACCTCTAAGTCTGAGGTGGCGGCCCGGACCTCCCGCGAGAGGCACTCGCGGAACACGAGGGCGTCGCTGGCGTGGGCGGCCAGGTCGAGCGTCTGGTGGACCTTTTCCCACGTGTCGAGCCGGAGGAGGGCGCGGTAGTCCGGGCGAAGGGCGCGGGCCTCCCCGGCCCGGCGGAAGACGAAGATGCGCGGGTGGTCGAACTGCCGACAGGTCACATCCGAGGCCGTGTCGTCAAAGGAGACGCCGAAAGCCTGCGGGACGCGCACGAACGCCCGGTCGAGCGTGAAACCCAGGTCGCCATTGAATAGGGCGTCGTAGTACTGCGTGGCGAAAGGGTATCGCCCCCTGGAGGCGAGCCGGTCGTCGGCCAGGACGAGCCAGTCCGCGCCCTTCAGGTAGGTCGCGCAGGCGGCGGAGAGATAGAAACGGTTCTCGATCAGATCGGCGCTCTTCGAGAAGCGATAGAGGAGGTCGATGTCGAGGGTCCGGTAGGCGCGGCTCCCCTCCGGGAGGAGATTGCGCAGGCCGTTGTGCCCCCGCTCGCAGACGATGACGGCGCCGGGGGCAGCGCGTTCGGACAGGTGGCGGGCCGCCTCCACGCGCACGTCCGGGGCGCGATAGATCGACGCGAAGGCCAAAGCGTAGGCCGTCGTGTGGAGCACGACGACCCCCGCAAGCGCAACCGCGGGGACGCGCACCGCCCGGCGCGCGTGGTCCGACAGGTCGGTCAGAAAGCGGGCGGCCAGCAGGCACGCGAAGGGCATCCAGACCACGAAGTAGCGGATGTACTTCGTCTGAAACTGCCCGACGGTCAGGAAGTAAGGGAGGACGAAGGAGAGCAGCAGGATGTCCTCTCTCCGGCGACGGTGGATCGCCCAGGCGCAGCCCAGGAGCGCGGCGACCTCCAGCGGGACGCCCATCGCGGCGGGGAAGAGGTTGAAGACCTGATAGAGATAGGCCGGGGTCCCGATGAAATGGTAAGAGCCTCGCATCATCGCCTCGCCCACGTTGAGCAGGGCGCTGTGCGTGACGCTCCCGAAGTACGGGGGGAAGAAGTAGTCGCGGAAGCGGAGGACGGAGGAGGGGACGAGCAGGGCAAAGGTCGCGACGAACGCGCCGAGGGCGAGGAGGAGGGGGCGGATAAACAGACCTAACCCCCTAACCCCCTTCCCCGGAGGGGAAGGGGGAACAGGCTTTTCTTTCCCCCTCTCCCTGTGGGGGAGGGGGAGTGAGGGGGAGGGGTCTGCCTTTCTCATCGCCCCCAGGAGGCACGCCACGGCCAGCGGCAGGAGGGCCACGGCGGCGTTCAGTTTCGTGGCCACGGCCAGGCCCACGGCCACGCCAGACAGGATGCAGGGAGAAACCCCTCTCTCCGCATCCGCGAGGCGCAGAAAAAACAGAAACGCCAGGGCGACGAAGAACCCCATCAGCGCGTCCACCGTGGCGAAGTGGGACGACTGGATGTGCAGGACCGTGACGGCCAGGAACAGCGCGGCCAGCAGGCCGGCCCGGCGGCCGTAGCAGCGCGCTCCTATCCGGTAGATCAGATAAACCGTGGCGCTCCCGGCGAGGGCGGACAGAAAGCGGCCCGTCAGGCGGGTGAGGTCCGCGTCGTGCGCGCTCTGGAGGTGAAAGGGGGAGAACCCGGCGAAGGGCGCGACCGCCTCCCCCGCGATCCACCAGAGGTACATAAAGGCCGGGCCGTAGACCGAGTAGAGGTAGGTCTTCCCCTCGTGGACGATGTGAGGGTGGATGGACTCCCGCAGGCTGGCCGAGGCGCGGGTCAGGGCGTCGGCGTCGGGGTGGAAGGAGGCGTCCTGGACCGACAGCCTGCGGCCGTCCACCTGATAGCCCTTCAGCGAGGCGATGCCCCAGCCCAGGCCGGTGAATCGGAGCGCCGCGCCCAACACCAGGATCAGCAGGAGGGGCAACGATCCGCGCACGATACCTCTCACCCGATCATCTTCCCCATAAGAAAACGATGAAGTAGGAGCGATGAACGATGAACTACAAAACCGACCACCTTTTGCCTTTCGTTCATCGTTCATCGTTCATCGTTCATCATTTTATTCGATCATTTCCTCCACCTGAGACGCGATGGCGTCCTCCACGTCCGCCGTGAAGGGGGCGGGCTGGACGTAGTAGAAGTGCGACCCGTTCACCTCGTAGCCCCCCTCCGGGTGCATCTTACGGGACGGGACGTAGGCCACGATGCCGTTGGAGTAGGCCGCCACGGCCACGCGCCGATCCGGGAACCGGCGCTTGATGCGGAGGCCGATGTCGGTCACCACCTCGCCGGCCAGAAAGACCGCCTGGACCGCGCCGTTGAACGCGAGCGTCTGGACCTCGAACGGCACGTAGCGAGGGAGGGGGGCGCAGTCCATCGCCGCGAGCATCCGTCCGGCCCACTGGCGGATCAGGGCGTTGCGGTCCTCCGCCGCGATGCGCGCGTAGTCGGCCCGCGAGGGGTGGGGCTCCAGGGGCAGGGGGACGTGAGCGGTCTTCAGGGCGATGCGCTCCACGGGCACTGGCTCGGCGCGCGTGCGCGCCTCAAGCGCCACGTCCGCCAGGGCGCGGCCCTCGGCCTCGATCTCCGCGATCTCGCCCTCCCGGAAATTCCCGTCCGGGCCGGAGAAGTGAGGCCGGGTGTCCCCCCCGCACCCCATCGCGTAGAGGGCGTTTCCGCCGGCCTTCGCCTCGATCCGGTCCACCAGGAACGCAGGGAAGTCTCCGCCCATCAGGTACTGGCCCCGCGAGGTGGGGTGGCAGGCGTAGATCGTGAAGCTGGCCGCGACCTCCCCGTCCGCAGTGAACCAGAAGGTGTCCAGGTCCCTATCCATAGGCCCGTCGGGGTTGGGACCGCGCCTCCCTCCCGGCAGGCGGCGGTTCACGCCGAACAGGCCCCGCCCCCGCGAGAGGGAGAGGGAGACCTCGCGGGGCCTCTGCGACGCGGCCTCCGCGGCCACGGCGACGACCTTCCGCTCAAAGGCCGCCTGCACGTCCGGCTCCAGGTCGCCGGGCATGACCGTGTCCCGGATGCGGGGGGCGCAGTGGGTGTGGGTGGCCGTCAGGACCACGTGGTCCGAAGGGATGCCGGTCGCGCCGGAGATGGCGTCCTTCACCCGCGCGGACTGCCCCCGGTCGAATCCCAGCGCCTCCGCCGTGATCAGGCAGGCCCGCGTCCTGCCGTCGTCCAGGATGAGCGCCTTCGCGTACAGGGGGTGATACGCCCCCTCCGAGCGCCTCGTCCGGTTCCCGAACCCGTCCAGCCAGACCGGTTTGTCAGGAGTGATGTCGATCCTGGCCGTACTGATTGAGAGCATGCTAATCCTTTCTTCAAAATTTTAAATTTTGATATTGACTTTTTAGTCAATATCAATAAATTTAGGACATGACAATCGGAGATTACATCAGGAATCTTCGGCTCACCCGGTCGCTGACGCTTAAAGCCGTCGCTGCCCGAATCGGAGTCGATAACGCCTACCTGTCAAGGGTTGAGTCCGGTAGGACAATGCCTTCGGACAGCCTGCTTAAAAGGCTGGCAGACTGTCTCGACGCCAGCGTCGAAGAGTTGCTGCTGCTGGCCGGGCGTCTCCCTCCTCGTTGGCATCAGACGATCTCTCGAAATCCCTCCCTGGCTGTGGAAAAAATTCAAAAAGCCCTTTCGGAAGGCGTCTCTGAGCCGAGAGCGCCCTATCACGTATTGTGTGCGCTCACAGCAGGAGAAAGGGCCATCGAAGACGGTTTTCCCTTTGAGCGTTTGGCATCCGTAGCGGAACTGGAAAGCTGGCGAAAAGAAGTCAACCGTCCGATCTATCACCTGCACAAGTGGTGGGCACAGCGTTTAGGCAGCGTCTTTCGCACCATTCTCATCGCCGCCTGCTCGCCGAAAGGGGCGGATGTTTTTAACCTCTTCTATCAACCCATCCGGCTCGATGGCGTTGTGGTTTTCGACCCTTTCATGGGGAGCGGCACCACGATTGGCGAAGCGCACAAAATGGGCGCACGTGCCATCGGAAGGGACATCAATCCTGTCGCCGCATTCATCGTACGAAATGCCCTAAGAAAGTGGTCCAAGAGACAGATACTCGAAACCTTCGATACCCTCCGGAGCGATGTAGCCGAGACGCTCCGGTCTTTCTACAGGGCTAAAGTTGACAAATCGAATAGCTGCGACGTGCTCTATTATTTTTGGGTCAAGATGGTTTCTTGCCCCTGTTGTGGAAAATCCGTCGATTTGTTCTCCAGCCGTATTTTCTCCAAACACGCCTATGCGTCACGATACCCCGACGCGCAATCGCTTTGTCCTGATTGTGGAGCCATTCATAAAGTTCGCTACGATACCGCACGCGCGCATTGTCCAGAATGCAACTCTCATTACAATCCGCAAGGGGGAGACGTCGAAGGGGCTTATGCGCACTGTCCGTCCTGCAAAGAACGGTTTGCGATAGCAAAGACCTGTAGAAATTCTGGACATCCCCCTGAACATCGGATGTACGCCAAAATGGTTCTTCTTCCTGACGGCTCCAAGAAATATATGGTCATTGACGATTTTGACAGAGCCTTGTACAACAAGGCGACAAGGGAACTAAAAAATCGTGGACCGTGCTACCCGGTTGTTCCTATCCTGGAAGGTTATAACACCAATCAGGCCATCAACTACGGCTATGCCCACTGGCATCAGATGTTCAATGACCGCCAGCTTCTCTGTCTGAGTATTCTGGCGGATCGGATCAGAGCCATAGAAACATCTGAAATACGAGAACTCTTTGCCTGTCTGTTCTCCGGTGTGCTAGAGTTCAACAACATGTTCGCCTCATTCAAAGGCGAAGGCACAGGGGCCGTCAGGCACATGTTTGCTCATCATATCCTGAAGCCAGAACGAACGCCCCTGGAGGCCAATATATGGGGAACGCCAAAAAGTTCTGGCGCATTCTCCACGCTCTTTGAGAGTCGCCTGCTTCGCGCCCTGGACTACCAAGAAAATCCGTTTGAACTGCAACCCTGTCCGGTCAACGGCAAACTCGAAGGCAAAAAAATCTATGGCTTAAGTTCCCCCATAGGGGAGGATATAGCGACTTCTTACGCTGAATTTGAAAGGAATGGAAACATCCTCTACATCTCTTGCGGCAATTCTTCAAAAACCGACCTGCCAGACGCCTGCGTTGACCTAATTGTAACCGATCCTCCGTTTTTCGACAATGTGCACTATTCCCAACTGGCCGATTTCTTTTATGTATGGCTGCGGCATATCCTGAGAACAAAGGAGTTTACCGCCACTTCCACCAGGTCTGAGGATGAAGTTCAACAGACCGATCCTGAAATCTTCAGAAAGAACCTGTCAGCGGTATTTGCCGAGTGCAGGCGTGTTTTGAAAGATGAGGGCCTTCTGATATTTACTTATCATCACTCCAGGCAAGAGGGATGGGGGGCTGTGTTAGGCGCTGTTCTCGATGCCGGCTTCATGATTTCCGCCGCGCAGCCCACTAAGGCTGAGATGTCGGTTGCTGCGCCCAAACAGCAGGCCAAACAACCCATCGACATAGATATTATTCTGGTATGCCGTAAGAGACCTGAGACCTTTAAGGCCAGGAGATGGACAGATGCAAAAATGAAAATCGCTGTGAGGAGGGCTAACGATCAGGTCAAACGATTCAACGCTGTGGGAAAGCAGATGAGTCGCAACGATGTCCAGGCCATATTGATGTCACAGGTGATCTGTCAGCTTTCAACGGCGTGCGCTGCTGAGAAAGTGGATCAGATTATCCAGAAAATCAGCAGTCACATAGAACAAACTATTGAGAGTATATATTCAACTCAGACGCTCACTGTGAAGGAGAAGGAAGAACAGTCTCAACTCATATTATTCTGAGTAACCGGGGCTTACAGAGTTCCTGTCGGAAGAACAAATTTGTATGCGGAACGCTTCTTGGCCGACCTGTGACGCGCTCTTGCGAACAATTCCAGCGCCAACGGCGCTAACACAGAGTTGGTTACGAAGTTCTTGTGACGGTAAATAAAAAATTCTCGTGTCGTTCCATCTCTCTTTCGTCTTAGTGCTCGATAGAGCAAACGCAGTTCAGGAAATATCCGGTGGAGGTCTCCTGCTTCGTGAATCAGTGGCACTTCACCTGCAAGTTGGTTGATCTTCGAGTCCAGAGGATTTGGGTACACGTACATCATTCTTCCTCGAACGCTTCCCTCACCATACGGGCCATGATCGTAGGTGGATTCGTTCAGGGTCTTGGACGTAAGATAGAGGTCAAAATCGTCGTTCAACAAATCACCGTCTGACAAGATGAACGTCAGGATATTACGTGATCGGCTTCGGATGCGGTGATCGAGCAGGACGAATATATAATAACCTGGAATATCCAATGGGGTGTCATCTGGACGGTAAACTCGAAATGTTCCGCAAGGCGCCGTGCTGTTGAAATCAATGGTCATGCCACGAGGGTCTCGCCCCTTCTCATCCGCGTTCAGTTTTTTTACCTCAAGTCCTACAAAAGGACTCTCAGGGACCATTGACGTTTGCAGCACGATATCAGGGTGCGTCAGTGGGCCTGAAGTGAAAACTTGTAACCCAGACAAATTCAGGCGTTTGATCGTATTTGCAAGCCAGTGGTCAAAAGGGTCGTCCTGAGTTGTGCGTTTTTCATCCAGGGTGATCGTCGGGTTCTTGACAGGTTTTCCGGCCTCGTCAACGAACACTTCTTCGCAGAGACGAACATAAAGGTGGGCGGCAGCATCCATGTGATGGTTCTCAAGGTTTCTTACGCTTTCGGATAGAGCTTGTGGTATATCTCTTATTCCTTCCTGAACAGCAGCATCGCAATCCTTCGCTGGCCCACGACGACCTCCGTCTTGGTCTTGATGTAGGAGGGCGTCTCGGTTAGCGCCAGCTCCCGCACCTTTGCCTTGAGCGCCGGAGGGGGGTTGACGATCTTCGCCTCGAAGATGAACTTGCGCTCCACTCTCTCCATCAGGAGCGGCTCTGAACCGTCCAGGGAAGCCTTTCCCAGCCCTTCGTCATTCCCGTCCATCAGGACGGCGATCTTCAGGTCCTGGATCCCCTTGACGGAGAACGCCGTCCCGTCCGCGCTGCGGACGACCTGGCCTCTGAGTCGTTCGAGAAGCGCCCCCTCCACCCGGGCCTGGAGGCTGTCGGGCAGGTCCAGGAACCGGACCGACGCCGCGTGCTTCCCCTCGATTACCTGCCCCATGATCTTCGTGTCACCGAACGGCTCCGGGTCGATCCCCTCCCCTGCGGGCGCGTCCTCCACGCGCAGGATGCCCTGAAGCTCCACGTCCGTCACTTTTGACACGGCGAAAAGGGTGTCCTCCTCCAGCGTGACCACCTTTCCTTTAAAATGGCTCTGGAGGATGTCCTTGATCTTCCCGTCCGCCACGGAGTTGTACTGTCCGTGTCGCTTCTTCCACCTCCACTGCCCGGAGCGGTCGAAGTCCCCCCGCAGGACCTCGCCGTTTCCGTAGGTCATGAGGATCTCCACCTTGACGAGCTGACCCACGCGGGCGTAGGTCAGGTTGGCGGCCTTCAGGACGGCCGAGATCCTCAGGTCATTGAAGTCGAGGACCCTGACGATCTCCTCCTCCTCCGGGACGACTTTTCCGGCAAGGCCCTCCTCCACGACGACCACGCCGGAGAGGGGGGCGCGCAGGAGGATCTTTGGCATCCGGCTGAGCCTCATCTTCCACTGTTCAGAGGCGTGTTGAAGCGCCTCCCGAAGGGCCTTCTCGTCGGGCGTCATCTCCCGTCTGGCCGCCGTCCTGTCGAGCGTCGCGACCAGGGAATCGGAGTGCTGGGCCGCCTGGTAGCGCCTGACCCACGCAGCCTCGTCGCAGACCTCGGCCAGCGGCTGTCCCTTCGTCACCTCCTCGTGGTTCTTCACCAGGACGTTCAGCACGACCGCATCCGTCTTCAGGGTCACCGCGTGTTCGTGCGGCTTGATGAGGGGGTTTCCGTCGGCCCGGGCCACGTCGTCCACCCTGACAAAAACGAGCACGGCAATGGCCGCGGCCACGGTCGCCACGAACAGGTAGCCGAAGACCTCCAGATAGACGACGTACCGGGCGATGAACCGCCGCATCCACCTTTTTCTTCTCTCAGTCATTCCCTTACGCCACTTTCCGCTTGCGGTCCTCCTCCGGCTCCGGCTCCGGCTCCTCCTCCCGGAGCCCGAAGTAGAGGCTGTAGAGGTTGTAGTAGACCCCGCGCTGCTTCAGGAGGTCCTCGTGCTTCCCCTGCTCGACGATCCGGCCGTCGCTCATGACGAGGATGAGGTCCGCATCCACCACCGTGGAGATGCGGTGGGAGACGACGAAGGTGGTGCGGCCCTGCTTGGCCCGGTTGAGCGTCTGGACCAGGCGCTGCTCGGTGGCCGTGTCCAGGGAGGAGGTCGGCTCGTCCAGGAGCAGGATGGCCGGGTTGCGGATCAGGGCGCGGGCGATGCCGATCTGCTGCTTCTGGCCCACCGACAGCTTCACGCCCTCGCCCAGGTCGGTGTCGTAGCCCTCCTCCTGGGACGCTGCGAAGTGGTGCAGGTCGGCCATGTGCGTGGCCTTCAGGACCTCCTCCTCCGTGGCCCTCGGCTTCCCGAAGAGGAGATTCTCCTTGAACGTCCCGTTGATCAGGTGCGTCTCCTGGAGCACGAGGCCCACCTGCTCCTGGTAGGTGCTCAGGCGCACGTCCCGCAGGTCCTGGCCGTCCACCAGGACGCGCCCGGCGGAGGGGTCGTAGAGCCGGAGCAGGAGGTTGACGACGGTGCTCTTCCCGGACCCGCTGTGCCCCACGATGCCGACCTTCTGCCCCGGCCTCGCGGAGAAGCTGACGCCCTTCAGGACCGGCGTGCCGTCCTCGTAGGAGAAGTGGACGTCCTCGAAGACGACCTCCCCCCGGACCGGCGGCATGGGCCTGGCGCCGGGGCGGTCCGCGACGGCCGGGGTCACGTCCAGGGTCTCCAGGATGCGCTCCGCGGGCACCATGGCCACCCGCACCTGCTGGAAGTAGTTGATCAGTTGCTGCACGGGGTTCGTCAGGCGGTTCATGTAGGACTGGATCGGGAACACGGAGCCGTAGGAGAGTTCCCCGACGATAACCTTGTGGAAGAAGTAGACCCGGATGAGTTGGTTTTTGATCCAGGGGAGAAAGCCGCCGCCGCCCGTGACCTGCCCCTCGACGACCCGCACGTAGAACTGGCGCATGGCCGCCTTGTAGCCCTCGATCGTCAGGCGCGTGTAGCGCTTGACCTCGTGCCGCCGCCGGCCGAACGTCTGCACGACCGCCACCCCCGCCACCCCCTCCTGCAGGCCGGCGTCCCGCGCCTGCCAGCGCTCCCGCGTCCTCCGCTCCAGGCGGCGCTGAATGGTGGCGATCTTCTGCGCGATCAGGGCGTAGGGGAAGGCATAGATCAGGATGACGACCGTCACGCGCCAGTCCAGCCAGGTTGTGAACGCCAGGATCAGGAGGAAGTCGTAGACGGCCCGGATGGTCGCGGGCAGGATATCCGTGACCATGCCCATCACCGAGTCTATGTCGGCGTTGGCGCGGTACATGTGCTCGCCCACGGGCCGGCTCTCGTGGAAGGTCATGGAGAGCCGCTGGAGGTGGCGGTAGAAGTGGGTCTTCATGGCCAGGCCCACCCGGACGTCGATGTAGACGTTCAGGAGGTAGCCCATGGTGCCCACGACCCGGTTGATGAGGGCCAGGGCGATCAGGGCGAAGAAGATGCGGTGGAGGAGGCCCCAGTCCTGGTTCGGGAAGGCGTCGTCCACCAGGAACTTGCTGAGCCAGGGCCCCACCATGCTCAGGGTGCTGACGATGATCATCCCCAGCAGGGCCAGGATGGCCTTGTCCCACACCGGGATCATCCAGCGGAGGAAGCGGAGGAAGGTGCGGAACTGAGGCGGGTGGGGCGCGTGATGAATGTGACGCGAAGGGGGCCGAACCGCTTGGGGGACGGGTTTGGATGAGGGATGTGCCATGAAAGCTCAGAGAAATTGAAAATTGAAAATTAACCATTGCAAATTGCAAATTAGGAATTACCGACCGCCTGCTCAATTTGCAATTTGCAATTTGCAATGTTTTTAGTCCGCGGCCATGCTCTCCCGCGAGAGGCCACCGAGCTGGGTCTGCTCGTCCCACATCCGGCGGTAGAGGCCGTTCAGGGCGAGCAGGTGTTCGTGCGTCCCCCGCTCCACGATCCGGCCCCTGTCCAGGACATAAATGGCGTCCACGTCCGTCACGGTGACGAGGCGGGTGGCCACCATCACCGCCGTCCGGCCTTTCGAGACCTTCCGGATGGTCTCCATGACGTTCCCCTCCACCAGGGTGTCCAGCGAGGCGGTGGGCGCGTCCAGGACGAGAATGGCCGGGTCGCGGACGAGGGCGCGGGCGATCCCGAACCGCTGTTTCTGGCCGCCCGAGAGCCGGGTCCCCTCGCCGAGGTGCCGGTTGTAGCCGTCCGGGTGCGAGGCGATGAAGTCGTGCAGCTCCGCCATCCGCGCGGCCCTCTGCACCTCTTCGTCCGTGGCCTTCAGCTTGCCGTAGCGGATGTTCTCCGCCACGGTCCCGCCGAACAGGAAGGTCTCCTGCAGCACCACGCCGAGCTGGTTGCGGTAGCTGAGCATCTTTACGGATCGGATGTCCAGACCGTCCACCAGGACCTGCCCGGAGGTCGGCTCGTAGAGCCGGAGCAGGAGGTAGAGGAGCGTGCTCTTGCCGGACCCGCTCGGCCCCACGAAGGCGACGCGCTGGCCCGGCTCGATCGTCAGGCGGATGTCGCTGAGGACCGGCGTCCCGGAGATGTACTCAAAGTTCACGTCCCGGAACTCAATCCTCCCCTTCAGGGGCGGCATCGGGACCGCATCCGGTGCGTCCTGGATCTCCGGCTTCACGTCCAGGGTCTCCAGCATGCGCTCCGCCGGGACAAGCTGCAGCCGCGTGTTCTGGATGAGCTGCACCGCCCTCTGCATCGGGATCTCGAACTGCCGGGCCAGGAAGTAGACCACGCTGAACTCCCCGATGCTCAGGCGGCCGTACATCGTCTGGTAGGCGACATAGAGCCACATGGAGTATTCCAGCACGATCGTCAGCCCCCACAGGACGCCGTGATTGGCGATGACGCTCAGGAAGACGTAGCGGAGGTGGAAGCGCCGGGCCTCCACGAGCCTGGTGGCGTAGCGCCGGACGGACCAGAGGATGCGGCCGTAGCCCTTCACGGTCTTGGCCCCGGCGACCCCGTCCCGCAGCAGGGCGGTGACGTACTGCCCCTGCATGCGCTGGTCCCTCTGGGTGTCCTGGAGCCGGGTGTAGAAGTAGTGGGACAGGGCCGTGTAGGGGAAGGCGTAGAGGAAGATGAAGGCTGTGAGCCTCCAGTCCACCACGCTCAGGAGGATACCCGTCCAGACGATCTGATACACGATGGTGATGAAGTCGGGCACATTGTCCGTGATCATCGTGATCAGCCCGCCGCCGATGTCCGAGGTGTTCCGGTACATGTGCTCCCCGACCGGGCGGGTGCGGAAGAAGCCGAGCGACAGGCGGTGGAGGTGGTCGTAGAAAATGGTCCGGAGGTGGATGGTCACCTTCATGTCGATGTACCATGCGATGACCTGTCGGACGACGCTGAAGACGTGGGAGATGAACCAGAGGAGGGCCTGGATGCCCACGACGATGAAGAAGAGGTTGAGGCGCTGGGTGAGAGACGCGTCGGTGTTCAGGATGACGTCGTCCACGAGGTAGCGGGTCAAAAAGACGCCGATCTCCCCCAGGGGCACGCCCACGATCACCAGGAGCATGCCCAGGATCACCTTGCTCTTGTAGGGGTAGATGTAGCGGAAGAACCGCCAGAAGGTCCGCCACTCGTGCTGCGCCCGCTCCTGTCGCGCCACCTGCCCGGTCTTTCGCCAGACCTCAGGCTTGCGCGGGACCACCTGTAAGAAGTTCAAGGCCATAAGAATTTTAGCCCTTGAGGGGCTTTGCCCTCTCCCGCTGCTCCCACCCCTCCCCGAACAGGTCCAGGAAATGGCTCTCGTCGTAAGGGTGTTTGGCCATCTCCGCCTCGTTCAGGTCGATGCCGAGGCCGGGCCGGTCAGGGACTTCGAGATACCCCTCCCGGACCTCCGGGTAGTGGTCCACGATCCGCCGCGCCCAGTCCACGCCGAAGTCGTCGAACACCTCCTGGATCGTCACCCCCGGCGTGCAGGCGGCGAAGTGGGCGCAGGCCGCCGTGGAGACCGGACCCTGGGCGTTGTGGGGGGCCACGGCCACGCCCTTCACCTCGGCGCGGGCCGCGATCTTTTTGGCCTCCAGCAGCCCGCCTGCGTGGAGCAGGTCGGGCTGCACGAAACCGATGCGCCCCCGGTCGATCAGGTCCGCGAACGCCTGCCGGGAGGTCAGGCGCTCCCCTCCGGCGATGGGGATGGCCGTCTTGCCCGCCACCTCCGCGGTCCCCTCGATGTCGTCGGACGGGACCGGCTCCTCGAACCAGGCCGGGTCGAAGGGTTCGAGCAGGCGCGCCGCCTTCGCGGCGAACCCCGGCTCGAACCGGCCGTGGCCCTCAATGAGGAGATCGACCTCCTCCCCCACCGCGTCCCGAACGGCCGCCACCACGTCCAGGGCCTTTCGCAGGGCCTGGCGGGACATCGTCCGGTGGGCGCTGCCGAACGGGTCGAACTTGAGGGCCGTGTAGCCCCGCGCCGCCACCTCCCGCGCCTTCTGCGCGAACCCGTCCGGGGTCTGGGGCCCCGTGTACCACCCGTTGGCATAGGCCCGGATGCGGCGGCGGTAGGGGCCGCCGAGCAGGTTGTAGACCGGCGTGCCCAGGGCCTTCCCCGCGAGGTCGTAGCAGGCGATCTCCACGCCGCTGAGGGCCGTGAGGTGGACCGGGCCGCGGCCCACCTTGAGCATCTCGTCGATCAGCCGCTCCACGGCAAAGGGGTCGAGGCCCAGAAAGTAGCGCCGGGTCTCGGCCAGGGCGGCCTCCATCGTCCGGGCCTTCCGGTGCAGCGTGGCCTCCCCCACGCCATAGATGCCCGCGTCCGTGTGCAGCTTGAGGAACACCCAGTTCTTCCACGGGTTGCCGACGATGAAGGTCTGAAGGTCGGTGATGCGCATCTTCTTACCTTCCCGGCACGATCCCCGGCGTGTCCGAAGGGCCTGACACGGCCGGGTGCTGACAGAGATAGCTGGAGGCCAGGAAGAACAGCAGGACGATCAGGGCGATAGCCAGCAACACCGTGTGGAGCATGTTGGCCGCGTCTTCCCTGTCCGCGTGGGTTCGCACGAGTCTTGACCAGAAGGACGCCATTTTCCCCTCCCTCCTCGGATTCCCCGCTTCCCGGCGTGTCGCTGATGCTCCACGCTCTGTTTTCATCTCAGATCATCTCTCCCGTCACCTTGTACAACGGCTCGATCTCTTTCAACACCTCGTCCAGCTCCCTGTGATCGCTCTCGTCGAGCCCGCGAATGGCCGCCGCCCGCACGTAGGCGGAGCGGATGACCCCCCGGCGTCTCAGGACCTCTTTGTAGACGTGGACGCCGTACTGGAACTCCAGGTTGAGCAGGGGCAGGAGCCGGTTGAACAGGCGTCGGGATTCGACGAGGTCCCCCCGCTCGTGGGCCTCGTAGACAGCCACGTGGACGTCCGGCACGTCGCAGGCGGGCATGGTCCCGCAGGCCCCCCGGCGCATCTCGTCCATCATGTGGCGGCCCGCCGCGCCGCCGAACACCCCTTTCAGCCGGTCCCCGCCGAGGCGCAGGGAGGCGCTGACCGCGTGGGTGGTCGGCTGGACCTCCTCCTTGATGTACTGGACGTGCGGCAGCTCCCGGAGCAGGCGGGCCATGAACTCCGCGGACATCGGCACGCCCACCGGGAGGGGGTAGTTCTGGATGAAGATCGGCAGGTCGGTCGCCTCCGACAGGGCCCTGTAGTAAGCGTAGACGCCCTCCATGTCAGGTTTTCGGACGTAGGGGGGCATGGCGATGACGGCGTCCGCGCCGATCTGGCTGGCGTGCCGGGCGAACTCCACGGCCACCTCCGCGCTGACGGCGGAGACGCCGACCACGGCCGGGACGCGGCCGGCCGTCTCCCGGACCACGACCTCGGCCACGCGCCTGCGCTCCTCGTCGGACAGGGCGCTGAACTCGCTCGCGTTCACCGGGGCCACGATGCCGTGCGCCCCGGCCCTGACGCAGAACCGGACGACCCGCCGCAGGTCCTCCTCCGACACCTGCCCCCGCTCGTCGAAGGGTGTCACCGGGATGGCGAACACCCCGCGAAAGGTCCTCTCTTCCGACATCGGATTCCTCCACGCAGATGATCCTCTCTGACTGAACAGGATTCTATAAACATGCTTTTAAAAAGGGCGTCTGTCAATTCAAAATCGTCGCAGGCACGGACGGGGTGTAACTTTTGGCAGGTTTTATCGTCTAAATCAAACAGGCCGGGACCCTTTCTTAAAATAGGACAATAGGGGGCGTGAGCGTCGCGTCATCCCACGACAAAAGGAGGTCCTCGTACCTTTATGTACCCATTTGGCAAAGTGGTCTACGTCCTGGCTCACTTCTCGAAGGTCTCGGAGACCTTCATCCTGCGAGAGGTCGTGGCGTTGCGGAGGATGGGCCTGTCCGTGCAGGTGGCGGCCCTCCACCGCGTTCACCCCGGCGGGCTGACGCCGGAGGAAGAGGCGTGCGTGCGGGAGGCCCTGTTCGTGCCCCCGCTCTTCCTGCCGGGTGTCCTCCTGGCGAACGTCCTGGCGTTCTTCAGGGCCCCTCGCCGCTACGCGCGCGCCTTCGCGCAGGTGGCGGGGATGCCCCACCGCAGCCTCTATTTCACCCTGCGCGCGCTGTATCATTTTCTGGCCGTCGGGTACATCGCCCGCGCCCTTTCGGGCGGTCCTCCGGTGGCCCACCTGCACGCCCACTTCGCCTCTGTGCAGACGGAGGTCGCGATGGGCCTGGCGACCCTGCTCAACGTCCCGTTCAGTTTCATGGCCCACGCGAAGGACATCTACGTGGACGCCAATGCCCTCCGGGAGAAGATGATGGCGGCGAAGTTCGTGGCGACGTGCACGGACTACAACGTCCGTCATCTGCGCGGGATCTGCCCCGAAACCGCGGAGCGCACGGCCGTGGTGCGCTGCGGCGTTCAGGTCGAGAGGATCGCGTGGGCAACGCCGGAGGTCTCCTGCCCGCCGCTGATCCTGTCCGTGGGGCGGCTGGTGGAAAAGAAGGGGCATCGTCACCTGATCGAGGCGTGCGGGCTGCTGAAGGGACTGGGTCTGTCCTTCAGTTGCGTGATCGTCGGCGACGGCCCGCTGCGGGACCGGCTGTCGGAGGAGGTCGCCCGGAGGGGATTGGAGGATTGCGTCTCTCTCAAGGGGGGCCTGCCGCATTCGCAGGTGGAGGCATTTTATCGCCGGGCGACGGTCTTCGTGCTGCCCAGCCTGGTCACGGAAGAGGGGGACCGGGAGGGCCTTCCGGTGGTGCTGATGGAGGCCCTGGCGTTCGGCGTCCCTGCGGTCTCGACGGCGACCTCCGGAATCCCTGAGTTGATCGTGGATGGGCAGACCGGCCTGCTGACGCCGCCCGCCGACCCGCAGGCCCTGGCCCGGGCGATGGCGCGATTGATTCGGGATGAGGCGCTCCGGAGAAGGCTCTCCAGAGATGGCCGGAGGAGGGTGGAGGCCGGTTTTGACCTGGAGCGAAACGCCGCCAGGCTGGCCGCGCTGTTCGAGAGGCCCATCCGGCGGCGGGCCTATCCATCGGCTGCCAAGCGGGCCTGACAGGGGTTCCTCTACCGCACGCAGAGCCCTGAAACGCCTTGACAAATCTCCGAAATTTTTTATATTGGAAACTTAAAATACTTTTTTGGTTTCTGTAGTACAGTACTCCAATCTGTCTTAAGAATGATTGTGGCAATTTATATACTTCTGTGATCAGGCAGCACATCTTTTTCTAACTTCATCGACGGTTTCTCATAGGAAAGACATCTGGCATATTTATTGCGTGTTCTACCACAGTTTAAACTTGAAGGGGGGCGATTGGACAGAATTCAGTGGAGAAAGGGGCTGGTGTGGTCAAGACAGCGGTCATCCTCGCGGCAGGGAATGGGAGTCGATTAAGGCGAATCTCCGGCAGTCTTCCCAAGCCGCTGGTCCGCGTGGCCGGGGTTTCGCTCATCGAGCGGGTGATGCGCACGGCGCTGAAGGCGGGCATCGAGTCGTTCGTGATTGTCACAGGTTATGAATCTGAGCGCATCCGGGCGCACGTGGAGCGCATCCCGGACCTGTGCGACCGGGTCACCTGGGTGCACAATCCCGATTATCACCTTCCCAACGGGGTCTCCGTCCTGGCCGTGCGGGAGGTCGTGTCGGAGGACTTCGTCCTTTTGATGTCCGATCACCTGTTCGAGCCGGAGGTCCTGTCGCGCCTTTTGCGCGCCCCGCGAAGGCCGGGCGAGTGTCTGCTGGGGGTGGACCGGAATCTCTCGGACATCTTCGACATGGAGGATGCCACGAAGGTCTGCCTGAAGGGGGACCGCATCGTGGACATCGGAAAGTCGCTTGAGGCGTTCGACGGGGTGGACACGGGCATGTTCGTCTGTTCGCCTCAGATCTTCGAGGCGCTCCTGGCCTGTGTCACCGACGGGCAGGGGTGTTCCCTGACCGACGGGGTGCGCCGCCTGGCGCAGGAGGGGCGGATGACCGGCGTGGACGTGGGACAGGCCGCCTGGCAGGACGTGGACACGCCGGAGGCCCTGCGGCAGGCCAGGCGGATGCTCTATCGCTCGACCCGCAAGCCCACCGACGGCCTGATCTCCCGGCATCTCAACCGGCGCATCTCGATCCAGTTCAGCAAGGCGTTCATCGCCCTGGGCGTCACGCCCAATCAGGTCTCGTTTCTGACCCTGCTGCTGGGGCTGATGGCCGCCTGGTCGATCTCGTATGGGGACTACGCCCACGTGGCCGTGGCGGGCCTTCTGTTCCAGTTCAGCTCCATCCTGGACGGGAGCGACGGGGAGGTGGCCAAGCTCCGGATGAACGGCTCCAGGAGGGGGGAGTGGCTCGACACGCTGGTGGACTGTCTGACCTACCTGGCCTTCTTCATCGGCGTGACCGTCGGCCACTATCAGAGGACGCAGTCCTTTGCCGTGCTGCCCATCGGGTTTCTGTCCCTGGCCGTGATTGCGCTGACGCTGTCCATCATGTATTTCTATCTGATGAACACCGGCAGCGGCAGCCTTCGAAGATATGTGGCGGCCTTCACCGAGATGGCGTCGGACCGGCGCAGGCACCCCATCTACCGGCTGTTGAGCAGGCTGAGCTTTACGACGCGGCGGGACTTCTTCTCGTTCACCTTTTGCATCTTCGCCCTGCTCAACCACCTCGACTGGATCTTCGCCGCGATGGTCCTGGGCATCGCCATGGTGACCTGCGCCGTGGCGCTGTCCGCCGGCCGGCTGCTCCGGGACAGCGGGGTCCAGGCGCTCCAGGAGAAGGTGGCGATCGAGGAGGGGGAGCGCCGCTACCCTGGCGCCCCCATTTCCACCGGGAGCGCCGGGAGCTGATGTTGAAAGGGAGACCTGAGGACTCCTTTGCCACGACCGCAGGGGGTCATAGGGAGGGTCGGACCATCGAGTGGCGTCCTCACAGAGAGGCGGCGCCGGAGGAGGCGCAGCGGAAGGACGCGGAGGAGGTCGTCAGGGGCTCCGGCGTCAATTTTCTGGGCAACTTCGGCAAGCTCTCCAAGTCCCTTTACTATGTCGTCATCACCCGGTTCGTGGGCGCGGAGGCCTTCGGCCTCTACACCCTCGGCTGGTCTCTGATCGACCTCGCCAGCAAGTTCGGGCTGTTCGGGCTGGACCGGGGCGTCCTGCGCTTCGTGTCGCAGCGCCGGATCGAAGGGGATGCGGCGGGGGCGCACCGGATCGTCGGGCAGGCGCTCACGCTGGGCCTGATCTCCAGCCTCGCCGCCGCCGCCCTCGTCTGGGTCGCCGCGCCGTGGGCCGCCGCGTCGGTCTTCCACCACCCCGAGCTCTCGTCCATCCTGCGCATCCTGGGCCTGTCGATCCCCTTCCTGGTCGGCTCGTCGATCCTGCTGGCCGGCCTGAAGGCCGTGCGGATCATGAAGTTTGACGTCTACGTGAGAAGCCTCGCGGAGCCGTTTGCCCTGCTGTCCTCGGCGGTGGTCCTGTGCGCCCTCGGCTGGACGATGAAGGGCCTGGCCCTGGCCTACCTGATCGCCGCCGGGGTCGGCCTGATCCTGTCCATCCGCTTCTTCGGGCGCGTCTTCTCCCCGTCCCAGTGCGTCTCCGGGATGGGCCTGCCCCGGTCCCCCGTGGTCTCCTTCTGCGCGCCCCTTCCGCTCCACGACGCCCTGGGCGCCCTGATGTCCCGGATCGACCTGTTCATCCTGGCGGCCTTCCTCCCCGCCGCCTCGGTCGGCGTCTACGCGGCCACGTGCGAGGTGGCCTGGACCGTGAAGGACATCCGTCAGGCCGTGGACCCGATCTTTGCGCCCGTCGCGTCGGGCCTCATCCACGAGGGGAAGCGGGAGCGTCTCTCCGCGCTGTTTGCCTCTGTGACCCGCTGGGTCGTGATCCTGGAGCTGGCGTTCCTGCTGGGCGTGGGGCTGTGGGGGGCGCCGGTCCTGTCGATCTTCGGCCCGGCCTTTGCGGTGGGGTTCTGGAGCCTGGTCCTTCTCTCCGTGGCATACGCGCTCAACGGGGCCTTTGGCTCCTCCGAGATGCTCCTGATGATGTCCGGTCGGTCGGGCCTCAACCTGCTCAACACGGTCCTCCTGGTCGCGATCACCTGCGGCCTCAACCTGCTCCTGATCCCCCGCTACGGGATCGCGGGCGCGGCCCTTGCCGCTGCCCTCTCCCTCACACTCATCAACCTCCTGCGCATCGTCCAGGTCCGGGTCTGTCTGGGCATCCATCCCTTCCGCCGGTCGCTGATCAAACCCTTCGCCGCCGCCGGCCCGGCCTTCGCGGTCGGGCTCTTCCTGATGCGGCTGGGCGCGCCCTGGGCCTATCTCTCCTTCCTCTCTCTGCCGCTCTATTTCGGCCTCGTCAGGGCGCTGGGCCTGGAGGCCGGGGACCGGGACCTCCTCGAAAAACTCCACGACAAGTTGCCTTTCCTGCGCCGCTGGGCGCAGGTCTGGGATCGGGTCGGGGCTCAGGCCCTAAAGGCCTCCGGCAGGCTCCCCTCCAGGCCCGACCCCCGCACGAACGCCGCCGCAGACTAAAACAAGGCAGACGACAGACGACCTCACCCACCCCCTGACCCCCTCCCTCTCCGTATACGGAGAGGGAGGGGGTCAGGGGGTGGGTGAGGTCTGTTTTTAATCTACTGCCTGTCCTTCTCCTCCTCCTCCTCCAGGAGCGCCCTGACGCTCGGGCGGTTGCTGTAGTGGGGCGTCTCCATGATGGCCCGCTGGAGCGGCGTCAGTTCGTGGGCGAAGGCGTCGTGCTGGGGATGGATCGACTTTCTTCTATGGCGGGACGGCGCATTTTGCCTTGACATCTCAGAGGCTTTGCATTATGCTTGTTGCCTTCAGGTGACGAAGGTCGGGGTCCGGGATGGGGTCCGCGAGGAGGTGAGGCGCTCCTTTACGGGGCATAACCGTCTGGAGGTCAAACATGGCCGAGCAGTCGCGCACGGAGGCGCCGCAGACCGGGAGCGCGGAATACCGGTACAGGATCGGGCACGTCATTGCGGCGTCCTCCGTGGGGACGATGATCGAGTGGTACGACTTCTACCTCTACGGCACGCTGGCCGTGTTCTTCTCGACGCTGTTCTATCCCCCCGGCCATCCGACGGCGGCGTTTCTGGCCAGCCTGGCCACGTTCGGGGCCGGGTTCGCGGTGAGGCCGTTCGGGGCGATCTTCTTCGGCAGGATCGGGGACCTGGTCGGGCGCAAGTACGCCTTCCTGGTGACGCTGAGCATCATGGGGGGCGCGACGACGGCCGTGGGCCTGCTGCCCACGTACGAGCAGATCGGCATGGCCGCGCCGATCGTCCTGGTGGCCCTCCGGCTGCTCCAGGGGCTGGCGCTGGGCGGGGAGTACGGGGGCGCGGCGACCTACGTGGCCGAGCACGCGCCGGACGACCGGAGGGGCTACTACACCAGCTACATCCAGACCACGGCGACCCTGGGGTTCTTCGCGGCGCTGCTCGTGGTCCTGGCCACGCGGGTCTCCGTGGGCGACGCGGCCTTCAAGTCGTGGGGGTGGCGGGTGCCGTTCCTGATGTCCGCCGTCCTGCTGGCCATCTCGATCTACATCCGCCTGAGGCTGCGGGAGTCGCCGCTGTTCAGCCGGCTCAAGGACGCGGGGAAGACGTCCCTGACGCCGGTCAAGGAGAGCCTGGGGAGCCGGCGCAACTGGAAGCTCATCCTGCTCGCGCTGTTCGGGGCGACCGCGGGGCAGGCGGTCGTCTGGTACACGGGGCAGTTCTACGCGCTGTTCTTCCTGCAGACCGCGCTCAAGGTGGACTACATCACCTCCTACCTCATCGTGGCCGTGGCGCTGGCCCTGGGCACGCCGTTCTTCCTGGTGTTCGGGTGGCTCTCCGACCGGGTCGGGCGAAAGAGGATCATGATGGGGGGGTGCCTGATCGCCGCCGTCACCTACGTCCCGATCTACAAGGCGATGAGCGCCTTCGCGAACCCCGTCAACCCGGTCGCGCTGACGGCGCTCGTGTTCATCCAGGTCGTCTACGTGACCATGTCCTACGGTCCGATCGCCGCGTTCCTGGTGGAGCTGTTCCCGGCCCGGATCCGCTACACGTCGATGTCCCTTCCGTATCACCTGGGCAACGGGGAGTTCGGGGGGTTCACGCCGCTGATCGCCTCGTCCATCGTGGCCTACACGGGCAACATCTACGCGGGCCTCTCCTATCCCATCGCGATAGCCCTCATGACCTTTATCATCGGCTCGATCTACCTTCCGGAGACCTCCCACGTCCGGATCTGGGACGAGGTGGAGGGGGGGGCGCCGGCCGGGGCCTCCGCGCTGAAAGGCCCCGCCTGATCAGGCCCATTATAAAAGCGCCTGATCTCAAAAAGTCAAGCGCAATATGGGCGGACGCTCCGAAGGTCATCGTGATTAATCCTCTGCGTCACTTTTTCGACCCAAAGCGGCCTGGGGAGTAGTAGTCGGCCTATTCCCCTTTTCTCTTGACATCGGCCCTCCGTCTCCGTATCCTATGACCGGGGGTTACAGGCCGAACAACGAGGATTTGACATGGCTGAAGAACGCAGCGCAACGATCATCGGAGGCCCAGAGGCGGCGCTGAAAGCTATCCACGACGAGCTAGTAGCTTTCCGGCTGGATGCTCATGGCCGCCTGGCCCGTCTCGAAAGCGGCTTTGAGCAGATGGATAAGCGCCAATCCAACGTGGAGGCAGGTATAAGCGATCTTCGCAAGGAAATCGGTGAACTTCGAAAGGACAACAAGCAGGCGTTCTTTTGGCTGCTTGGTATCGTGCTCGGTACGTGGATGAGTACGATGTGGGCGATTCTGAGCAAGATTCGTTAGGTAAGGCGAGCCTCGGTGGGGTTCCACTGGCCAATAAAGAGGCCCGGCGAAGTCATCCGCCGGGCCTCTCTGCTTTCAAACCTCGCCTTTTTCGTCGGGCTTACTTCAACAGCAACATCTTCCGCGTCTCCGCGAAGCTCCCGCTCGTTAGCCGATAAAAATAGAGCCCACTCGACACCTGCCTCCCTGCCGCATCCTTCCCATCCCACGTCACGCGATAGTAGCCCGCCTCCTGCCGGCCCTGGGCCAGCACCCGCACCTCCTGCCCCAGGGCGTTGTAGATCGTTAGCCGCACCTCGCCGGCCTCCGGCAACTCGTAGGCGATCTGCGTGGCCGGGTTGAAGGGGTTGGGATAGTTCTGGACGAGCCGGGTAGTCGAAGGGATAGCCTCCGGTTCCTGGAAGACCTCTCCAGTTGGTTTGCTCGCTGGGCCCACAGTGAGAGGTCCCGGTATCGCTCTTACAGTGATGGTATACGAACCTGTAACGTCAGGACGGTCACCGGAAACTATTATTCGGTATCTACCTCCTTGGGTGATAGCTACATAAATCCAACTTGAAATTTTTAGATTAGAAAGCCATCTTCTCCTGAGACGAGATAAGGGGTTGATTTCCTTCAATCTTTTAGGAGAAGGGGTGCACTCCCGAAAAGAGGGCATAAAAGTCAGGCAGCCAGCGCGACAGGACAGGGTGTCTGAATCGTCGTGGAGCACAGCAACTCTCGGATGAATCCCTGCCAGCGCCCGGATAACAGTTGACAGCGGATGAACAGCATCCGTTGAGCGTTGTCAGGTGTCCAGAAGATGCCTGGGCCTTTCATTCGCAGGTTGACAACCCGTCGGATGGCGCTTTCGACAGCTCCACTGCCTATGGGCAGGCCCATCTTCTTGAATTCGAGATAGCGCATCCTGTGGGCGTGCTGCTGGAAGAAAGCGATCTGTTTGCGCATCTTGGAAGCTCGCCTGCCCCGACAGAGGTTTTGCAAGGCATCCAGCACAGCGTTCAGACGCCCTTTTTTGAGGCGTTTGCACTGGATGTTGAGCCAGTGGGTGCGTTGCTCGTCCGTCAGTTTTCCACAGGCGTCGATGGCGCTGGTGAGATGTTCTGTGGCGTGTGCCCAATCGAAGATTTCGACGACACGTGCCCTGTCCAGACCCAATGCCTCGACCAGAGCAGCCACTCCGTCCCAGTGCTCCGGGGCTCCATCTGCGATAAAGACCAACAGATCTGCCTTTGAAGCTTGCAGGACCGAAAGATACTTTTTCATCAACTCGAACAGACGTTCTGAGGAGGTCATCACGCCGTCGTAGATGGGCAGTTCCTGACGTTTCTTTTGTCCCTTTTCATCGATGGTGTAGATGACCAGAAGGCGGGGGGCCTGCCAGGGACGATCAAATCCGTGATACCCTTTTTTACCACGACGCCCCGGCCTTTTTTTGCGGGTGCGCACCCGTCCGGCATCGAAGGTGATCACAGCCCTTTTGCCAGCCAGGCTTTCCCCTTGCAGACCTGGGGGCAGCTTGCCCTCTAAAAACGCTTCCGTGCGCTTTTGGAGAGCCTCATCGGCAAGTGCCCGGAAGAACCGACGCATCGTCTGGTTGTCCAAAGGGATGCCTCGATCAGCAAGCCGAGTCAAGGCAGCCTGTTCCGTGGTCCCTGAGCATAGCCGAAGGGATGGACCCCATCCCAACTGGCTGCCCACTTCTGACAACAGGGCTGGCGTGGCGTTGGCTCGACAGCCCAAGGCCTCCAACACCGGATAGCTGCCTGTGCCTGAAGGTCCGCGCCGTCCCCAGCCCCGCCGTCGGCCAGGTCTTCCTGTCCGGTCCCATAAGGCATACGGCGTGCGAATCGTATGTCGGCCCCCAAAAAGCAGATACAGCCGTGTCACACGCCAGCCTTCGTTACGTAAACCTTTCTGATGGACCTTTTCTTGACAGGCCGATACCCACGCCCCTTTACGGTGGAAGGCCTCCAAAAAGGCCATCACCAGGCAGGCTCCCAGGGCCGTCAATACTCCAAACAGCATCCGTTCCAATTCCAGAAGCACGGTCCCCGGACCAAGCGTTACAGAATCGGCCTGCTGATGCAATCGACTTCGGAAGTCTTCGACCAATTCATCAATTCGACTGTGAAGGACTGAATCCATAGGATGCCACCTTTGTGGGAAGGTTGACATCCTATGATGGGGCCTGCTGCCCCTCGGGTCAAGCTGGAAGCAAACCTATCGGACCGCAGGCCCCGCTAACCTCTATCTCGGTTTATCTGCCATTTTTCCGGGAGTGCACCCCATCACAAAATGGGCGGCAAGCACCAGGCGATGGAGGAACTGCACACCGGCCGGAGACTCAAAAAAGGCCACCACCTCTGGCACTGCATCAATAGCATC
>Ga0209399_10000215_pt1 | contig 36411 bp, 29 predicted proteins | sample OV2TP3_FD_184130 | JGI IMG/M metagenome (GOLD analysis project Ga0209399, IMG submission 184130) | Hot spring microbial communities from Beatty, Nevada to study Microbial Dark Matter (Phase II) - OV2 TP3 (SPAdes) (version 3) | ecosystem: Environmental > Aquatic > Thermal springs > Hot (42-90C) ... | reverse complement strand
CCTTCCGATAGCTTTCGCTGTCCATTCCCCCACTCCTCCACCCCACCTTCCGACAGCTTTCGCTGTCGGCCCCCGGCGTCAGCCGGCCCAGCGCACCCTTCACCTCGACCCGACTCCGGGCAACGCCCTCCACCAGGGCCGCGACCGCCCCTCTCGCCGGCCCCGGCAGGGCCTCAAACGCCGTCCTCCAGGCCCGCCTCTCCTCCTCTCCCACGCGGGCCCCGCACGAGGCGTAGAGCCGGCCCATCGCCGCCACGGGATCCACGGCCCTGCGCGGGAACTCACGCCCCTTCACAGACACATCGATCAGCCCGGCGACCGTTTGCAGCAACGGATGGACAATCCACTGCGCAGACAGGGCCGATGTCTCCTCCATTCTAACTGCGATGGAGTCCGCTACCGAAGGGACGCAGAGCGGGTCGCGCAGCGCGCGGCGGAGCAACGCGGGGGCCTCGGGCGGCGGCAGATAGTCCGCGTCCACGGCCAGGTCCCCCCGCCTCATGTGAATCGCCTTCAACGCCCGGTCGAGGGGGAGTTCATCCGCGCGGGCCGGGGAGGGGACAGCCCCCGGAAAGAGAGAAAGGCAAAAAAAAAGGAGATCGAGTCTTTTCACTCTCTGCTTGCCACCAGCATCACCACGACCGTGCCCAGCCCGCACGACAGGGCATTGAGGCCCACGTCCGCCCACTCCCCCACCCGGTTGGGAAGCCACCACTGGATGCCCTCGTCGAGGGCGCCCAGACCCGCTGCCACGACCCACCCCCAAAGATAGGCGGATCGGTACCCCATGTCAACCCTCAAAGCGCGGAACGTGAGATAGCTCAGAAACCCGTATTCGGCCAGGTGCAGCCGCTCCGCCGGCGACGTGTGAATGCGAACCAGCGCGACCGCGTACGCAGCCCCCACCGGGATCAGCGCCCCCCACACCCACCACCGGCGCTCCCGCCTCCGAAAGAAGAGATGGACGAGCAGCCACAGCCCGACGACTGCCACGGCCACGCCCCCGATCAGGTTGATCCTCCCGTCCGTGTGGACATAGAGCGTCTTCCAGACGCCCGGCATGAAGGGCAGGGTCAGATAAATGATCGCCGTGTAAAAAAGGACCCCTCCCCACCGCCTGCACCGCTCGGCCCCGATCCAGTCCGAAAAGATCAGATAGGCCAGCGCCAGCAGAAGCCCCCACGACAGGGCGTCGGCCAGGGAGAAGGCCTCCGCCCACCGCGCCAGGTCCAGAAGCCCCTTATAGAGCCCGCCCACGAGCAGCCCCAGGTCCCTCCCCCACGCCGTCAGGCTCATCGACGCCCCCGTCTCCTGAAGAAGAGATACGCGGGCAATCCTGCGCCGATGAGGACCGCGACCCCGACCGCAGCGATCTTCCCGTATCCGCGCCGGAGCAGAGCGCCCGCCGCCTCTGCTGCCGGGGACGGCGGTGACGCCTTGCCGAAGGGGGCCACGAAGAACGTCCGCCACGCGCTCCACCCCTTCGGGTCGCCTGACCGGCGCACCCGGAATCGCCACGGGTTGTAGAGCGCCAGCGTGTTCCACATCGTCTCCCCGAACGGCCCGTACCTCGGGGCGCTCCCCTGCACCGGGATCTCCCCTTCGAGATGGTGCGTCCCCTCTCCCACGCTATACTCCGCCGCATAAGCCGCCGTGCTGTCCCCTGCCCACCGGGGCGCGATCGTCCCCTGCGCCGCCTCAAACCGGAGCGTCTCCCCCTCCGCCGGGGACAGGATGAGGATCAACTCCTCGGATTGCGGATTGCGGATTGCGGATTGCGGATTATGAGGCGTGAGGCAGTGGGGTGGAACGATCCGGTGAATCGTTGGTGGGGAGGAGGCGTGAGGCAGGCCCTCTCCTACCCCCATACCCCCTCCCTCTCCCGTACGTACGGGAGAGGGAGGGGGCGCCAAGGGCCTTTCTCCAGGCTTGGGGGTGGGCGAGGGCCTGTTGCCTGTTGCCTCTTGTCTCTTGCCTTCTTCTGCCTTCTCCACCCACCTCTCCAGCTCCCCCCGCATCTGCCGGGCCACCTCCGGATATTCCGCGGCCACGTTCCGCCGCTCGCCGGGATCCTCCTTCAAATGATAAAGCTCGGCCTCATCCACAGAAGGCCCCACTGTGCGGATGAACTTCCACTCCGGCGTCCGCATCGACCGGACGCGCGTCCTCAGCATCTCCGGCGGGGCCTGGTAGCCCCCCGGCGTGGTCTCGCAGAACGCGGGCCGCTCCCGCCACCCCGCCTCGCCCCGGATGAGCGGCAGCAGCGACCTTCCCTGCAACGCCTCCGGGACCTCCGCCCTTAGCAGGTCCAGGACCGTCGGCGCGACGTCGATGTTCTGGACCTGTTCCGGCGCCCGCCGCCCCCCCGCAAGCCCCCCCGGATACCGGAGGATCAGCGGGACGCGGATCACCTCGTCGTAGGAGGTCCCCTTCAGAGACGTGGAGGCGTGCCCCACGAACCCGTGGTCCAGCAGCTCCTCCCCGTGGTCCGCCGTCACGATCAGGAGCGTCCTCTCCTTCAGACCCAGCCGGACCAGCGACTCCTCCAGACGCCCGAAGAACCGCTCGTCCATTTGCCGCACCTCCCCGTCGTACAGCCCCGCGATCCATCCCCGATCCCCCTCCTCAAACGTCACGTGCCCGAACGGGATCATGACATCCTCCGTCACGGCCCGGCGCTTCGCCTCCGGAAGCTTCGTCCAGTCGAACCCCTCCGGCGCGAACAGGCGGTCATACGGCGGCGCAGGGTTATAGGGGAGGTGCAGGTCCCGGTAGTGGTAATAGATAAAGAACCTCCGATCCCGGTAATCCTCCAGGCACTGAAACAGGACCTCGTCCCCGCTCGTGAGCAGCGAGTCGCGCCGCGCATAGGCGTCGAACCCCAGCCCGGCGAAGTTCGGGATGACCGTCAGGTAGCAGATGTCCGGCGAGGCGTAGCCGAGAGGCTTCAGCAGCCGGGGCAGCGTCGGCGCGCCCGCCCATAGAGACCTGTCCCGCGCGTCCACCCCGTGCGTGGGGGCGTACAGCCCCGTCAGGACCGACATCAGCCCCGGCGTGGTCCACGACGACGACGAGATCGCCTGCGTGAACAGGACCCCCTCCGACGCGATCCGGTCTAAGTTCGGGGTGGTGTCCCGCCCATACCCCGCGCAGCCCAGGCGGTCGTGCCGGAAGGTGTCCACCGTGATCAGCAGGACGTTGGGCAGATCGCGGCCCGGAGCGCGGGCCGGGAGCGCCAGCAAGAGAATGAAATACAGAAGGATAGAACAGCGCGCGCGCATACGGGCTTTCATCCGAAAAAGATGTCCACAATTCACAATCACAATCCACAATCAGTAGATCACGAAACGTCACGAATTGGCGGCTGATGCCCAGGATCAGTCGGTTTACCCCGTTGGGGTAGGAGGGCAGGGAACGCGACCTCATGGGAGCGTTTGGGGAAGCGGGTCTGGACCCGCCCGGCGATCCCATTGCACAAGGCCGACGGGCGACTCGCCAGAGTCGCCCCTACACCTGAACGATAAATCGCCTGATTGGGGCCGTTTACGCCATTTCGTGATCTACTGACAATTCACAATTCATCCACACCCCGCAGATGATAGCAGATCATAAAGGCTTTGTCAATGGGTTTGGAATAAAATCTCCTTGAAAGTTGCCCTCTGATTCCTTACCATTGGGATGCGGCAGCGTACATCTGTCTCTCTCTCTGCGTTCTCCGTGTTCTCTGCGGTAAATTTTTTCAGGAGGTTCTCATGGGCAAGCTCGACGGCAAGGTCGCCCTGGTCACGGGCGGCAACCGGGGGATCGGCAAGGGCATCGCGCGCGGCCTGGTCGCCGAGGGGGCGTCCGTCGCCATCACCGCGCGCGACAGACAGATGCTGGATCAGACCGCGAAGGAACTGTCAACCGGTGGAGGCGTGGTCTTCCCCCACCCCGCCGACGTCACCGACGAGGCCCAGGTGGAGGCCCTGTTCTCCGCCGTCCTGTCCCGCTTCGGCAGGCTCGATGTCCTGGTCAACAACGCCGGCGCCTTCGACGGCGGCCCCCTCGAAAGCCTCACCCTGACGGCCTGGGAAAAGGTCATGGCCGTCAACCTGCGCGGCCCCTTCCTCTGCACCCGCGCCGCCTTCCGCATCATGAAAAAGCAGGGCGGCGGGCGCATCATCAACATCGGCAGCATCTCCGCGCAGCGCGTCCGGCCCAACTCCGCCCCCTACAGCACCACCAAGCACGGCCTCTGGGGCCTCACCCAGGTCACCGCCCTCGAAGGCCGCGCCCACGGCATCGTCTGCGGCTGCCTCCACCCCGGCAACACCCTCGTGGAGCGCCGGGAGGCCAGCGCCAAGCGGGAGGACGCCGAGCCGATGATGACCGTGGACGAACTCGCCCAGACCGCCGTGCTGATGGCCTCCCTCCCGCCCCACGTGAACCTGCTGGAGGCCATCGTCCTGCCCGTCGGCCAGCTCTACATCGGGAGAGGATAAAACTCGAGAACCGACCACTGACCACTGACCACTGACCACTGACTCTGGTCTTGTGGTCTTGTGGTCTTGTGGTCTGCGGTCTGTGGTCTGATGTTTACCAGAGGAGGCAGCCATGGTGGAGGTTGGGATCTGTCGCTGGTTCAGGGGGAAGAAGGCGGCCTTCAGCCTGCGCTTCGACGACGCGCACCCCACGCACGTGGAGAAGGCCGTGCCGATGCTCAACGAGCGCGGGTTTGTCGGGACCTTCCTGATCAACCCCGGCAACAAAGGTTACAACGAACACAGGGCGGACTGGGAGGGCCCCATCATCCAACAGGGCCACGAACTCGGCGACCACACCCTCCACCACCGGGGGGCCAGGACCGACCGGGAGGCCGAGGAGCAGATCGGAGGCTGCGCGGAGGTCATCTGGCGCCTGCAGCCCGAGCGGGGGAAGCTGCTGGCGTTCCAGCAGGGCGGCGCCACCGTCTGGCTCCAGCGCAAGCCCCTCGACTTCTTCCTCGCGAAGTACGCCCTCTTCCAGCCCGGCGCGTCCATGTCGTGCAGCGAGGCCTACCCCTCCTTCACCCTCGACGCCTTCAAAGAGCGCCTAAGCCGCGCCCTGGCCGCGGGCGACTGGCTGCAGACCCACTTCCACGGCATCGACGCCGGCCACCTCTACATCTCCACCCCCGTCTTCCTCCGCCTCCTGGACCACGTCCGGGCGCATCGGGCGGAGGTCTGGCAGACAGGCATGGCCTCTGCCCACAAGTACCAGCAGGAGCGCGACCACTCCCTCCTCCTGGCGCACCCCGCCGGCGACGACGCCCTGGCCCTGCGCCTCCTCTGCGCCACGGACCCCCGTCTCTACAACCACCCCCTCACCCTGAATATCTCCCTCCCGCCGGAGGCCGACGGCGCATCCGTCCTGGACGCCGCCGGAAACCCCGTCCAGGCCCGGACCGAGGAGGTGGACGGCCAGCGCCTCCTCCGCTTCGAGGCGGAGCCCCTGGACGCGGCCTACACCGTCCGGGGCAGGGGACTGGGCACGGCCTACCTCAAGACGCACGGACCGGACCTGCCCCCTCCAGGCCCGCGCCCCTACCTCTTCTTCACCCGCGAGGACCTGCCTTCTCTGCGTCAAAAAATGACCCGCCCCCCGGCCAGCGCGATGTGGGAGCGGGTCAGGGCCGAGGCCGACCGGCTCCTCAGGAGCGACCCTCCGGGGCAGCCCACAGGTCAGACCACCTATGAGCAGGCCCGCGCCAGCTCAAACGCCCTGCGCGTCCTCTCCGCCGTCCACGCCCTTGCCGGGGAGCCCGCCTGCGCGCGGCGCGCGACGCCGGAGATCGAGGTCATCCTGGCCGCCGACTCCTGGTCTCACCCCCAGCACAAAGCCGAGGCCGACCTGGTGAGCGCCGAGATCGCGTGCAGCCTGGGGTTGGCCTACGACTGGCTCCACGACGCCCTTTCGGAGGACCAGCGACATCGGGTCCGCGAGGCCATCGTCCGGCGCGGCCTGAGGCCCATTGTCGAGGCCACGCAGAAGAGGGCCTGGTGGACCCACTGGCGCCGTTGCAACTGGGGCGCAGTCATCTTCGGCCAGGCCGGCGTGGCCGCCCTTAGCCTCCTCCCCGACGAGCCGGAGGCCGCCGACTGGGTCCGCCTCTGCCGGGAGAAGCTCTGGCGCTACGGCCAGGCCCTGGGCCGCGACGGCGACTGGGGGGAGAGCGTCTCCTACGCCTGCTACGCCTGGTTCAACGCGACCCTGTTCATGGACGCCCTCCACCGGGTCACGGGCGGCCGCATCGACCTCTTCGACAACCCCCGCCTGCGCCGCTTCCCGGAGTGGTTCATCCACCTCCTGACCCCCGACGAATCCGGCTTCGTGCCCTTCTCCAACTGCGGAAAGGGGGCCGGCTTCCCGGGGCAGTTCCTCTACCGCCTGGCGCGGACCTGCCAGGACGGCCGCGCCCGGTGGATCGCGCAGCGGATGGCCTCCCAGGCCGCCTCCCCGAACCTCTTCGGCTTCCTCTGGTGCGACCCCGACCTCCAGCCCCAGCCACCTGCCGACTTGCCCCTCTCGAAAATCTTCCAGGACATCGACTGGGCCGTCCTGCGCAGCCGCTGGGAGGACCCGCAGGCGACCCTCTTCGCCCTCAAGGGCGGCCAGAAGGACTGGGACCACCAGCACCACGACACGAACCACTTCGTCCTCTACGCGTATGGAAAGCCCCTGATCGTGGACCTGTTCTACCCCCACGAGATCTGGGGCTGCGAAACCGAGGCCCACAACACGATCCTCGTCAACAACCGGGACCAGCGCGGCCGGGTGCGCGTGCAGGGCAATCGGGGCGAGCCGGACCATCGCGGCGTCGTCGCCGGACCCTTCGAGACCCCCTGGCACGCCCGGCTGGTGGGGGACGCCTCGCTGGCCTACGAGCAGGACGACGTGAGCAGCTTCGTCCGCGAGGTCATCTATCTCCGCAGGACCGACGAGTCCGCCCCATCCGACTACTTCCTCCTCTTCGACGACGTGGATGCCCGCGCCCCCGCCCGGATGGACTGGCTCCTCCACACCTACGGCGAGCTGGCCGTCCATCAGAACTGCATCACCGTCACGCAGGACGATGCCGCTGCCGACATTACCCTCCTCGCGCCGGAGGCATTCGAGTGCGAAGTCCACGAAAAGCCCATCGAGGAGACCGGCGCCCCCAGGCCGTTTGAAGGGGCCGAAAAGGTCCGGTTCCTCAAGCTGCGGCCCTCTGAGCCTGTGCAGCGCGGCTACTTCCTGTCGGTCCTCGCGCCCCGCCCGGCCTCCACCCTGCCGTCCAACGTCGTCACGGCGGTCCGGGGGCCGAACACCCTGGGCGCGCGCATCCTCCACGGCGCTGTGGAGGACCTGGCCCTGTTCGCGCAGGACCCGCCGGAGATGGACGCCTCCGGCGTCTCAGCGGTGGGCCGTTCCTGCCTCGTCCGGCGCGTCAACGGTCGCATCGCCGACGTGGCCCTGCACAATGGACAGCGCCTCTCCGCCGACGGGGACCTGATGTTCGAGACCAACAGCTCCGGTCACGCCGCGCTCACGATAGCCGATGCCGAAGTCACGGCAAGGCTCGACATCTACGACGGCACGAAGCTCGCCCTCTTCGCCCCCCGGCGTCCGGTCAGCGTCCTGGCCGACGGTCAGGAGCAGGCGTTCGACCACGACCCTGAGAGCCGCTGCGTCCGGTTCCCCTGCCGGCGCGTCCGCGAGGTCCGCGTCCTGTTCTCATAAGCGGCCTGCATTTCCGCTTGACGGCTGTTGGAACGGGAAGTATAATAAAAGCGGACCTCACCCGCCCCCTTGCCCCCACTCCCCCGCTCTCCCCTCCGAGGGGGGAAGGGAGAAGGGGAGAAGGGGGAGGGTGAGGTCTCACGTCTGCCGTCTGCCGTCTGCCGTCTCACGTTCATCCTTTGAGAAAGGTTCCCCATGTCCCAAGTCCGGATAGACCTTTACAGCGACACGGCCAGCCGGCCCTCCCTCGAAATGCGCCAGTTCATGTGCGCGGCGGAGGTGGGCGACGAGCAGAAGGGAGAGGACCCCACCACCACTGAACTCCAGCGGATGACCTGCGAGCTGCTCGGCAAGGAGGCCGCTGTCTTCCTCCCCTCCGGCACGATGTGCAACCAGATCTCCTTTGCCGCCCACTGCCGGCCCGGCGACCTCATCCTCCTGGAGCGCACCGCGCACCCCCTCATCGCCGAGGCCGGAGGCTCCGCCGTGATCTGCGGGGCCATCCCCTACCCCATCGACGGGAAGAACGGCATGTTCACCGCCCGGCAGGTGCGGGAGACCATCTGGCAGGCCTCGCGCCACCGCCCCCCCTTCCGCCTCGTCTCCGTGGAGCAGACCACGAACATGGGCGGAGGCCGCGTCTGGCCGCTCAAGCAGGTCCAGGAGGTCTGCCAGGCCGCCCACGAGTGCGGGGCGCTCGCGCACATGGACGGGGCGCGCCTCCTGAACGCCGCCGTCGCCTCCGGCGTCCCCGCGAAGGAGTTCGCGGCCTCGTTCGACTCCGTCTGGCTCGACCTGAGCAAGGGCCTGGGCGCGCCCGTGGGCGGCGTCCTGGCCGGCCCCGCCGACTTCATCGACCGGGCCTGGCAGTGGAAGCACCGCCTCGGAGGGGCCATGCGCCAGTCGGGCGTCATCGCCGCCGGCGGCATCTACGCCCTCTGCCACAACGTCGCCCGCCTGGCCGACGACCACGAGAACGCCAGACTCTTCGCCCGCCTCATCGCCCGCTCGAAGGCCGTCGAGATCGACCCCGACGCCGTGGAGACCAACATCGTCCGGTTCGGGGTCGAAAAGACCGGCCTCACCGCGCTCGCGTTCATCGACCGCCTGTTCGCCGAGACCGGCGTCCGCCTGAGCCCTCACGGCCGCACGACCTGCCGCGCCGTGACCCACATCGACATCTCCCGCGCCCAGGCCGAGGAGGCCGGGCAGGCCGTCTGCGCCCTGGCGGATAAATGCTTGAAAGCCTAAACTCTGGAGCCTCTCCCATGCGCGAACACCGTTCCCCCAACCCCCTCGTCGACTCCCGCCGCCCGAAGAACGGGGCCGAGGCCGACCTCAACCCCCCCGGCTTCGTCTGGAGGCCCGTCCCCGGCGCGACGCACTATGAGCTTCGCGTCGGCCAGAGCGCCGGCCTGACGGCCCGTTCTTCAAAATCCTGCGAAGTCCGTGGCCGCACGCTCTATCTGTTGCCGGAATCCCTCAAGCCCGGTGTCTACCACTGGCGCTGGCGGGCCCTCGGCTGCGGCCAGGACAAAACGTGGAGCGAGACCTTCTCGTTCACAGAATAAACCCACGCGGAGGCCGCCGACTTCAGGGGCGGAGGAAGCGTCTCTCTTTTGTTCTTGACTTTTGTGGACATATAGACCATATTGATCTATATGAACCTAACTCTTCAGATACAGCTTATTCCCGACAGGGACCAGGACTCCAAGCTACAGGCAACCGTGAGGCGTTTCAACGAAGCCGCTTCCTGGTTGGCGAAGAAGGCGTTTGAGCACAAGATGGCGAACAAGGTTGCACTTCAAAAGCTTTACTACGCCGAGTTGCGCTCAATGTTCGGCCTGTCCGCACAGATGGCTGTGCGCTGCATCGCTCAGGTGGTGGAGGCTTACAAGCGGGACAAGGAGAAGCGCCCCGTCTTTCGTCCCTTCGCAGCTATGCCCTATGACCAGCGCATCATGAGTTTCAAGGGGCTGGACAGAGTAAGCCTGTTGACCCTTGAAGGCCGCCTGATCGTTCCGATGATCATGGGACAATACCAGAGAGAAAGGTTTACCCCCGCCGTCGGGCAATCCGACCTGGTGCGACGCAAAGACGGAAAGTGGTTCCTGTTGGCCCTGGTGAATGTGCCTGATGGAACCCCTATCCCTACCACAGATTTCATAGGTGTGGACCTCGGCATCGCCAACATTGCTGTATCCTCCGACGGTGACACCTTCGCCGGAGGCACAGTCAACGGCCTGAGAAAGCGCCACGCCAGGCTCAGGGATAAGCTCCAGGTGAAAGGAACCAAATCCGCCAAGAGGTTGCTCAAAAAACGCCGTCGGAAAGAGAGTCGTTTTGCTCGTGACGTGAATCACTGCATCTCCAAGAGGCTGGTTGCGAAGGCTCAAGGCACAGGGCGCGGAATTTCCCTCGAAGACCTCAAGGGTATCCGCGAACGGATTACGGTTAGGAAGCCGCAGAGACGCATCCAGCACTCCTGGGCGTTTGCTCAACTTCGGACTTTTGTAGAATACAAGGCGAGGTTGGCAGGCGTCCCGTTCGTTCTCGTAGACCCCCGCAACACTTCCCGGACGTGTCCTGAATGTGGCCATGTCGATAAGTCTAACCGCCCCTCTCGTGATCTGTTCCGTTGCGTCGGCTGCGGTTTCTCTGGCCCGGCTGACCACATCGCTGCGGAGAACATCCGCAGGGCCGGAGTCAACCGACCTTACGTGGACGCTGCTGCCTGAGCGATCTACAAGCTGACGCCTAAAGGCGTCAGTAGTTGACCGCCTTCCACACCGACCCCGCGCTCACCTACGCCGTGGGCGACGCGACCGCCGCCTACGGCGACCGCGTCCGGCGCTGCGCGCGGGCCGTCCTCTGCCTGGACAACCGCTTCTTCGCCCTTGTGGATTACCTGGAGCCCTCGCACGAGGCGATGTGGGGCTGGCACCTCCACGCCGCCAGGCCGATGCAGGTGGATGCCAGAGGCCGCCGTGTCCTGGTCCGCTACGACAGGGCCGCCCTCGACGTGGTCTTCTGCCACCGGGACGGCCTCCACCTCCGGCAGCACGAGGGGTTCGACTTCCAGCCCTTCGGCTACGGACCGGGCGAACAGCCCATTCCCGAGGAGGCCGCCCTCTACCACCTCGACGTTCACGCCGAGATGCCCCGTCGTCTCGACTACCTCCTGACCGTCCTCTTCCCCCGCAAGGTCGCGGACGCTCCCCCTGTCATCACCCCCCTGCTCGACGGCGCCGGGGAGGGCGCGCGGATCGAGGTGGACGGCCGGCGCTACCGCCTCTTCATCCGCCGGAACGCCGAGGCCATCGGCCTGGACGGCTGTCAGTCCGACGCGGAGATCGTCGCCCTCTTCGAGGACGGGGCGGGCCGCCTGCTTCGCGCCGTCCGCGTCGGTGGGACGAGCCTCTCGGTGAACGGTCAGCCGGTAGCCCCGGAGGTCACGACGGTGATTTAAACCTATCCCCCCATCCCCCTTTCCTAAAGGAAAGGGGGAGTAGACTTGTCAAAAGGATAAGGGGCGCGCCGTCCCGGCTTTCAAGCAGGATGTTCGTGAAGGCACGGAGGGGAAAGAGCGCAGAATGCGCGGGGGAGTGGTGGAAGGGGCTCGGACTACCACGGGATCAGGATTATTCCACTGGACAGAGTACGGCGCGCCCAGCCTCCCCGGCGCTTGAGGGGCGTGCTTCTTTTGTCCAACTTTTCTTGCACGAGCAAGAAAAGTTGGAATGCGGCTCTAAAAAGAGGGCGCGGCTTTTAATACCGCGCCCCGGAGATCTTTCATGCCCGGCCAGCCCGAGATCGAAAACATGGCCCTCTTCTGCGACTTCGAGAACATCGCGCTCGGCGTGCGCGAGGCGAAGTATCCCCAGTTTGACATCAGGAGGGTGCTGGAACGGCTGCTGCTCAAGGGCAGCATCGTCGTTCGCAAGGCTTACTGCGACTGGGAGCGCTACAGGGAGTTCAAGGCGGCCATGCACGAGGCCGGCTTCGAGCTGATCGAGATCCCGCACGTGCGCCAGTCGGGAAAGAACTCCGCCGACATCCGCATGGTGGTCGACGCCCTCGACCTCTGCTACACCAAGTCCCACGTGGACACCTTCGTCGTCCTCAGCGGCGACTCGGACTTCTCCCCGCTCGTGTCGAAGCTGCGCGAGAACAACAAGCTGGTGATCGGCGTCGGCGTCAAAAAATCCACCTCCGACCTCCTCACCGCCGCCTGCGACGAGTTCATCTACTACGACGACCTCGTGCTGGAGGAGGCGCAGAAGAAAAAGCGCACGGCGCGCAAGCCCGTCAAATCCGGCGTCAGGGAAGAGTCTCCGCCCAGGAAGAACGAGGTGGACAGGCAGCAGGCGGCCCTCGACCTCGTGGTGGAGACCGTCGAGGCCCTGCAGACCGAGCGTGGCGAGGAGGAGCCTGTGTGGGGGTCCATGGTCAAGCAGGCGCTCAAGCGCCGCAAGCCGGGCTTCAACGAGCCCTCCTACGGCTTTCGCTCCTTCAGCGCCCTGCTGGAGGAGGCCGACCGCCGGGGTCTGGTCCGGCTGGAACGGGACAAGCGCTCAGGGGGCTACATCATCCATCCCCTCGCTCAGGAGGATTAATCCATCCCCCCCGGCGGCCCTCCGCCCGCCCCTCACTGAATCTTGTACCCCAGCCGCTTGTCGATCACGTTCATCAGCGGTTCCCCCCGCGCGAACCGGCGCAGGTTCTCCACCAGCGCCGCCTCGATGTTGTCGGACCCCTCCGGCGACCGCCCCGCCACGTGAGACGTGATCACCACGTTGGGCAGGTCCCACAGCGGGATCTCCTTCGACAGCGGCTCCCGCTCGAACACGTCCAGCCCGGCCCCGGCGATCTCCCCTGCCCTCAGCGCCTCGATCAGGTCCGCCTCGGCGATGATCGGCCCCCGCGCCACGTTGACCACGCAGGCCGTCCGCCTCATCATCCGCAGCCGCCCCCGGTTCACCAGCCCCTGCGTCCGCTCCGTCAGCGGCAGCGCCACCACGATCACGTCCGACTCCCGGAAGACCGCCTCCATCCGGTCCGGCCCGAACACCTCGTCCACCCCCTCCGGCGGCGTCTTCACCTGCGCGTCCAGGGCGATCACCCGCATGTCGAACGCCTTCGCCCGGATGGCCACGGACCTGCCAATGGTCCCCAATCCGAGCACCCCCATCGTCTTCCCGGCGAGCTGGATCATCGGCGCCTCCCGCGACCACCCGCGCGCCTTCTGAAGCTCGTGGTAGGCCCGCATCCCCCGCGTCAGCGACAGCAGCAGCGCAAAGACGTGCTCCGCCATCGCCGCGTCGAACGCCCCGGCCGTGTTCGTGATGACCACGTCGCTCTCGATCATCTCCGGGTAGAGCATCGTCTCGAACCCCACCCCGATGCTCTGCACCCACCGCAGCCTCCTCGCGGCCAGAAAAGGCTCCTTGGGCAACCTCCCGAAGGCAGCGTCCGCGTCGGCGACCTCCCTCAGGAGCCGGCCCGGCTCCGTCGCCAGCGCCACATCGTACTCCGGGGCCCGGGATCGCACCCGCTCCGCCATCCCCGGCGCTGTCTCCCACATCATGACCAGCTTCAGCTTCGACATGCAGTTGCTCCTTCAATTTATGTTTTCAACGCAAAATAGGTCCGGCCCTCACCCTCCCCCATGCCTACAGAAAAGCCTGAAGCCCCCTCCCTCTCCCGTACGTACGGGAGAGGGAGGGGGTTTGGGGGTAGGTGAGGGCCTGCTCTTCTGCGCCAAATCAGTATCCTTTTTGCTTATCCACCACGTTGACCAGCGCTTCCCCTTTGACGTAGCGATGCAGGTTGTCCACGAACAACTGCATGGCCCGGCGGCGGACGTGCTGGGACTGTCCCGCGCTGTGCGACGTCAGGATCACGTTCGGCTCCGTCCAGAGCGGGCTGTCCGGCGGGCACGGCTCCGTGTAGGTGACATCCAGCCCCGCCCCGGCCAGCCTCCCGCTCCGCAGCGCCGCGACCAGCGCCTCCTCGTCGATCACCTTCCCCCGGCTCACGTTGATCAGATAGCTCCCCTCCGGCAGCCGTTCAAATTGTTCGTAAGACAGCAGCCTGTGCGTCTCCGGCGTGCTCGGGCAGCAGACCATCAACACGTTCGACTGCCCCAGGAACTCCGGCAGCCAGTCCAGCCGGCCCAGGCGCTCCACCGAGTCCGGCCTCTCCATCGGCTCCGGGTCCACGGCCACGACCCGCAGCTCGAACGCCCTCGCCCGGTCCGCAATCGCCCTCCCGATCCCGCCCAGCCCCAGGACCCCCATCGTCATCCCCGCCAGCTCCAGACAGGGGAGAATCTCCCAGCGCTTGCGCCGCCTGGCCTCCACGTGCTCCGGAAGGCGCCGCGTGAGCGCCAGCAGGAGCGCGAAGGCGTGCTCGGAGATCTGCCTCCCGTAAAGCCTCCGGCAGTTCGTCAGAATCACGCCGCTCGCCTTGAAGGCCGGGTACATGAAACCCTCCACCCCCGCGTGGGGCTGCTGCACCCACTTCAGCGCGCGGGCCTTGCTGAAGTCCGCCTCCCCGAGGTGGCCGTAGAGGACCTCCGCATCCGCGACGTGGTCCCCCAGCCGTTCCCCCTTGGGCAGAAAATGGACCTCCGCCTCCGGCGGGGCCTCCTGGAGCATCGCCTCGATCTCCGGCGACTGCCGGCTTCCGATCAGAACCTTTATTTTTGGCACGGCAGAACCCTCCTCTCACGAACCGAACGGGCGAACCCCGTCAGGCGCAGGGACCGGTCAGACCCGGCCCTTTCACCTGTCCGAGAGTTCCTCAAGAGACCGCAGCGCAAAGGCGACGTGCAGGGCCGCCCCGATGGGCAGGGCGTCCTCGTCTGCCTTGAAGCAGGGATGGTGCACATTGTACGTCGCGCCGATCCCCTCATTCCTGACCCCAAGCCCCAGAAAGCAGCCCGGCGCGCGCTGGACGTAGTAGGCAAAGTCCTCCCCTGCCATGAGCGGAGGGGACTCGAACACGCGCGCGGTCCCGAGCATCTCGGCGCCGATGTCCTGGGCCAGATGCCAGCAGTGCGGGTCATTCACGGTGGGCGGATAGTCGTTTCCGGAATATTCGACCTCCGCGTGGCAGCGGTTGGCCTGGGCGATATGTTCGGCGATCTCTCGCACGCGGGCCTGCAAATGGCGCAGGTCTTCGAGCGTCAGCGCGCGGATCGTCCCCCTGACCTCCACCTCCGGGGGAATGACGTTGAATGCCTCGCCGCCCCGCACCGCCGTGATGCTCACGACGCCTGAATTGAGCGGGTCCAGCTCTCGGGACACCAGGGTTTGCGCCTCAACGATCACCTTCGCGGCGGTGACGATGGGATCGACCGCGAGGTGAGGCGTGGCCGCGTGGCCTCCAACACCGTGGAGCCTCACCCTCAGGGAACTTGCCGATGCCAGAAACGTGCCGGCGCGGGAGGTGACCGATCCCGTGGGCGCCCACGGCCACACGTGGAGGCCGAACACCCTCTGGACCGAAGGATTGTCGAGCGCGCCCTCCTGACACATCCTCTCCCCGCCAGCGCCCCCCTCTTCCGCGGGCTGAAACAGCAACTTCACCACGCCCGGCAGTTTATCTTCACGCGCCTTGAGCATCCGGGCGGCGCCCAGCAGCATGGCCGTGTGGCAATCGTGCCCGCAGGCATGCATCTTTCCTTCCACCTCGCTGCGGAAGGGGACATCGGCCGCCTCCTGGATCGGCAGGGCATCCATATCCGCCCTCAGGGCAACGCAGGGACCCTCGCCGCGCCCGATGAAACCCAGCACTCCGGTCTTGGCGATGGGCGACCGATACGAGACCCCCAGCTGATCGAGCGTTTCTCGAATCAGGCGACCGGTCTCCACCTCTTCGTACATCAACTCAGGCCGCCTGTGAAGACGCCGTCGCAGCTCAATGATCCAGCCTTGAATCGCGCGGGCCTCCGCCAATATATCGCTTGTGTTCATGCCGCCTTCTCCCGATGGTTTGCCCTGTTCCGGCTGTCGCTCGTGGATTTCGCGCCCCCAAACTTCGCGAATCCGCTCCCTTCCGTCAACCCTTTTTTGAAGCGGCGCCTTCGCCCCCTCAGATTCTTCTTGACCTGAGCCGCGCTTTCCCTCTATTTATGGAGACCCAACCCCCTCGATCCCCCTTCCCCACAGGGGAAGGGGGAAGACACCATCTCCCTCGGAGAGATCCAGGCAAAAGACCAGAGGAAGGACCTCCCCTCTCCCTTTGGGGGAGGGGCAGGGGGAGGGGTCGGTCGATACGGAGAACCCCCATGGTCACAATCGGATTGTACTACGAGGTCTTCGACGACAAGAGGGACGCCTTCGAGCGGAAGTTCCAGGAAGTCCTCAAGGCGATGGAGCTGGTGAAGGGGCACCGGACCAGCGGCCTCTACCGCAGGGTGGACGCCCCCGGCTCCTACGCCATCCTGAGCGAGTGGGACAGCCAGGACGACTTCACCGCCTTCATCACCAGCGACATCTTCAAACAGGTCACCCGCTGGGGCATGGAGGGCATCCTCAAAGGCCGGCCTCGCCATAAGGTCTATCCCCGGTCCGATGACCTGACCCGCCCTTCATAGCCCTCTCTCCGTCGGGCATCTCGCACACCAGCACCCCTGTCCCTTTATCCCCTCCCCTGCCTATCCCCTTGATCTGACACACGATAAGCCGTCGGAAAAGATTTGGTTTGACATGAGTAAGCACTTACTTTATATTTTTCATCCTCCGTTCAAAAATCTAAATCGAGAGCCTGATAAAAAATCGCTGCGGCTCTGGCCCTCTCCCCGGCTCACTACGTTCGCCACCCCTCTCCCGCAGGCGGGAGAGGGGAAGCCGAGCGTCAGCGAGGCGGGGTGAGGGCCTGTGCATCAGGCGATATCGTTCCATGCACAAGATTAAGGAGCACCCTTGAGAAATCGTCCCCTCATTCTGTTCCTGGCCCTGGCCCTGGCCCTCTCGGCGGGCATCGCCCGCGCCGAAGGCGGTGATGATCTGAGCCTGGAGAAGGCCGTCCGGCTGGCCCTGGAGCGCAACGAACGGGCCCGCGCTGCGGAGGCGCGCCTCCAGGCGTCCCAGGCGCGCGTGAGCGGCGCCCGCGCCTTCTTCCTCCCGGACCTGACGCTCGTCGGCGCCTACACCCGCCGCGCCTATCAGACCTCGCGCGAGGTGGGCGGGGAGACCGTGATCCTCCAGCGCTACAACGCCCTCTCCCCCACGGCCATGATGTCCCTGAACATCTTCGACGCGCGCGCCTTCCCCCTCTATCGGATGGCGAAGCAGGATCGGGAGGCCACGCGCCTCTCCTCCGCGGACGACCGGCGGCTCCTCGCCTTTGACGCCGCCGAGGCCTTCCTCACGGCCCTCAGCGCGGAGCAGGTGTCCGAGGCGGCCCGGCGACGCCTCGATTTCGCCCGGAAGAGCCTGAAGGACGCCCAGGCCCGCTTCGAGGCCCAGATCGTCAGCTCCAACGACGTGACCCGGGCCGAACTGGAGCTCGCCACCGCCGAGCGCGAGTTGACCGGGGCGCATGGGGATGCCGAGACCGCCCGCCTGAGCCTCGGCCACCTGCTCGACACCGACGTCGAGGGGCCGCTCGCCCCCCCCGCCGCGCTCCTCCAGGCCGCCGCAGAGCCCCCCGGCAGGGGGGACGACCTCATCGCCCTGGCGCAGAGACAGCGCCCGGACGTGGCCGCCGGCCGCCAGCGCGCCGAGGCCCTGCACGCCTCCGCGCAGGAGCCGCTCTTCCGGGCCTTCCCCAGCCTGACGTTGACCGGACAGTACCGGGGCACCAACGAGACCGGGCTGAACGGACGCCGCCACGACGGGAACGCCGCCCTGTCCCTCGCGTGGCGTCTGTACGACGGCGGCGAGGCCAGCGCCAGCCGCGCCGAGCGCCTCGCCCTGGCCCGCGCGGCCGACCTGGACGCGCAGGCCGTCGAGCGGCGCGTGGCCCTGGAGGTGCGCTCCGCGCTCGTGGCCCTCGCCAGCCGGCAGGCGGCCATCCGGCAGGCCTCGGTCGCCGTCGAAGTGGCGCGGAAGAACGCCGATCAGGCCGCCGAACTCTACCGGCAGGGCCTCGCCAACGCGCTTCAGGTGGCGGACGCCAACATCAGACTGTTCGAGTCAGAGGTGGCCCTGGCCCGCGCCCGTTACGGCCTGGCGCTCGCGCATCTGGACCTGCGCGCGGCGCGCGGCCTGGACCCCCTCGGAGAGGAACCCGCCCCATGAAGTCACTCAAGCTGAAAATCGTCCTGCCAGGGGTCGTCGTCATCGCCGTCGCCCTGGTCCTCTTTTCCAGAAACTCCGCCTCGCCGCCCCCCGCGGCCAAAGGGGGAAGGGGAAAGATCCAGTTCCCCGTCGAGGTCGTCCCCGTCGTCTCCCGGCGCGTGGAGTACAGCGTCAGCGCCGTCGGGTCCGTGGAGGCGTTTGAGGTCGTCCAGGTGACCACGCGCGTGTCGGGGCAGGTCGAGCAGGTCCGCTTCAGCGAGGGGGACGCCGTCCAGCAGGGCCAGACCCTCGTGGAGATCGAGCCGGAGCGCTACCGCCTCTCCGTCCGGTCCGCGAAGGCCGCCCTCGAAAAGGCCGAGGCCGCAAAGGCGGACGCCGAGTCCGGCCTGACCCGCCGCGAGGGCGTGAACGCCAAGAACCCCGGCCTGATCCCCGGCGAGGAGCTGGAGACCTGGCGCACAAAGGTCCGCACGGCCACCGCCGAGGCCGCCCAGGCCCGCGCCGCCCTGGACCTGGCCGAACTGAACCTGCGGGACGCCTTCGTGCGCGCCCCGGTCTCCGGCGTCATCCAGACCCGCACCGTGCAGACCGGGCGCTACGTCCAGCCCGGCGCCATCCTCACCACCCTGGTCCGGCGGGAGCCCCTCCTGCTCCGCTTCAGCGTCCCGGAGCAGGACGCGGCCCAACTCCGTCCGGGCCTGCCCGCCCGCTTCCTGGCGCGGGGGAGCGAGCGCGAGTACTCGGCGAAGATCACCTCCGTCGCGGAGACGGCGGACGAGACGTCTCGCATGGTGGCCGTCACGGCGGAGGTCGACGACCCGAACAAGGAGGCCCTGCGCCCCGGCGCGTTCGCCCAGGTGACCGTCCCCGTCGGCGCGGCGACGGACGCCCCCGTGATCCCCCAGACCGCCGTGCGCCCCAGCGAGCGCGGGTTCCTCGCCTACGTCGTGGAGGGGGACGTGGCCAGGTCCCGCGTCCTGACCCTGGGCCTGCGCACGGCGGACGGTCAGGTCGAGGTCCGGGACGGCCTGCGCCCCGGCGAGCTGCTCGTGGTGCGCGGCGCGGAGGCCCTCTACGAGGGCGCGCCCGTCCGGGTCAGCGGAGACGCCAAAGAGGATAAGTCAGAAGGGACCCGATCATGAAACTCACCGACGCCTGCATCAGCAAACCGGTCTTCGCCTGGATGCTCATGGCCGCCACCGTCGTGTTCGGCGCGGTGGCCGCCTCCCGCATCGGCATCAGCCAGATGCCCGACGTCGACTTCCCCACCATCTCCGTCAGCGTCACCTGGGAGGGGGCCGCCCCTGAGGTGATCGAAAACGACGTGGTCGAGACCCTCGAGGAGGCCCTGTCCCAGGTGGAGGGCGTCCGCTCCATCACCTCCTCCTCCCAGCAGGGGAGGGCCAACATCACCGTCGAGCTGGACCTCTCCCGCAACGTGGACCTGGCGCTTCAGGACGTCCAGACCAAGGTCTCCCAGGCCCAGCGGAACCTCCCCAGGGACCTCAACGCACCGGTCATCTCCAAGACCAACCCCGAAGACCAGCCTATCATATGGGCCACCGTGTCGGGCCCCTTCCCCCAGCAGGTCGTCGCCGACTACGCGAGATACCAGCTCAAGGAGAAGTTCCAGACCGTCCCCGGCGTGGGCGAGATCATGATGGGGGGCTACCTGGAGCGCAACGTCCGGATCTGGCTCGACGCCTCCCGCCTGGACGAGCGCGGCCTCACCGTGACGGACGTGATCTCTGCCCTCCAGCGCCAGCACGTGGAGCTGCCCGCCGGACGGCTGGAGTCGCAGGGGCGCGAGGTCAACGTCCGGGTGATGGGGGAGGCGGTGGACCTGAACACCCTCCGCCGCATCGTCGTCCGGCAGGTGGCCAACGCCCCCGTCTACCTGGAGGACGTGGCCCTCGTGGAGGATGGGTTCGAGGACGTGCGCCGCCTGGCCCGCGTGGACGGCCTGCCCGCCCAGGGCATCGGGGTCAAGAAACAGCGCGGCGCCAACGCCGTGGCCGTGGCCCAGGCCGTGAGGCGCGAGCTGGATGAACTCCAGAAGACCCTGCCGAAGGGGATGCAGGTGGGGATCCGGTTCGACTCCACGAAGTTTATCGAGGATTCGGTCCACGAGATCGAGATCGAGCTGGCCCTGTCCATCGCGCTGACGGCCCTCGTCTGCTGGCTCTTCCTCGGCTCGGTCTCCAGCACCCTCAACGTCGTCCTGGCCATCCCCATGTCCCTCCTCGGCACCGTCGCGGCCATTTACTTCCTCGGCTTCACGCTCAACACCTTCACCCTCCTGGCCATGGCCCTGGCCGTGGGCATCGTCGTGGACGACGCCATCATGGTGATGGAGAACATCTTCCGGCACTCGGAGGGGGGCAAGGACCGCGTGCGGGCGTCGCGCGAGGGGACCTATGAGATCGCCTTCGCCGCCCTGGCCGCCACCCTCGCGGTCGTCGCGATCTTCCTGCCGGTCGTGTTCATGAAGGGCGTGGTCGGAAAGTTCTTCCTCCAGTTCGGCGTCACCCTCTGCGTCGCCGTGCTCCTCTCCTACGTCGAGGCCGTCACCCTGGCCCCCGCCCGCTGCTCCCAGATCCTGACCACCTCGCGGGAGGGGCGGGGGAAGGTGGGCCTCCTGGCCGACCGCGTCTTCGACCGCCTGTCCGCCGGCTACGACTCGGCGCTCAGGCGCGGCCTCCGCCGGCCCGGAACCGTCCTCCTGACAGGGCTTGCCCTGTTCGCCGGCGCCGTCTTCATCCTGAAGGTCCTCCCCAGCGAGTTCGTCCCCTCACAGGACCAGAGCCGGCTCCTCATCCGGCTCCAGACCGCCGTCGGGTCGGACATCTATGAGACCGACAAACTGTTCCGGAAGGCCGAGGCCTTCGTCAACACGCGCCCGGAGGTCGAGGGAAACTACACCATTGTCGGCGCAGGATTCAGCTCGACAGGCGTGAACACCGGAATCATGTTTTTGACGCTCACCCCTCCGAACAAGCGCAAGCTCAGCCAGGCCCAGTTCCAGGCGGTGGTCCGCCGGGAGCTGAACTCGATCCCCGGCCTGCGCGCCGTGGTCCAGGACCTGTCTCAGTCGGGGTTCACGGCGCAGCGGGGCTTCCCCGTGGAGTTCGCGGTCCAGGGATCGGACTGGGGCCAGCTCGTGGCCTCCAGCCGCGAGATGATGCAGAAGCTAACGGCCAGCGGCCTGGTGGTGGACCTCGACTCCAACTACCAGCTCGGCATGCCCGAGCTGCGCATCCTGCCCGACCGGGCGCGCGCCGCCGACCTCGGCGTCCCCGTGGAAGATGTCGCCACAACCCTGAACGCCCTGGTGGGCGGCCTGCGGGTGGGGAAATACAGCTCCGGGAGCCGCCGCATCGACGTGCGCCTCCGCCTCCTGGCCGATCAGCGCACCCGCCCGGAGGACATCGCCCGCCTCCGCGTGCGAAACAGGTCGGGCGACCTCGTCCCCCTCTCGACTCTGGTGACAACCAGGGAGATCCCCGCCCTGCAGGCCATCACCCGGCGCGACCGGGAGCGGGCCATCACGGTCTTCGCCAACGTCGCCCCAGGCCACTCGCAGGACGAGGCCCTGGCCTATGTGCAGCAGATCTCGAAGGACATGCCCGTGGGCTACCGCGCGGTCCTGAGCGGCGCGAGCGTGGCCTTCCACGAGTCCATGGACAGCCTCCTGTTCGCGCTCATCCTGGGCATCATCGTGGCCTACATGGTCCTGGCCTCGCAGTTCAACTCGTTCCTCGACCCCGTCACGGTCCTGACCATCCTCCCCCTCTCCATCGTGGGCGCGGCGGGCGCGCTCTTTCTGATGGGAAAGACCCTGAACATCTTCAGCATGATCGGCCTCCTGCTCCTGATGGGCATCGTCAAGAAGAACTCCATCATCCTGGTGGACTACGCCAACCAGGCCCGCGAGAGGGGCATGGACGCCCACGCCGCCATGCTGCACGCCGGCCCCATCCGCCTCCGGCCCATTCTGATGACCGCCGTCGCCACGCTCATGGCTGCCATCCCGCCCGCCCTCGGCCTCGGCGCAGGCTCCGAGATCCGCACCCCCATGGCCATCGCCGTGATCGGCGGGCTTATCGTCTCCACGGCCCTCAGCCTGCTGGTCGTCCCGGCCTTCTACGTCGTCGCCGAGAGGGGGATGGACCGGGTCCGGGGGCTGGCAAGGCGTCGGAGGGCCCCCGTCGAGGCCCCGGCCGCGAGCCTCCGCGCAGGCGATGACGACTGATGCCAAAGCCTATATGACCTCTCCCGCCAAAAAACGTATCCCCCAGGAAGAGCGGCGCACCCAGATCATCGAGGTGGCCATCGACCTCTTCGCGAGCAAGGGCTTCAAGGGGACCACCACGCGGGAGATCGCCTGCGCCGCCGGCATCTCCGAGGCCATCATCTTCCGGCACTTCGCCACCAAGGAGGACCTCTACGACGCCATCATCGCCCACACCCTCGAAAAACGGTTCCGCGTCTGGGAGCAGGAGGAGGGCCTGCTCCAGCCCCCTCTAGACCTCGAAACGGCCCTCCGGACCTTCGCCCACGCCTACATCCGGCGCAACCGCCAGGACCCCACCTTCATCCGGCTGATGCTCTACAGCGCCCTGGAGGACCACAAGTTCCGGGAGCGCTTCCTGGAGGTCTACCGGTCCCCGTACCTCATGGCCATCTGCCAGGCCCTGGAGACAGGTCTAACTCAGGGGACCTGTCGGCCCGTCAACCCCCGCCTCACCCTCCGGGCCTTTCTCTGGACCCTCCTCCACTACTGCATCTCCCGCTTCGTGGCCCACACCCAGCACCCCGACCTCGCCGACGAGGAGGCCGTGGTGGACAACCTGGTCGACGTCTTCATGCGCGGCCTGCTGCCGTGAAACGACAAAAGCAGAATACAGGAGCCAGAATTCAGAATCCAGAATGAGAACCGGTTTTGCTTTTCTTCTGGATTCTGGATTCTGGATTCTTGTTTTCACGCCTCACTGTATTTCTTGATCTCCAGCTCATTCCCGTCCGGGTCGCGGAAATAGGTCGCCAGCCCCTCCCCCCGCGCCCCCCTGTTCATCGTCGGCCCCCGCAGCACCAGCCCCCCGGCCCTCAGGCGTTCGAGCAGGGCGTCGTAGCGCCCCGCGTCCAGACAGAACGCGATGTGGTCCGTGCCGGACTTCACCTCCGGGGACACGGGCCGGTACTCGGGCCGGCAGAACAGCACCAGCAGCGCCTCCCCCACTTTGAACACCGCCTGCGCGTCCTCCCGCCGGCTCACGAACTCCAGCCCCACCACGTCCCGGTAAAACGCCACCGACCGGCCCAAGTCCGTGACGCGCAAACTCACGTGATCGAAACAGACAGTCACGGGAAAACCTCCTTTCAGGACACCTCTTCGACCCGCACAATCCTGCCCGTCGCCGCGGACGCCTCGGCTGCCAGGCAGGCCTGCACGGCCGCCAGGGACTCCTCGGGGCGGATCACCGTCGGAGACCTCCCCTCGGAGACGCACGTCGCGAAGTAATCAAGTTCGGCCCGCAGGGCGCCGGCCCGCACGCCGTGCAATTCGGGCCAGTAGGTCGTGTCGGGCGAACGCCAGCCGTCCTTGTCCACCACGGAGAAGTTGGGGTGCGTCTCGTGAATGTGGATCGCCCCCTCCGTGCCGATGATCTCCATGCGCTCGTCGATCTGGAAGGCCGTCCTGTCGGGCAGGAACCAGACATTCTCGCAGACGCCCACGGCCCCCGAGTCGAACCGGTACATCGTCCAGCCGATGTCCGGGTGTTTCAGGCCGCGTACGTCCACGGTCTGGGCGTAGGCCGTCTCGACCCTGGCCCCCGTGTACCAGAGCATCAGGTCCGTGTCGTGCACCCCGTCCCCGATGATCGGCCCGATCTTGCCCAGGACCTGCTTGCCCACGGCGGCGGGGATGTTCCGCCTGGCGTAGATGGACACGATCCTGCCCACGCTCCCCGCCTCGATCTCCCGTTTGGCCGCGGCATAGCGGGGGTTGAAGCGGCAGATGTGCCCCACCATGAAACACCTGCCCGACCGGTGGGCCGCCGCCACGATGGCCCGGCAGTCGGCCACCGTCGAGGCCATGGGCTTCTCCAGGAACACGTGCTTGCCGGCCTGAAGGGCGGCCAGCGTCGGCGCCGCGTGCTGGTCCCACATCGTCGTGACGCTGACCGCCTCCACCTCCGGGTTGGAGAGGAGCTCGTGGTAGTCCGTGTAGACGTGCCTCACGCCAAACTCGTCCGCAAGCTGCCGGAGCCTGGATTCTGTCCGGGTGCAGAGCGCGTAGAGTTCGACGTTCGGAAGCCCGGCCAGCGCCTCGCAATGCTTCTCCCCGAACCACCCCAGGCCGATGACGGCATATTTGACCCTGTGCATCCCGCGCCTCCTTCGAGAGAGGTTTTTTCGCTTGACTTGAGACCTTTAAAATGCGGTATTTGAAAGCATTCTAGGAGATATTCGTGGAAACCGCAGACGTGGTCATCCTCGGGGGCGGGATCGTCGGCCTGACCGTCGCCTTCCATCTGACGCAGGCCGGGGCAGGCAAGGTCGTCCTGTGCGAGCGGGGCGCGCTCGGCTCCGGCACCAGCGCCCTGTCCGGCGCGATGTGCGGCCAGCAGGCGGAGATGACGGACACCATCAGCCGCCTCGCCGTGCGGGCGCTGGAGGTCTACGAGAGCTTCACGGACCGGGTGGGCGGGGACCCCGGCCTCTTCAACCACGGCATCCTGGGCCTCGCCTCTGACCTGAAAAACGTGGAGGCGCGCGCCGAGGCCGCCCGCCGGAACGGCTCGGACGCCCGCGCCCTGACCCTCGACCAGACCCTGACCTTTTTTCCCGAAGTCAACGCAGAGGGCTTCGGGGCGGCCATCCTCTACCCGCGCACCGGGTGCGTGGACGCCTACCGGACGATGCACGCCTATGCCGCCCAGGCCCGGCGCCTCGGCGCAGACCTCCGGGAGTTCACCCCCGTCACCCGGATCGAGACGCGCGGAAGGCGCGTGCACGCCGTCCACACCCCTCAGGGCGCGATCTCGCCGGGAAGGGTCGTCCTGGCCTGCGGTCCCTGGAGCCACAAGGTCGCCTGGTCCGCCGGACTGCACCTCCCCATCGAGACGACCCAGGTCGGCGTCTCCTTCTATCGCCAGCCCCCCGACTTCTTCGAGCGCCCGCCCGTCCTGAGCGCGGAGCTGGCGATCATCCCCTGGCACAACAAACACTTCCGCGTCCTGCGCGACACCCGCAGGCCCCTGGTGCGCGTGGAGCCGGACCCTGTCGATGCCGTCTGCCCGCAGTGGATGGTGGAGCACACCACCGAGGTGATCCAGCGCCGCCTGCCGAAGATGCGCCGGGGCCGGTTCCAGGGCGCGTATCAGACCTGTTACGACGACACCCCCGACCTCCGCCCCCTCCTCGGCTTCGTGCCCGAGATCGAAAACCTCTTCCTCGATTGCGGCTGGAGCGGCCGGGGCTTCAAGTTCTCCGTCGCCCTGGGCGAGTACAATGCCAGATGGATCCTCGAAGGCAAGACCGACCTCGACCTCGCCCCCTGGCTGGCCAGCCGGTTTCGCCTGATGGGCAGTTAATACGGTCGAATGTTGGACGGCTATTTTTTACTGTAATAGGAGCGGAGCCATCCCCGGATGTACTTAGCCCCATCCTCGGTGAGGTGACCCAGACTGTCACTGAACTGCGAGCACGTCGAGACCTTTGGCGCCGGCCCAGGCTTGATCATGCTTCCAGGGCTCGCCGCCTGTCTGATCCCGGCCACAATAAAGGGCTGGTTTAGAGCCGCTCGCACCCCCAGGCACTGCCCCGAGCCGGCCCCGACGACCGGTTGCATCACGATCTCCTGCACGGCAGGATACCGGGACCTGATGATTTCGGCGACCGTTGCGACGCCCCGCGCCCATTCCTCCGCCGATCTCGGGGCGCCGGAGACATTGAACACGACCCTGTCGACCTGCTCTCGCTCACAATGAGCGGCGCTTCGGTACGTTCCTTCCCAGCCCTTGTACTTCGGGTCTGCCCATAGCTCTACAGAGGCCCCAAATGTGAACCGTCCCTGCCATCCGGGAAGGAAGGGATCCACAGGGAGTTGGGACGCCTTCCCGGCCTCCTGATGGGTGGCGCGAGACATGAACCATTGCATCGACTGAGAGAAGCCGAGGACCTCAGTGCAGGCGAAACTCGCCTGTGCGGCAACTGCGCCGGGTTCCCTGTTTTTTTGCAACTCGCCCTGGGCCACAAGCTGTCGAGGGAACGCTGTGGCGAGGACCGCGAAGACAACAATCGCTACTCGTCTCATAGTTCATTCTTTTTCTGTAAAGCCGCCCAAGTGGTATACCGCGATCCGTTTCAAGGTTGCTGCGCCACCCAACGAAAAACCCGGACAAGCCGGGCTCGCGGACAACAGGCATGGAGATAAATCACAGTGATGGATGACCCTCGTAAATGCCCTCACGACTGACTGCGTAGTCCGACATCGAAGGAGTTTGGGGTCCAAGACTTGCCGTTAGCTCGTCAGCTAACTGATCCGCAACGGCTTCAAACTCCTCATCCGTCAACTCCTCTGAGGCCTCTCGCAGCAACGCCTCTACAGTTGGGACAAAGGCTTCTGCCAGCAGGCGGCGAACGGCCTCAACATTGCGGCGGGTCGCACGCTCGCGCAGTTGCGCTTCGACATCAGGGGGCAGTTCAAGGGTAATCTTCATTGTGTTGTTCCTTACTCTCGGACCAGTGTGCGCCTGCACGCTGCCTGCTGTAGTCCGGTCCTTTACAGACGATCTAAGTCCTCCGGCTCCACGTCAGGCGCCTTCCCTAACACCGCCAGAAGTTTCTCCCGACTTCCACGCTTGGCTCGCTCCTTAAGATAGCTGGCTGTCTCTATCGTGGCCACTTTTTCCATCACAGCCAGGGCAAGAAACTCTTCAAGGGATACGCCTTCTCTGGCTGCCAGCATTTTCGCCTGCTCATATATCGAGTTTGGAAGCTGAAAACTCACGGTACTCATCGGCTCTCTCCTATGTAAAAGTACCTTTAATCATTATGCTTGTCAATAAGGTTCTACCCTCTCGTTTACCTCACCCGCGCATACCGCAACACCCCCGGCTCCGGCCCCGTGCCGAACATGTCGATGGCCTCCGTCGCCTCCGACCCCTGGCGCGGGCCGGGGACGAAGAAATTATGCAACGGATGTTGAAGGTTCAGCCGGACAGGCTGGCCACCCACCCACGGGTGGACCTGCATCACGCACGTCCCCGTGTCCCCCGCCGTGAACAGCGCCCGCACCCTCCCGTCCGGCGCGACGTGGAACGCCCCGCCCCGGTAGAAGATGCCCGACGGCCGGGCCGCCCGTTCCGGGGTCGACTCATCCTTCACGTGCGTCGCCAGCGTGCGCTCCTCGATCACCTTTCCTCCCCTGATCACCCGGTACTCCACCGTGCTCGCGATGGGCGTGCCGGGGAAGAACCGATCCCGCATGAAGTCGTGCCAGATGTTCTTGGTCGCGTACAGGACGTGCGCCGCCCCATCCGGGTCGAGCCACATGTCCAGATTTCGGATGTGCCCTGCCGTCTCCTCCCGTGAGTCGACCTCCACGGACTCGTAAAAGTCCGCCCGGCGGATGTCCTCCGTCCACGTGTAAAACAGCCGCCGGAAATCGTAGTCCCACTTCCGCCCCGTCTTCTCCTCTTTGAACGCCCGCCACGCCTCGTTGGCCTCCACGATGTCCCCGATGGCCAGCAGGTGCGCCGCCCCGTTCCGGAGCCCCACCTGCGGGTAGCACGCCCGGATCGGAAACCGCACCTTCCCCTGTTTCACCCATCGGCCCGTCCGGTCCATCCAACTCCACGCATACCCCTCATGGCCGTCGATGTTCAGGAGCAACACCTCTTCATTCCCGAAGTCCACTCCGATGCCCCGATAGGAATGTTCCGTAAAAGCGTATTCCTTATCCCACACCGGCGCGACCTGAGACGGCGGCCTTTTCAAATCGCCCGCGTTGAAAATCAGCAGGTGCGGGGTGCACCGGCCCTTGCGCCCCGGCGCGTTCAGGTCCGCCAGCGGGTTGACCGACAGGACCAGCCGCCCGCCCGGCAGCCGGACCAGCGAGCACGGCTCCCGTTCATCATAGTGCGCCCCGCGCTGCGCGAGCTGCCACCCCCCCTCGTCCCGGCAGAACAACTGCCACCGCGTCTTGCACAGCCCGTCCAGCGCCGGGTCCGTCTCCGGCGCGCTCACGAACACCCGCCCCCCCTCCCGCACGATCACCGGCGACCCGTAGCACCACATCGGCCCCGCGCCGTTGTTCGCGTCCACATACCGGGTCACGACCTCTTCCACCTCGACCTTGACCTCCGACATAGCCTTTCCTTTCAGGACAGCGATCAGTCAAAAAGAAGGCGCGCCGCCAGAAACCCCCACCGCAGGTGTCCAGCAGAAGCAACCCACCTGCCGGGGGCACACATTATGTGCGACCCCTGAACGTCAAGGTTGCGGCGCGCCAAGCCTCGCCGGCGCTTGAGGCGCGTGCTTCTTTTGTCCAACTTTTCTTGCACGAGCAAGAAAAGTTGGAATACCTTATCCTTTGAGATGTCGATCAAACCACCCCATCGCCTCCGCCTGCACCTCCGCGTCGTAGCAGTGCGGCTTCTGCGGGAAGAAATGACGGAACTTCTCCGGACACCCGGCCCACCGGTACCCCGCCTCGATCTGCCGCGCCGCCTCCTGCTGCCCCTCCGGCGGGAACAGCGGGTCCTCGCTCGTGCTGACCACCATACTCGCGTTCGGCGCGGTGTTGAACGCCACCCGCTCCAGCACGAACTCAGGCCGCTCCTCCCGGCCCAACACCTCCGCCCGCAGATCGAGCGGCCCCGGGTCGTAGTGCAGCCCCTTTAGCAGACACCGGTGCGCGTCCTGACGCCATCCTTCAAACGTCCCCTCCGGATGCGCCCTGCGCCACTGCTCGGCATTGAGATCGAGAGGCCGGTGGTCCCGTATACCCCGGATCATCCCCTCCAGACTGCCGTAAGTTACAACGAGCGCCTCCCACAGCGGGGCCTCCTCCGCGCACACGTCATGCAACGCCGTGATCCCCAGCAAAACCCCGATGAGACGACCCCAGATCATACCTACGGCCCCGCCGGAACCCGCCCCTCCTTGAGCCTCAGCGCCTGCGGAAAGTCCTGTCCCACGCGCCTCAGCAGGGCCTCCGGGTCGTTCTCCATCGCGTAGACCCTCAGCCTCCAGGTCCGCCCGCCCGGCGGGGCGTCGGCGGGCAGCCAGCGGGGATTGTTGTGCATGCAGTCGTGCCACGCCTGGCACAGGGCCGTCGGCGCCTCGCAGACGATGGCCGTCAGGTGCTTTCCGTCCCGCGAGACCGTCCCGATGACCGGGTAGACATATCGGTCTGAGCTGAAATCCGCCCACGACCCCTCCCCCGCCCTGCGCAGCGGCTCCCACACGGGAATGTACATCTGCACCCAGGGCGGGTTGTTGTACTGGTGGTCCGCCGGGCGCACCGGAATATTCCTCCGTTCCGTCTGGTGGAGAAACGTGGCACCGTCGTCCGTGAAGATGAAGCACCGCCTGACAAACTCCGGGTACGGGTCCGGCTTGCTCGCGAACCCCGGGGCGCGCCGGAGCTGCCAGCAGAGGTTGGGGATCAGCAGATTGTCCGGCAGCCTGCCCCCTGCCTCCCGCACTGTATCCACCTCGGCCCGCGCCAGGAACTCCACCGCCCCCGGCTCCGGCGTCACCACCGTTACCACGATGACGTGCGGCGGATCGTGAAGGCGGTGCCGCAACTCCACCCTCCCCCCATCCAGCGCGCGAGCCCCCTCGAAGTCCATCGGGCTCTCGTAGCACCACGAGTCGCACGTGAAGTCCGGCACGTTCGGGAACGCGCTCGACAGATAGGTCAGCGTCTTCTCCCCGTGCGTGGCCTGCCAGACCCCCAGCGTCGGCAGGGTCTTGGGGTCGGGATTCTTGGCTTCCAGGATCATGTCACATCCTTCCTCACGTCAGAAAACACGCCGCCTGATGCCCCGGCTCGATCTGCTTCAGCACGGGCGTCTCCTCGCTGCATCGCGCCATCCGATGCGGGCATCGCGGGTGGAACGGGCAGCCCGAAGGCGGATTCATCGGGCTTGGCGCCTCCCCCTCCAGCAGGACCCGCCTCGACCGCGCCGCCGGGTCCATCTGCGGGGCCGACGCCAGCAGGACCTGCGTGTAGGGGTGGGCGGGCCGACGGTAGATCGCCTCCGTGGCGCCCACCTCCACCAGCCTGCCCAGGTACATCACCCCCACCGCGCCTGACAGATGTTCCACCACCCTCAGGTTGTGCGAGATGAACAGATAGGCCAGCCCGAACCGGTCCTGCAGCTCTTCGAGCAGGTTCAGGATCTGCGCCTGGATGGACAGGTCCAGCGACGACACCGGCTCGTCGCAGACGATGAACTTCGGCCTCAGCGCCAGGGCGCGGGCAATCCCCACCCGCTGCTGCTGTCCCCCGGAGAACTCGTGCGGAAAGGCGTGATAAAACCTCTGCCCCACGCCCACCAGGTCCAGCAGCCGCCGCACCTCTCTCTCCCGCTCCGCCTTCGTCCCGATCCCGTGAATCCTGAGCGCATCCTCGATGATCGCCCCCACGCTCATCATCGGGTTGAGCGACGAGAGCGGGTCCTGAAAAATGATCTGCATCTCCCGGCGCAGCGCCCGCATCTCCCGGCTCGACAGCGCCAGCACGTCCCGCCCTTCAAAGGCCACCTTCCCGGACGTGGGCTCGTGCAGCCGGAGCACCGCACGGGCCACCGTCGTCTTCCCGCTCCCGCTCTCCCCCACCATCCCGAACGTCTCGTTCCGGTCGATCTGGAACGACACCCCGTCCACGGCCTTCACGGTGGCCTTGCCCTGAAAGAAATACTTTTTGAGGTCCGTCACCTGCAACAGCGGATCGGCCATGCGTGTTGCTCCGATTCAGGCCCCCACTCTCCCCTATACCCCCTCCCTCCCCCACCTGTGGGGGGAGGGAGGGGGCATAAGAGCTTCTCGCCAAGGCCGGGGGAGGGTAGGGGGTTCACAACCTCGCCGGATCAATTTTCACGTAGTACACATTCATGTAGGCCGCCGGATAGCCCCCGGTCGTGTAGCCTTCCAGAGCGCCGTCCTTCCACTCTCCCCCGAACCGCGACGGCTCCAGCAGGAACAGCCGGTCGATCCCATCCGGCAACAACCGCACCGGACTTGGCTCGTCGAACACCCGCCCGTCCTCGCTCCGGCAGTAGAACACCCCGTTGTTCCACGCGCTCTGTTTGATCGGCGACCGGTCGCCCGGATCGGCCTTCGTCTCGTCCGCCCGCTCCAGGAACAGGTGGTATCGGCCATCCGGCGTCTGGCACAGCCGGACCCGGTGGTAGCCCGCCGCGGCCTCGATCTCCGACCGCTCGAACGGCCCGCCCGGAGGCCCGACCAGGTGGAAGAACCGGTGTCCCGGATCGGACGGGTCCCAGAACCCCGCCCCGTACTCCCTCGGGTTTCGCCGGTAGGCCACGTGGATGCGCCCCCGCAGGTCCACGAACATGCTGTGACACTCGCAGTGCCCGGGGCCGGCGTCGTCCAGCGCCTCCAGCCTCCACGCCCCGTTCAGCGCGTCCTCCGCGTGCAAGTGGTAGAGCACCCGGTAGCAGTACTTCCCCTCTAAGATCACCGCCTCGTGCTTGACGATGTCCACGGACCGCCCCCGCACGACCACGTAGGGGTAGCCCGTGTGTTGCGGGACCTCCGCCACGCTCCGCACCGTCCACTTCCCCGTCGCCGCGTCATAAAACCCGATCCGCTCCCTCGTCCTCTCCTCGCACCAGGAGACGCAGGCGTTCCCCTCCGGCCCGATCCCCGCGCCGTGGTACGGATGCCCGCCCAGGTTGCCGAGCCGCTCCAGCGCGAACCGGTCCGCCTGCCCCGTCCCCGCCGCTGTCCACGCCTCCGGCCCCAGACCGCCGACCATTCTCAGGACCCCGTCCGGCGACATCAGCAGGCATACCGTCTGCTGCGACGCCCCCCGGAACGTCTCCGCCCACGGCCCATCCCCTGCCTTCCGGTAGACCCAGAAGACCCCGTCCTGCTTCATCCAGGGAACGGCCCCCGGACCCTCCTCGATCCTTCCGGCCTCCAGCGCGACGGCATAGAGCGCGTCTCCGTGCCGGACGAGGGGGCCGTGCATGAACCCCCAGCAGCTCCGCACGCCGGGCTTCAGGTCGCCGGTGATGCGTTCTATCTCCACGCCCGATTGGGGGTTCATCTCACGCCTCCTTCGCGATCTCCTTCAGCCGGTCCGCGTGGTCCACCACCTTGCGGAACGCCCCGGCCACCTGCTCCACCCATTCGGGGTTCGGGTCCACCGGCGTGCTCAGCCAGAAGCAGGTGTCGTGGATGCGCTCGCTCACCGGCAGGGACCCCCGCGCCATTTTGCGCCGGGCGTCCGGGTGGTCCGCCCAGGGACCGCCCAGATCCTCCATCGGGAAGTCGTTGAACAGCGGCTCCAGGTGCATCACCCCGTAGCCGAACGGCGTGATGCCCGGCTGCGTGCCCACCCCCTCCGCCACCAGCGCCTTCAGCACTGCCGACACCGGCGCGCCCACCTCCTCCGGGCTGATGGTCCCGGTGTAGAGCAGCAGCCCCCCCCGCGTGGCCTTCGGGTAGACCTTCTGCGGACGGATGCCCCGCACCCCCTCCAGCAGCCGGTTCAGTTTTCCAAACCACGCCTGCCGCTTCTCGTTCAGCCCCGGCAGCCGCTCCATCTGCGCCCGCGCCATCGCGATACCCATCGGGTTCGCCCGGTACTTGATGCCCAGGCCCATGCCGCGCAGGGCCTTGAACTTCTCCGTGGCCCACAGCTTCTCGCATCGCCCGTAGTGCCCCAGCGCCAGCATCCGGTCGTAGAGGTCGTCGTCGTTCGTCACCGCCACCCCCGCCTCGATCCCCGTCACCGCCTTGCTCTGCTGGAGGCTGAAGCACCCGATGTGCCCCAGCGACCCCACCGACTTGCCGTCCCACAGCCCCCCGTGCGCGTGCGACGCGTCCTCGATCAGCCTGATCCGCGTCCCCCTCACGATGTCCAGGAAGGCATCCATGTTCGCCGGGTTCCCGTACACGTGCGTGACGATGATCGCGCACGTCCGGTCCGTGACCCGCCGCCTCACGTCCTCCGGGTCCGCGCAGAACGTCTCCGGGTCTGCCTCGCAGAACACCGGCGTCGCCCCGCAGTGCAGGATCGGCGTGATGCTCGCGTGCCAGGTGACCGACGGGACGATCACCTCCCTGCCCGCGCGCGCCCCCGCCGCAAAGGCAGCCGAATGGAGCGTGGCCGTCCCGTTGCACATGGACAGCGCGTGCTTCGTCCCCACGAAACCCCGGAACTCCGCCTCGAACCTGTCTAACTGCGAATACGACTTGCCCAGGTCGTCTAACACCTCGTTGACGAAACGCTTTTCGAGCGGAGTCACCGTCTGCCACCGGTCCCCGATGGGAGTCGTCACGGTTTTAGGCCCGCCGTCGAGGGCCAGGCTGGATTTCGGCATGTCAGGAAACCTCCTTTTTTTATGAAGTTTTTACAGCCGCCCCGCCCACGCCTTCACGCATCCCACGAGTTCTGATCGGTCCAGCCTCGGCTCCACGCTGAGATCCCCGCCGAGCAACTCGTACATCCGGCGCGCCCGCGCACAGGCTGAATCCACCGCCTCGGGCGAAAGCGCCTCCCCTGCGGCGTCCAGCGGGTTGGCGATCAGGACGGATGCCGGCGCGAGCGCCCCCACCAGGTCCGGCAGGTCATAGCGCAGCAGGACCCCCGGCACAAACCCGCTCATCGGGTGGGCGCACCGGTCCGCCTCGACGATGGAGCGATAGGTGGCCAGCGCCTCGTAGGCCGCGACCCCCTTCACGCGCCGGTCGAGCGCGGCGGCGTGAAGCGCCACGAGCGCCCCTCCCCCCCGGCCCACGACCCCCACGCGGCCAGGGTCCACGTCCGCGCGCCCCCCCAGCACATCCAGCGCCCGGACCGCGTCCGCGACGCGCTGCGTCAGCGCCCACTCGCCCAACAGGTAGCAGACATAGGCGAGCATCGACTCGTCCCCCAGCAGCCCCAGGTCGTCGGCCTCGATCGGGGAGCGCCGCCTCCAGGCCGTCTCCCCCCGGCCCCGCAGGTCCACGGCCATCACCAGACAGCCTGCCCTGGCCAGGGCCGGGGCCAGCCCTTCCGGCCCGGCCTCCACCCCCTTCTCCCGGTCGTGCAGGAGCAGCAGCGCCGGGTGCGGCCCCCTGCCGGGCGGGACGAAGACCAGGCCGGGGATCGGCAGGTCCGGCTCCGTCTCAAACACGACCTGCTCGACCGTGAGACCGTCCAGAGGGGTCTTTTCAAGCGTCTTTGCGGCAGCGTGCGCCGGCCCGCCCGTATAGTTCAGGACCTCCTGCGCCGCGGCGCGCACGCACGCCCGGTGGGACTCGGCGTCCGCCCGATCCTCCATCCGGAGGGCCAACGCGGTAAGGCGACGGACCCGCGCCCGGTTGAGCGAAAGGACCGTCTCCCCGCCCAGAGATGTGATGACCTGGCCCGTCTTCGTGCACCAGAGGCGCTCGGGCGGCTCCGGCTCGAACGGCGACTCCGCCGCGTCCACCCCCTCGTTCCCCAGCCAGCGGTTGAACCAGGCGTACATCGCCTCGCGCATCGGCCTGCTGTAGTCGTGGTGCGCCGGGACCTCCGCGAGGTCCGCCCGCTCGGAAACGCCGAGCGCCGAATAGCAGTCCTTCAGGTCCAGATACACCTCGCGCGCCCCGGTCAGCGGGAAGAAGTCGTATGTCGCGGCCACGACCCGCACCGCAGTCGGCGCGGCGCACATCAGGAGGTCCGCCATGTCCATGTCGTCCCGGTAACTCGCCACCGGGTCCTGGCACGGCTCGCCGATCCGGCTGTCCGTCAGCAGACGCTCGTACGTGCTCGTCGAGCAGACCGGGACCGCCGCCCTGATCCGCTCGTCGTAGGCCGTTATGAACATCGTATAGGTCCCGCCCCCGGACGCCCCGGTGCAGCCGATCCGGCCCCCATCCACCTCCGGCCGGGACTCCAGATAGTCGAGCATGCGCACCCCGTCCCAGACCATGTAGTTGATCACCGTCTGCCCGATCAGAAAACAGGGGTTGCAGACCGCGCTATGCTGGGACGTGCTGGCGGGCATCGGGTTCGAGCCTGCCCTCTCGTCCCAGAACTGACTCCGCTCCCCCTGCCCGACCGGGTCGTAGATCAGCGCCACGTAGCCCTTGCGCGCCAGGCCGACCCCCCGCGCCTGCACGACGTCCTGCGCCTTGGAGTGCGCCCAGTGACCCACCGGGTTGAGGACCGCCGGCGCCGGAGATCGGACCTCCTTCGGACGGTAGAGATTGGCCGTGACGAAGAACCCCGGCTGGCTCTCGATCAGCAGCCTCTCCACGACGTAGCCGTCCCGCTCCAGGGTCCCGACGAGACGCGGGTTGAGCGGCGTGCGCTCCGGCATCGGCCCGAGCGCGGCCCGGAAGCGCGCCCGGACCTCCTGACAGTGCCCCTTCCAGTCCGCCGCCCCGGAGAACGCCCGCAGCTTCTGCCGCCTGCGCCAGGCGTGTTCCCGGCACCGCCGCAGGAGGTGCTGCCAGTAGGCCTCGTCCGCGCGCGGGTAGGACTTCAGCACGTGGGTCATAGTCTCATCGCCTCGTCGCCAGCAACGCCGCCAGGTTGCCCCCTAAAATGGCCCGCTTGTCCGCCTCCGAAATCGGCGCCAGCAGCACCCGCCCGATCTGGTGCGTGAAGCACATCCAGGGGATGTCCGAGCCATAGTGCAGCTTGTGCGCCCCCACCTTCTGCACGACCTCGGCGAAGGCCCCGAGCCTCCCCACCGAACTCGCCAGGTCCAGGTGGACGTTCGGCTCCTCCGCCGCCACGCGCAGCAGGGCGTCCCCCTGGGGCCCGCCCCCACCCGCGCCCGCGTGCGCCACGATGAAGTGCGCGCCCGGATAGGCGCGCGCCACCCGGCGCAGCGTGTCCGGCGTCCCCACCCCGTGGCTGATCAGCGGCAGCCGGTGCGCGTCCGCAAACGCGAACGCCGGGTGATACGCCGGCCCGTCGAACGGGTAGTTGTGGAGCTGCGTGTGGAACTTGATCCCCCGCGCCCCCGCGCCGAAGCACCGCTCCAGCTCCCCCGGCGCCGCCTCGGCGTGGTTGGGGTCGGGGACCACATAGGCCAGCAGCCGGTCCGGGAACGCCCTTGCCGCGGCCAGCGACAGGTCGTTCCCCCCCCGCATGTCGATCGTGACCGCCAGCGTGGAGAACACGCACGCCTGGTCGATGCCGACCCGGTCCATCGTGCGCACCAGGTCCGCCGCCGCG
>Ga0209399_10000214_pt1 | contig 36497 bp, 36 predicted proteins | sample OV2TP3_FD_184130 | JGI IMG/M metagenome (GOLD analysis project Ga0209399, IMG submission 184130) | Hot spring microbial communities from Beatty, Nevada to study Microbial Dark Matter (Phase II) - OV2 TP3 (SPAdes) (version 3) | ecosystem: Environmental > Aquatic > Thermal springs > Hot (42-90C) ... | reverse complement strand
GTCGGGAATGAAGGCGGCGCAGTGCGCTGCAATCGCGCGCTCGGCCTCGCCGGGCGGACCATAGGGCAGGGGCACGGGCGGCCGCGAAACGGGCACCGACAAGGCGAAGTCCTCCTGCTTCAGCAGCCGCTCGCAGTGCGTCCAGGGAACCTGGTCGTTCACTTCAGCGACGATCGCCCGGCAGCACGCGAGCGCCGGCACGAGGTATTCGGCCGCGAGGCCGAGGCTGTGCTCGCCGCGCGCATTGGGCGGACTTACCTGCACGAGCACGACGTCCGCCGGAATCGCGCGCGCACCGATGAGCGCGCCGAGCTGCGAGTAGGGATGCGGATGAATGTCGAGCACGCCGGCGTCGGCGAGCGCGCGGGTGCGGCCCGCGCCGCAATACGCGGCGAGACGCAGGTGATCCGCGTGCTCCGGCGTGACGATTCCCGAGTAGTGGATGCCGAGAAAAAGGCTCGCGCCCGTAAACGCAGCGCGCTGCGCGACGAGCGCCTCGAGAAGCGTCTGCGGCTCCGCGCAGGCCTGGCCGCAGACGATTCCGTCACCCGGGCGGATCACTCGCGCGAGGTCGAGGCTCACTTCGGTTTGCGGGGAGGAACGCCGGATCGCCTGGCGGCGGGGCGCGCGCCTTTCTCGTCGAACTCGTAGTGCAGGGTGAGCTGATCGCGCAGCGGGCCCGAAAGGCGCAGCTTGACCGCCCATTCGCCCGTCATCTCGAGATCGAGCCGCGCTTCGTATTCGCCCGGCTTCGCGCCCGGTCTTGCCTTGACCGGCGCCACGTTGTGCGCCATCGGCATCGAGGCCATGTCGGCGCCGATGACGACCTGGGCGCCGGCCAGGGGCTTGCCGCCGCGGCTGAGGCGGATCACGCAGTCGTAGACGAAATCCCGCCCGGTGAAGCGGCAGGAGAGTTCCGCCTGCGCGCGCTGCGCGAGCGCCGGGGCGCTCGCCGCGCCCACGGCTACGAGAACCAGCGCGTTCAGGATCCGCGTCGTCATGTCCGCCTCCACGCTTGCGTCCGGAACCAGTGCACCACGCTCTCGTCGAGCAGGCCGCGCGGTCGGAAGATGAGCAGCACCGCGACCAGTCCGCCGAACGCGATCATGCGCGCGCCGCCGAAGATCCGGCTGCCGTCGAGCAGCCCGACGTCGAGCGCAACGCCGAGCAGCGGTCCCAGCGCGGTGCCCAGGCCGCCGATCAGGGCGTACGCCAGGCTGTGCACGCCGAGCATGATGTCGAAGTTGCGCGGCTCGATATAGGTGTTGTGGTGCGCGTAGAGGACCCCGCCGAGCGCCGCGAGACCGCCGGCCACGGCGGCGACACCGAGTTTCATCCGGCTGACGTTGATGCCGACCGATGCGGCGAGCTCGGGATCCTCGCCGAGCGATCGCAGCACGGCGCCGAGCCGCGAGCGCTCGACGAGGAGAAACGCGATCAGCACGACGAGGAGCAGCGCGTAGACGAGCGCCACGTACTCCGCGGGCTCGATCCCGTTTTCGAACACCCAGCGGATGCCGCGAAATCCCTGCGTGCCGTCCGGCCCGGTGAGCTCGCCGTCGATCTCGACCTGGAAGTGGAACAGCTCGAACAGGATGCGCGCCATTTCCGCCGCGGCGAGCGTCGCCATGGCGAAATACAGGCCTTTCAGGCGCAGCGTGGGCAAGCCGACGAGGAAGGCGGCCAGCGCGCCGAAGGCCATCGCAACGAGCGCGGCGAGCGGCAGCGGCAGGCCGTAGATCGCGGTGAGGATGCCGCCGGCGTACGCGCCGACACCGAAGAACGCCTGTTGGCCGAACGACATCTCTCCGGTGATGAGCAGGAGGTAGGCCGAAAGCGCGACGAACGCGAACAGCCCGATGTTGGTCAGGACGCCGATCGTGTAGTCGTCCATCGCGTCATCCAGGCCGGCCGCGCCGCGAGCAGCGCAAACAGCAGCAGATAGGCGACCAAGTCGCGCGCCTGCGGCCCGAGGAACCACTGGCTGTGCGATTCGAGGATGCCGAGCGCAAGCCCGCCGATCACGGCACCGGGCAGCGACCCCAGGCCGCCGAGCATCATCGCGAGCAGTCCCTTGAGCGTCGACCACATGCCGAGCATCGGGGTCACCTGCCCGTGCGTGGCGACGATCAGGTAGCCGGCGACCCCTCCGATCGCCGAGGCGAGCGCAAACACGCGCACGAACACGCTGGAGAGGTTGATGCCGGCGAGGCTCGCCGCCATGGGATTGTCGATCGCGGCGCGAACGGCGATCCCGAAACGCGACCGGTAGAGCAGGCAGTGCAGGAGCAAGCACGCAGCGAGCGTCGCGCCGATCGACACGATCGCATCGCGCGGCAGAAAAAGGCCGCCGAATTGCAGCGGCGCCGCCTCGACGAGCACGGGAAAGGGGTAGATGTGCCTGGGCAACGCGAGTGTCGCCACTTCCTCGAGCTGCATCCAGATCGCGAAACTCCCGACCATCGCCGCGATCGCGGAGCCGCGCCGGTGCGGCGCAAAGCACAGCCGCTCGACGTACGCGCCGGCGAGCACCGTGGCTCCCACCGCAACCAGCGCCAGGGCGAGCAGGCCGGCCTGAAACTCGAGGTGCGTCCAGGTCGCCGCGTAGCAGCCCAGCATGATCGCGGGCCCGTAGGAGAGGTTCATCCTTCGCAGCACGCCGAAAATCAGCGTGAAGCCGATTGCGAGCAGCGCGTAGGAAGCGCCGATCGCGACGCCGTCCAGCGTGTTTTGCAGCAGGTCTACGAGCACGACGCCCGCCCGCCGCGGCGCGGCGACCCTCCTCGGCGGGGCGGGCTCCCGCTCATTGCCGCGCCGAGCCGAGATAGGCGCGGCTGATCACCTCGTCCTCGGCGAGCGAGCCCGGGTCGCCCGAGAACGTCACCTTGCCCTGTTCGATCAGGTAGAAATGCTGCGCCACCTTGAGCGCCATGTGCGCGTTCTGCTCCACGAGGAAGATCGTCGTGCCGTCGCGGTGCAGCTCCGTGATGATGCGGAAGATCTCCTCGACCACCAGCGGCGCGAGCCCGAGCGAGGGCTCGTCCATGAGCAGCATCTTGGGCCGGCTCATGAGGGCGCGTGCGACCGCCAGCATCTGCTGCTCGCCGCCGGAAAGCGTGCCGGCATTCTGGGAAGCGCGCTCGCGCAGGCGCGGAAAGCGGTGGAACAGCCGCTCGATGTCGGCCTCGATTTCCATGCCGTCGCCGCGCTGGTAGGCGCCGGCGCGCAGGTTTTCCTGCACCGAGAGGTTCGGAAACACCAGCCGGTTCTCGGGAACGAGCGCAATGCCGGCGGCGACAATGGCGTGCGGCGGGCGCGAGGTGATGTCCTTGCCCGCGAACTGAATCGATCCGCTGCGCGGGCGCAGGATTCCCGCGGCGGTGAACATGAGCGTGGTCTTGCCGGCGCCGTTGGGCCCGAGCAGGCAGGTGATCGAACCTTCCTGCACCTCGAGCGATACGCCCCGCAGCGCCTCGATCTTGCCGTAGGCGGTCACCACGTCGCGCACGGCGAGGAGCGCAGCCATCAGGCCTCGCCGCCCAGATAGGCGCTGCGCACGAGGGGGCTCGCCTGGATCTCGGCCGGCGGCCCCTCGGCGATCTTCTGGCCGAAATTGAGGACCGCGATCCGGTCGGCAACGCCCATCACCAGCTCCATCACGTGCTCGATCAGCAGGATGGTCATGCCGTGCTCGCGCAATTTCAGGATGCGCTCGCGCAGCCGGCCGATTTCCTCGCTGTTCATGCCGGCGGCCGGCTCGTCGAGCAGCAGCAGGCGCGGCTTCGCCGCAAGCGCGCGGGCGAGTTCCAGCCGGCGCTGCTCGCCGAACGCGAGATTGGCCGCGAGCTCCTCGCGCTTGTGCGCAAGGCCGCTGAACGCGAGCAATTGCTCGATCTCGTCGCGCGCCGCCGCCTGGCCGCCGAGCCAGCGCGAGGCGAAGCCGCGCCGCGCCCGGTCCTCGGGCGAATTCTGCGCCACCCAGAGGTTCTGCCACACCGTGAGCTGGCCGAAAAGGCGGATGTTCTGGAACGTGCGCGCGATCCCGGCCTGCAGCCGCCGGTGCGTCGGCAGCGGGCCGATGTCCTCGCCGCGGAAGAACACGATCCCGGAACTGGGCGGGAACACGCCCGTGATCAGGTTCACCGTGGTGCTCTTGCCCGAGCCGTTGGGGCCGATCAGGCCCACGATTTCGCGCTCGCCCACGGTGAGATCGAGGCTGCTCACGGCATGCACGCCGCCGAAGGAACGCGAAATGCCCTTCAGGTCAAGCACTGCGATCTCCGCCGAACAGGCGCTTGAGCGATCCGAGCGCCTGCGGGTCGAGAAAGCCGCGCGGGCGCAGGTTCATCGCGAGCACGATCAGAGCGCCGAAGAGCAGGTTGCGCCAGTCGCCGAGGTCGCGCAGCCCCTCGACCAGGAGCGCCTGCACGAACACCACCGCGAGCAGCGTGCCGAAGACGCTCGAAAGGCCGCCCACGATCGGGTAGGCAATGGCGAACGTCGCGACCAGGACGTTGAAGCTCGAATGCTCGATGTGCGTGGTGTAGTGTGCGTACAGCCCGCCGCCGATCCCGGCGATCGCGCCGCCGACTGTCATCGCGCTCACTTTCACCGCAGTCAGGTTGATGCCGACCGATTGCGCAGCCACTTCGTCCTCGCCGACGGCGCGCAGCACGGCGCCGTAGCGCGAGCGGTCGAACCACCACAATAGCGCCATGATCGCGACCACGAACGCCCAGATGAACAGCATCACCTCGAAAGTGGACCAGCCGTTTTCCGGGAAGAAGCGGATCTGGCGAAAGCCCTCGCCGCCGACCGGCCCGAGCTTGATTTCGCCCTTGGCGATCTGGTAGTCGAAGTTGAAAAAGAACAGGCGCACGCCTTCGCCGAACGCCAGGGTCGCGATCACGAGCATGAGGCCCTTCACGCGCAGCGCCGGGAACCCCACCGCGCACGCAGTGATCGCGCCCGCGAGTGCGCTCACGCCGAGCGCCGGCACCAGGTGCCAGCCCGCGAGCACGGTGAGCATGCCTGCGACATAGGCGCCGATGGCGAAAAATCCGGCCTGCGCGAGCGTCACCTGCCCGGTGAGCAGCACGATGTAGGCCGAAAGCCCGAGCAGCGTGTGAACGCCGACCAGTTGGACCAGGCCGAAATAGAAGTCCACGAATCAGCCCTGCGCGTCCCGGTTCGCCTTAATCGCGTGCTCCTCGGGGCGTGAACAGTCCGCCGGGGCGGAACACGAGGAAGACGAAGAGCAGCAGCATCACGTAGAGATCGCGTTCGGCCACGCCGCGGTACAGCTGCAGCACGTTCTCGAACCCGCCCACCAGCAATCCGGCGATGATCGCGCCGGGAATGCTTCCCAGGCCGCCGATCACCGTGACGATCAGGCCCTTCACGGTGAGCGGCGTGGTGAGCAGCGGCGAGAGCATGCCGACCGATGCGCCGATCAGCGCCCCGGCGATGCCGCCCAGCAGCCCCGCGATGACGAAGGTCATCGCGTTCACGCGCCCGACCCGGATGCCGCAGAGCTGCGCCGCGACCGCCTGCTGCGACACCGCGCGCGTTGCGAGCCCGAGCTTGGTGCGGTACAGGAGCGCGAGCAGGCCGATCATGCAGAGCACGGACACGCCGAACACCAGCAGAAGGTCACCGCGCAGGCTGAACTCGCCGGCGCGCCACATGACGTCGTCGAACAGCGCCGGATAGTTCTGCGGCATGCCGGCCGTGACATGCACGATGATCTCGTCGATGAGCAGCAGCATGCCGACGGTGGACATGAGCGTTGCGAGCGGGCTGGAAAGCGGTATGAAATGAAAGCAGGTCACGTACACCGCGTACCCGAGGACCCCGCCGGCGGCAAAGGCGCACAGGAACACGACCCACGCGGGGGCGGCCATCACCTTGAGGATCAAGAGTCCTCCGTAGGCGCCGCCGATCGAGGCGGCGGCGTAGGCCATGTTGATCTTGTGCATCACACCGAAGACGAGCGTGAAGCCGATTCCGATCAGCGCATAGGTCGCGCCGAACAGCACGCCGTCCATTACCGCCTGAAGCAAGTCGAGCATGGGCAAAAAAACAGGCGCGGGGAGCGATCCGCCGCGCCTGCAGGGTTTTACACGATTACAGCGGGTTGTGCAGCACGACCCAGTCGTTGCCCTTGGCCTGGACGAACAGATAGGGCTTGTCGGCCTCGCGGTCGTCCGTGCGCTTGGTGTCCCCCAACAGCCCCTTGGTGACCTTGAGCTTCGCCAGCCCTTCGCGGATCTTGCGGCGATCGCCCTGCACGTCCTTGCCGGTGATCTTCTCGGACTCCATCACCTGCTTGAGGATGAACATGTTCTCCCATGCGGCCATCGAGTGCAGGTCGGCGTTGCCCTTGAACTTCGCGGTCTGTTCGGCGGCGTATTTTCCTTCCTTGGAGACCGGCGCGAACGAGGTGGGAATGATCATCCCTTGCGCCTGCTTCGCGCAGCCCTGCAGCGTCTCGAGCGACGAGGAGCTGGTCAGGCCGACGAGGATCTTCGGCTTCACGCCCTGGCGCTGCATCTCCTTCAGCACGCCGCAGGTCGTGAACGGGTGCGCCGCGATCGCCACGATGTCGGCGTTTGCCTTTTTCATCTCGCGCACCTGCGTGGCGAAGTTGGTGTCGTTCAGCAGCCACTTCGATTCGCCCGCGACCGCGAAGCCGTTCGCCTGCGCGCGGTCCTTCATGACGACGTGCCACGAGGCGCGCGAGTGGGCGAAGTCGTCCTCGACGCCGCCGTAGACCGTCTTCAGGCCGGGGTGCTTCTGGTGCAGCCAGTAGAACACCGACGAATACATCGTCATCTCGTTGGGAACGTTGCGGAACGCCCATTCCGAAATGCGCGCCAACCCGACCTTGATCGCCACGTCGGTGAACACCGGGAACTGGAGACCCGAGTCGCCCGAATCAGCGACCTTTTTCTGCAGGATGCCGAACAGCGGCTCGGCGACGTTGGAGCAGGTCGGGCCGATCGCCACCACGGCGTCGGTTCCCGCGATCCGCCGGATCACCGAGATGCCTTCCTCGGCATTGCAGCGGTCGTCGTAGAACTCGACCGCGATCTTCGCCTTGGAGCCATCGGCGAGCTTGACCCCGCCTTGCTTGTTGATGACATCCGCTGCGGCAAGCATCGCCGCCTCGGAATTGATGCCGAACGAGCGCACCACGCCCGACTTGGCGCCGAAGCCGGCGATCTTGATGGTCTTTTCCTGCGCCAGCGCGCCGCCGGCGGCGAACGCGAGCGCAACTGCGAGAGCAAGTTTCTTCACTGGGCCTCCTCCTTCGGGTAGATTGGCGCAGTGTAAAGGGGAGAACGAGCGATGGCAAAGCCAAACAGGAAAAATGTTGCGGTGCGAAAAAAGCCGGGCACCGGGTACAAGACGAAAAAAATGTGGTCGGCGCTGAAGCCATGCGCGGCGAATTACTCGCCCTTGAGCCCGGTCGCTTTCCTGGCGCGCGCCGCAGAGATCTATCCGGGCCGGACCGCCGTGATACACGGTGCTGCACGGTATACGTACGCGAAATTCCACGAGCGGGCGCGGCGCCTCGCCGGAGCGCTGGCGGCCAGGGGCGTGCGGCGCGGCGACGTGGTCTCGGCGATGCTGCCGAACGTCCCGCCGATGCTGGACGCGCACTACGGCGTGCCGGCGCTCGGCGCGGTCCTCAACACGATCAACACGCGCCTCGATGCCGACACCGTCGCCTACATCCTGGAGCACTGCGAAGCGAAGGTCCTGATCACCGACCGCGTCTTTGCGGGCGTCGTCGGCCCGGCGCTCGCGCGCCTGAAGAAGCGGCCGCTGGTGATCGACGTGGACGACCCGCTCTACACCGGTCCGGGCGAGCGGGTCGGCGCGGTGGAATACGAGGCATTCCTGAAATCGGGAGATCCCGAACATGCCCTGTCGCTCCCGGTAAACGAGTCGGATCCGATCGCGCTCAATTACACGAGCGGTACCACGGGCCGGCCGAAGGGCGTCGTCTATCACCATCGCGGCACGTTCCTCGAATCGGTCGGCAACGTCATGGCGTGGTCGATGCCCGCGCATCCGGTCTATCTGTGGACGCTGCCGATGTTCCACTGCAACGGCTGGTGCTTCCCTTGGACCGTAACCGCGATGGCCGGGACGCACGTCTGCCTGAGGGCGGTCGATCCGGCGGCGGTTTTCGCCATGGTCGTCGAGCACGGCGTCACGCACATGTGCGGTGCGCCCACGGTGCTGACCATGCTCACCACGGCACCGGAGGAACAGCGCCGCACATTCCCGCACGTCGTGCATATCCAGACCGGCGGTTCGCCCCCGCCCGCCAAGGTGATCAAGGCGATGGAGGAACTCGGATTCCAGGTGCTGCACATCTACGGCATGACCGAACTGCAAGGCCCGAGCACGTTCTGCGCGTCGCAGGAAGGGTGGGCAAGCCTGCCGCTCGAAGCGCGCGCCAACGAGATGGCGCGCCAGGGCGTGCGCTACCAGGTCGTGGAGGGCCACATCGTCGCCGATTCGAACACCTGCAAGCCGGTGCCGAAGGACGGCAAGACCGTCGGCGAGATCCTGGTGCAGGGAAACACGGTGATGCTCGGCTATCTCAAGGACCCGAAATCGAGCGCGGAAGCGTTCGCCGGCGGCTGGATGCACACCGGCGATCTCGCCGTCTGGCACCCGAGCCATTACGTCGAAATCAAGGACCGCAAGAAGGACATCATCATTTCCGGCGGCGAGAACATTTCTTCGGTCGAGGTGGAAATCGCGCTCTACAAGCACCCGGCGACGCAGCTCGCGGCGGTGGTGGCGCGGCCCGACGAGAAATGGGGCGAGACCCCGTGCGCCTTCGTGCAGCTCAAGCCCGGCGCCGAGGTGAGCGAGGCGGAGATGATCGCGCATTGCCGCGCGAACCTCGCGCGCTTCAAGATCCCGAAAAAGGTCGTGTTCGGCGCGCTGCCGATGACGGCGACCGGAAAGATCCAGAAGTTCGTGCTGCGGGAGCGCGCCCGCGCCCTCTAGCGTCGCATGCGCCTGGTCCTCGTCCAGCATGGCGATGCGCTTCCGGCCGAAGCCGATCCGGAACGCGGGCTCAGCGCCAGGGGACGAACCGACGTCGAGCGACTCGTGCAATTCCTGAAAGGGCGCGTACGGGTGGGCCGCGTCCGGCACAGCGGCAAGACGCGGGCGCGCCAGACCGCCGAACTGCTCGCCGCCGCCCTCGCGACGAACGCTCCGGTCGAGGCGCGCGCGGGAATCGATCCGCTCGATCCGGTCGAGACCTTTGCGGCAGAAGTGCAGGGCTGGGACGAAGACGCGCTGATCGCGGGCCATCAGCCGTTCCTCGGCAAACTGGCCGCGCGCCTGGTGCGCGGCGCCGCGGGGCCGGATGTCGTGCAGTTCGAGCAGGGGGCCGCGCTTTGCCTTGAACGCGCCGCAGACGGATGCTGGACGATTCGATGGATGCTGCGACCGGAGTTGTTCGGTTGAGCGCGATGCGGCTGCTTTTCGTCTGTACGCAGAACCTGCTGCGCAGCCCGACCGCCGAGCGGATCTTCTCCGGCCGCCCGGGGCTCGAGGTCGCCTCCGCGGGCATCGCGCCGGACGCGGTGAAACTTGTGTCCGCCGACGCGATCCAATGGGCCGACACGATCTTTGTCATGGAGGAATGGCACCGCGAACTGTTGCAGCGCCGGTTCCGCCGCCATCTGGGGCAAAAGCAGCTCATCTGCCTCGGCATACCCGACCGGTACGAATACATGGACGCCGAGCTGGTTGAACGGCTCGAGGCGGAAGTGATGCCCCACCTTATGAGGTGACGCTGAAAATCGGATTCACGCTCGAGGACGGATGACCCTTTCGCTTCCCGTGATCGGCTGGCTCTACACGATTCTGTGCGCGGGCGCGCTCGCGCTCGGTTCCTGGCTCGTGGTCGGGATCCATTTCCACGGCGAGGAGGCGCGGCAGCATCTCGCCGGGCGCGTCGTCGACGATGCAATCCTGTTCGGGATCTGGCTGATGGGTCTCGCGGGCGGGATCGGCGTGCTGCTGGAGAAGACGTGGAGCGGCCCGCTGCTCGAGCTGTTCTGCTGGGTGCTGATCGTGCTCGCGTCGCTCACCGCGCTCACCCGTTTCCGCGCCGCCGCGCCGCCGCGCGCGGCGCTCGGCGTCAGCCTGGCGTTGTTCGTTGTCCCGGTCCTCGCCCTGTGCGCGGCGACGATCTACAGCCTGCGCGCCGCGGCGCCGTCATGATCTTCGAGCAGATCGCGACCGGGGGCTGCCAGTCGTATCTCGTCGGCTGCGGCGACACCTGCGCCGCCGCGGTGGTCGACCCCGAACTCACGCAGGTGGACCGTTATCTCGCCCTTGCCGCGCGCCACGGGCTGCGCATCCGCTACCTGATTGACACTCACACCCACGCCGACCACTTTTCGGCGACGCGCGAACTGGGCCGGCGCCTGGAAGCGCCGGTCGTGATGCATCGCCAGAGCCCGGCGCCGTTCGTCGACATGCGGGTGGACGACGGCGAGATGATCATCGTCGGCAAGCTTCGGCTGCGCGTCGTGCACACGCCGGGCCACACCCGCGATTCGATCTGCCTGCTGCTCTCCGACCGGCTGCTCACCGGCGACACGCTGCTGGTCGGCGGGGCGGGGCGCACCGACCTGCCGAGCGGGGATCCGGAGGCGCTGCACGAGAGCCTGTTCAACGGGATCCTGCGCCTGGATCCCAGGCTTCTGGTTTACCCGGCGCACGACTACCATGGCGACGGGCACACTACGCTGGAGCGCGAAATCGCGAGCAACCCGCGGCTGCAGAAACGCGACCGTGCGGCATTCGTCGAAATGATGGCGAGCCTCAACCTTGGCATGCCGACCCACCTGAGCGAAGCGCTGCGCACCAACATGAGCGGCGGCAAGACGGTTGCGCAACTGCTCGCGGAGGCGGCCGCCCGGGTCCCGTTCATGTCGCTGGAAGAACTGAAGTGCCGGATCGAATCCGCCGACGGCGGCCTGCTCGTGCTCGACGTGCGCGAGCGCGAGGCGTATGAGGACGGGCATATACCGGGGGCGAAGCTGCTGCCGCGGGGCCAGCTCGAACTGCGCGTCAACAACGAACTCACCGACCCCACGGCCCGGGTGCTGGTGGTTTGCGATTTCGGCAAGGTGTCGACGCTCGCCACCGCGACGCTGCGCGAAATGGGCTTCAGCCGCGCGATCGCCCTCGATGGCGGGATGAAGGCGTGGACCGAAGCGGGGTACCCGCTGAAGTTCGGACCGAAGCCGTGAGGAGAAAAAGATGTTTCCGCTGATCGAGCTTTCCGGCACGCCCTTCGCGCGCGGACGCACCCACGGCGAGCGGGCGCGAACCCGCGTCGAACGTTCGATCGCCAATTACACGAGTCTCTTCGGTCACTGCGGCATCGGCTGGGCGGAGGCGCAGCGCCTGGGCGCGGCATACCGCGAGCGGATCGGCGACTTCGACGCCGCGCTGCTCGAGGAAATGGCAGGCGTCGCGGCGGGATCCGGGCGCGCGGTGGACGAGATCCTCGCGCTCAATGCGCGCACCGAAATTCTCCCGCCCACGTTCCCCGGCAAGCCCTCGGCCGAGTGGCTCGCCACGCGCCTCGGCTGCCCGGCGGATGTGGGCGAGTGCACTGCGATCGCGGTTTCGCCCGGACGAAGCAGGACGGGCGGCGCTCTGCTCGCGCAGAACTGGGATTGGCTCGGCGCGCAGCGCGAAGCGCTCGTGCTGCTGCGCATTCGCGAACCGGACGGCTCGTCGTGCCTGACCCTTACCGAGGCAGGGATGCTCGCCAAGATCGGCTTCAACGAGCACGGCCTGGGCATGTGCCTGAACATCCTGCGCTCCGAGGACGACGGCGCGCAGCCCGGCGTACCGGTCCACGTGCTGCTGCGCGCGCTGCTCAAGCGCGCCTCGGTGGCAAGTGCGATCGAATTCGCGTCGCGTGTGCACGTCGGCGCATCCTCAAACGTGTTGTGCGCCGACCGCGAAGGGGACGCGGCCTCGCTCGAGCTCGCCCCCGGCGGGATGCAGGTCGTGCGCGACGGGGATGGGACGCTCTGCCATACCAACCACTTCCTTTCGCCCGGCGCGAGGGGCGGCGAAGTTGCACCGCCGGCGAGCCTGTCTTCGGTGCCGCGCCTGGAATGCGCGCTGCGCCACGCCGCGGCGCATGCAAAGCTCGGCACCGCGGAGTTGCAGGCCCTGCTGCGCGACGAGAGCGACGGCTATCTCTCGGTGTGCCGCCGGCCCGATCCGTCTCTCCCGGAGGAGGCGCGCATCGAATCGGTCGCCTCGGTGATCATGGAGCTTGGATGCGCGGTGATGCACGTCGCGCCCGATGTGCCGTCGCGGAGCGCGTACGTGCCTGTTTCGCTGGTCGCGGCGCGGGCGGCCGCTTAGATCTTTACCGCGTCCCAGACAAGCTTCAGTCCGGTCAGGAGCAGGAACGTATATACCAGGCGGTAGAACAGCGTTTCGTTGACGCGCCGATGCAGCCATACGCCGAGCGCGACCCCGGCAAGCCCGACGGGCATCAGCGCGGCGGAGGTCGCGAAGTTCTGGGCGCTGAAAAGTCCGAGCCACCAGTAGGGCAGCACTTTGGACCAGTTGAGCACGGCGAAGAGCATGACCACCGTGCCGACCAGCAGCGTCGGCGGCAGGCGCAGCGGCAGCAGGTACACGCTGAGCGGCGGACCACCGGCGTGCGCGACGAAGCTCGTCAGGCCCGAGAGCGTCGCCCAGAACGCGCCCTTCGCGACCGAGGGCGGCGCGGGCGCCGAGGAAGCGCCTTGGCGCAGCACGCGATAGAGGACGAACGCGATGGCGATCGCACCGAGCAGCAGCTTGATCGCGTCGGCCGAGAGCAGGCGGAAGGTTGCCGTACCGATCAGCGTGCCGAGCAGCCCCGCGGGCAGCAGCACCTTCATGAGCTTGCGGTCCCAGGTCCCGCGGTAGGCGATCACGGCACCGACGTCCATCACGAGCAGGATCGGCAGCAGGATCGCCGCCGCCTGCACCGGCGACACCGCGAGCGCCATGAGCGGCACCGTGACGATGCCGAAGCCGCCGGCAAAGCCGCCCTTGGAAATCCCGAACAGCAGCACACCGGGGACGGCGGCGAGCCAGAAGCGCGGATCGTCGATCAAGCGGCGCAGCGCTTGGCGTTTCTTGCCGCCTCGGTCGCCTGCGGATCGACGCTGCCGTCGTCGCGCAAACACACCCCGAACAGGCGCTCGGCCAGGTCCTTCGTGTAATAGCCGCGCGCGACGTCGCGCGCCACCTTGGCCGGATCGCGCTTGAACGGATCGCCGTAGCCGCCACCGCCGGGCGTCGAGACGCGGACCACGTCGCCCGGCCGCATGCGGATATCCTGGTCCTTGGACAGATGCGGCGGGCGGTAGGCCCCGCCGTCGCGCTCGATCGCGACCTTGTTCACACCGCCATTCGTTCCGCCGAGCGCGCCGAGCGGGCCGGTACGCCCGTGATCCATCACCATCGAGGCGCGCGCTTCGCCGCGCCGCACGCGGATCGCGTAGTTGACGCCGAACCCGCCGCGCGCCTCGCCCGCGCCGCCGGATCCTTCGTGGATCGCGAATTCCTCGAACAGCACCGGGTAGTACTGCTCCATCACCTCGACCGGGGGCATTTTCGAGATGCCGATCGTCGAGCAGCCGTTGGAGATGCCGTCCGAGAGCGGGCTTCCCCCGTATCCGCCTCCGGTGAAGAGGTACAGGACATAGGGGCGGCCGCGCTTCGGGTCGTGCCCGCCGATCGCGAGGTTGCCCGAGGTGCCGGCGGGCGCGGCGAAAAGTTCGTCCGGAATCGCCTTGGTAAGCGCATTGAACACCGCTTCCGCAATCCGCTGGCTCACCTCCGCCGCGCAGCCCGACACCGGGCGCGGGTATTTCGCGTACAGGAACGTGCCTTCGGGCTCGATCACCTTGAGCGGCTCGTAGGTGCCGGCGTTGATCGGCACGTCCGGAAAGACGTGCTTCACCGCGAGGTAGACCGAGGAGAAGGTCGTCGCGATCACCGAGTTCATCGGCCCGCGGCAGGGAGGGGAGGAGCCCGAAAAATCGAATACCAGGTCGTCGCCCGCCGTCTTCGTCACCTTGAGGCGGATGTGCAGCGGTTCATCGACCACGCCGTCCGAATCGACGATCGAGTGGCCCTCGTAGCTTCCTTCGGGAATCTTCGCGATCTTGGCGCGCATCTGCTGCGCGGCGCGCTGCCTCAGTTCCGCGATCGCCGCCTCCACGGTTTGCGCGCCATAGCGGTCGAGGAGCGCGGTAAGGCGTTTCTCGCCGATCGCGAGCGCGGCGCCCTGCGCCTTGATGTCGCCGATCCGCTGGTCGGCGATGCGGATGTTGGAAAGGATGATGGCGAGGATCTCTTCGTCCATCACGCCCTTCTTGTAGAGCTTCACCGGCGGCAGGCGCAGGCCTTCCTGCTCCACTTCGGTCGCGTTGGCCGAGAACCCGCCCGGCACGACCCCGCCGACATCCGGCCAGTGGCCGGTGTTGGCGAGCCAGCACCAGAGCGCGCCTCGGTAAAAGAACGGCTTCACGAACCGCACGTCCATCAGGTGCGTGCCGCCGAGGTACGGGTCGTTCACGATGAACACGTCGCCCGGCTCGAGCGACCAGCCCTTCGCGCGCACCTGCTCGATCACGATGCGCGTGGAAAACTGCATCGTGCCGACAAACACCGGAAGCCCCAGCTCGCCCTGCGCGATGAGCGAACCGTCCGCGCGCGAATAGATCCCGTCCGAGCGGTCCATGCCTTCCGAGATCACCGGGCTGAAGGCGGCGCGGCAGAAGGCGAGGTCCATCTCGTTGCAGACCTGCTGCAGGCCGTTCTGGATCACCGCCAGGGTGATGGGATCGAGAGTCGCGATCATGAAGTCGATTCTACGCAGTGGCCCCAGGATGAGGTAAGCCATTCAGGCCGGCGTGTAGCTCCGGTAAACGCGCAGGATCCGGCCGCAGCTTACCCGGACTGGTGCTTGACGCCCCCTACCTCATGGGGCTAGGGTTCCCCCGTCTGGATCATGCCTAGTCTTCTTGTGGAGGAGGACGCTATGGAACCGACTCGACGCCTGTACCTTGATCGCGCCGCGGCGCTCGCCGTCGCAGCGTTTGCCGCACTCTGGGGTGCAAGCGAGCCCGCTTTTGCACAGGGCGCGCCCCAGAAAGTGGTGATGCGCTTCGCCTCCGATTTTCCGCCGCCGCCGCATCCTGCGGGGCTGGCGATGCGGTATTTCGCCGATCGGCTGCCGCAGGTCATTGCGGGGAGCGAGGCGCGCCTGTACTACGCGGGCGCGCTCTACACCATTCCCGAGGCCTTCGAGGCGATGCGCCAGGGCAACCTGGAGATGACCTGGATGCAGGTCGGCAAGGCCGCGCCGGTCGATCCCTGGATGATGTCGGTGGTCGGACCGGGCATCCTCACCACGGTCGGTGCAGTGGACAACCTGGAGAAGACCAGGACCTACCAGATGCTCGTCGAGCGGCTGGAAAAGAACCAGCTGATCCGGGTGTTCGGCGTCGGGCACATGAGCTTCGGCATGGGCATCGGCGGCAAGAAACGTTTTTCCAAGCCGGAGGATTTCATCGGCCGCAAGCTGCGCAGCATGGGGCCGGTCGAGAATGCCTCGCTCGAAGCGTGGAAGGCGAACCCGGTCGTGATGGGGTTCGGTGAAGTGCCGAACGCGATGGAATCCGGCGTGATCGACGGGCTGATGACCAGCCTCGGCGGCTGGAACAGCATGCGCGAACAGGCGCCTTTCTACACGATGGGCGGCGCCGGCGCCTTCGTCGGCGACTACTACATGGTCAGCGCGAGCCGGCGCTGGTGGGACCGCCTCGGCCCGCCGACGCAGGGTGCGCTGCAGAAGCTCATCGCAGAGACCGTGCAGGTGCAAAAGGAGTACAACTGGTGCTTCGACAAGATGGCCTACGACAAGTACGGCACCAAGGATCCGTCGAAGCCGGGTGTGTACTGGCTGACCCCGCAGGAAGTTTCTGCCATGGTGAGCGCGATGGGCGATGCGCCGACCCGCTACGTGAAGAGCAAGTCCCCGGCGGCGGCGAGCCAGTGGATCGACAGCTTCGTCAAGGAGGGGCGCGAACTCTCCAAGCAGCACCCTCCCGGCTCGTCCTGGATCGAGAAGGTGGACTGCTCGAAGCACGCGTCGAAGATCGTCATCAAGTAAGCGCGCCGAGCCGCGGGCCGAGCGCGTGGAAAAGGCGTGGGCAGCCTGGCGTGCGTTCCAGGACCAGCTCCTGGGGCGCGCCGCCGCGCTGCTGCTGCTCGGCTGCACGCTGCTCGCCCTGCTCGAGATCTTCCGCCGCTACATCCTTGGCTTTTCTTTCGATTGGCAGCAGGACGCCGTCACCTACTTCCTCCTGAGCGGCGTTTTCCTGTACTTCGGAATCTCGCAGCGCAGCGACGAGCACCTCAATGTGGCGGTGCTGCCCGAAATGCTGGCGGCGATCGGGCCGCGCGCGCGCCGCGCGGCCGCGGTCATCAAGCTCGTCGCGCATGTCATCACCTGCGCATTCCTGATCGCCGTAGTGTGGTGGGGCATCCCGGAAGTGCGGGAAAGCGCGCACTACGAAACCCGGACGGAGAGCCTGGCGTTTCCCATGTGGCCGTTCCTGGCGGCGCTGCTCGCCGGCTTCGCGTTCATGGCCGTCACCCTGTTCTTCCAGATCTACCGCGGCATCGAGAAGCTGCGCGGCGTGAACGTTCTGGAGGAACCGTCGGAAGGAAAAGAGGCGGCGCTGCGTTGAGGCGCTGATCGGCAAGGGGAGCCGATGTACATCACAGGGATCGTGGCGCTCGTACTGCTCGTGCTGAGCGTGCCGATCGGCATCGCGTTGAGCGCGGCGAGCGCGGCCTACATCCTGGTCGATCCGCTGCTCGAGCCCACCGTCATCTTCCGGCAGTTCTTCAGCTTCATCGGCCGCTACTCGCTGATGGCGATCCCGCTTTTCATCTTCGCCGGTTTCCTCATGGAGCGCACCGGCCTGGTCGCGCAGCTGTTCCGGTTCGCCGACTCGCTGGTGGGCTGGATGCCCGGCGGTTTCGGCGTTGCCACCGTGCTCGCCTGCGTGCTGTTCGGTGCAATCTCGGGCTCGAGCGTCGCGATGGCGGCGGCGATGAGCGTCATCGCCATTCCCGAGATGAGGAAGCGCGGCTACCCGGACTGGCTCGCAGCGGGCCTGGTCGCCACGGCCGGCGGCATCGCGATGCTGATTCCGCCGAGCATCATCCTGCTCCTGTACGGCCTCGTGACCGAGACCTCGGTGACGCGCCTGTTCTTTGCCGGCGTCATCCCCGGACTGATGCTCGCACTCGGTAACATCGTGACGGTCATACTCATCGCCATTTACCTGAAACTGCCGCGCGGCAAGTTCGACCGCCGCCGGATCTGGCCCGAAACCCGGGGAGCGCTGCCGGCGCTCGGCATGCCGGTCGTCATCCTCGGCGGGCTCTACGGGGGACTGTTCACACCCACGGAGGCCGCAGCGGCCGCCTGCGGCTACGCCCTGGCGTACGGGCTCATCAGCGGCGGGCGCGTATTCGTCAAGCAGATTCTGCCGGTCGCCGCCCGCTCGCTCAATCTGACGGCGGTGATCCTGTTCCTGGTGGGCAGCGTCGGGGTGTTCCAGTTCCTGGCGGCGAACCTGTACTGGCCGCAGAAGATTACCGAGACCATCGTCGGATGGGGACTGACGCCGCTCGGGTTCATCTTCGCGTTCATGGGGGTCCTGCTGATCCTCGGGTCTCTCGTCGACGGCGTCGCCATGGTGCTGCTGACCGTGCCGGTGGTATTCCCGGTCGCCATGGCGCTCAAGATCGACCCGATCGCCCTCGGCGTCATGATCACGCTCAATGTCGAGACCGGCGTGGTCACGCCCCCCGTCGGTCTGAATATCTTCGCCGTGAGCGGCGTCTCGAGGATTCCTCTCACCCAGGTCCTCAAGGGCACCATCCCGTTCTTCATCGGTGACCTCACCGTGCTGCTCCTGGTGATCTTTTTCCCGGGGCTGGCGACCTGGCTGCCCGATCTGCTCATCAAAGACGTCTTCAAGTAAATCCTTCAATCCGCCTTGATCACCCCGCAGGCGATGCGCGCGCCGGCGTTGCCGGTGGGCTGTGTCTTGTAGTCGTCCGGATCGGCGTGCACGATGAGGCCGCGGCCGATGACGCTCGCCGGCCCCGCCGCCACCGTGATGATGTCGAGTTCCGCGTCAAGCTTCGCGCGCCCGGCCTTGTCGGCCTTGAGCGCCGGCAGATCGCCGGCGTGGCGCTCGGCACCGCCGAAGTGCCCGTGCGGCTTGCCGTGCGGGTTGAAGTGCCCCTTGGTGCTCATGCCGTCGCCCGAGCTGCAATCGCCGGCCTCGTGCACATGGAAACCGTGTTCCTGGTTCGGCTTCAATCCGGCGACGTTCGCCAGGACGCGCACCTTGCCACCGGCCTGCTCGAAGGTCACTTCGCCGTAGGCCTTGCTGCCCTTGGTCGGCTGGAGGCTTGCTGTGGCCCGCAGGGGCGCGGTCGGCGTCGTCTGGCAGCCCGCCGCGAGCGCGAGCGCGGTGATGATCGCGACTTTTTTCATGGCGTTCCTTTCTCCCGGTCGGCCCGGAATTTCAAAGGCATGTTGCCGAAAAATCGGTGGCGGCGCCGGACATGCCGGGCCGTGCTGCGGACAAGAGCATTGTGCCTGCGCTGCGGGCAGGTGCGCAACGGCCGTTCCCGCGTGCGCTTGCAGACCCGCGGCCCTGCGAGCGGCGCCTACGACGAAGGCGTGTAGCTCCGGTACAGCCGCAGGATCCACTCGCGATCGCCAGTGAGCTTGTCGATTCGTTTCGCCCATTCGGTCTGGCTCGCGGCCTGCCATTCCGGATGCTGCAGCACGGATTCGTCGGCGAGGTCGTAAAGCGCGATGTAGCGGGGCGCGCCCCTGGGGTCGAAAAAACGCCGCGCGCGCAGCACGCCGGGCACGCGCGCAAGCAGCGGCAGGTGCTCCTCGTCGTACCAGCGGTTGAATTCGGCCTCGTGTTCGGGCGGCGAGTCGCCGATCGCAACGAAAACCGCGTGCGCCATCATGTGCGGGGCGGCTTCGCCGGGGACGATCTGTTGGCAGGCCCAGCGCCGGAAAACGACGGTCTGCGAGAGCATGCGCTTCGACCACGGCGTGAAGTTCTCGCCCGCGTGCGCGAGGTACTCGGCCGTGTGGAGAACGCCGGCCGAAACCAGCTCGTAGGTCGCCAGGTACTTGCCTTCGCCGGGCCGCACGTCGGCGACCCAGCGCCGCGCCGAGAGGAATCCCGGGACCGCGACCCGCTCCGGAATGTGCTCGGTGTCGTACCAGGCGTTGAATTCCTGCTCCAGTTCGGGTTTCGGCTCGGTGATCGTGAGAAGCAGTCCGAAAGGGGACATGCCGATGCCTCCAAAGCACTTTCGAGTTTATCGGTTACGCCGCTCGCTCGCCGAGTCGCTTCTCAAATGCCCGCGGCGAGGGGCGCCGTGCGCCGAGCGGGCGATCGAATGAACGCGCCCACAGCGTGCGACAATAGCCTCGTCTTGCCAAAAGGAGGAAAAGCCCCATGACTCTTTGTCCAATCGCGTTGGCAGTCGGATGCAAGAAGTGTGCGCTGTTCTCGGTCTGTCCCCTGAAGGGGGTGATCGGAGATTTCAAGGCACCGGAGCAAGCGGAAACGAAACAGCAGGCGAATGAGATAAAACGCGAAGAGAAATAGAGGCGTCGTTTCACCAAAAGGAGGTCACCATGACTGCCAACGTAAGTAAAGAAGGTTTTGACCAGGCCACGCTCATGGGCTTGATCAACGAAATCAAGGAGAAGCCCGAAGTGGGCAAGACCGTCTGGAAGGCGCAGACACAGTGGCTGGGCGGCTTCCGCAGTCAGGCCAGGATCGGCGACCATACCGTGTCCATGGACGAGCCTCAGGTCCTTGGTGGCACCGGCACCGCGCCCAACATGGTCGAGATGGTTCTGGGCTCCTACGGCTGCTGCCTGAGCACCGGCTACGTGGCCCAGGCTGCCTTGCGCGGTATCGAACTGGAGGACGTGCAGATTGAGCTGGAAGGCGACTTGGATCTGCGGAGCTTCCTGGGCCTGGCGGACCCCGATCAGAGCTGGCCCGGCTACACCAACGTGCGCGCCAAGGTGACGCTGAAAGCGCCCAAAGCCACACCTGAACAACTTCAAGCGCTGCACGATGCGGTCGTGAAGACTTCGCCGGTCGGTTCGATCCTGTGTCGCCCGATCAACGTGACGACGGAGCTCGCCAAGGAGTAATGGGGATCAGCAATCGGCGATGCATTTTTAACCGGCTCGTAACGTGCATGCCAGCGTCCTCGCCGGATCAACGGACCTCCACGAGCAAATTGCCGAGTGAGTCGGCGCGCGCGGTATTGCCAGGTTGCAGCACGGTGGTGCAGTCGAGCTGCTCGATCACCGCTGGCCCTTCGAGCAGCACCCCGGGCGGAATGCGCTCGCGCTGATACACCGGGGTGTCGCGCCAGGCGCCGTCGAACCAGGCCGATCGGTTTCGCGGGGCATGAGGCGCCCCGCGATGGAATAAAAGCCTCAGATCTACGCGCGGCCGCAGGCCGATCACCGCGGTGTGCAGGTTGACGAGCACGGCGCGGATCTCGGGCAGCTCGACGCCGAAACGGTCCCAGTAGGCGCGGTCGAAAAGCTTCTGCAACTCCTCGCGCGTGACCTCGGGGCCGGGCAGGGGAACGGTGAGAATGTGGCTCTGGCCCTGGAATTGCATGTCGGCGGAATAGAGCAGGCGCACGCCCTGGACGGCGACCGCTTCGCGCCCGAGCATCGCCCGACCCTCGGCGGCCTGCGACTCGAGGATCGAGCGGACTTGCGCCATGTCGAGGACTTCCAGCGGCCGGTTGACCGTGTTCACATAATCGTGGCGCAGGTCGGCCACCACGCAGCCGAGCGCATTGGTGATGCCGGGGCGCGCCGGAATGAGGAGCTTCGGAATGCCGAGTTCGCGGGCCAGCGCCGCGGCGTGCAGCGGGCCTGCGCCGCCAAAGGGAAAGAGCACGAAGTCGCGCGGATCGTGCCCGCGCGCAAGCGACACCATGCGGATCGCACCCGCCATCTTGTCGTTGGCGATCCGCACGATCGCGGCGGCCACTTCCACGGCATCCAGACCGAGCGGCTTGCCGAGCTTCTCGAGGAAAATTCTTTTGATCTCGTCCACGTCGACCGGTCCCGCGACCCCCAGCAGCTTGCGCGGATTCAATCGACCCAGCACGAGGTTTGCGTCGGTGATGGTGGGCGCGGCGCCGCCGCGCCCGTAGCAGATCGGCCCGGGATGGGCGCCCGCGCTGCGCGGGCCGACGCGCAGCAATCCGTCCTCGCCGAGGAAGGCGATCGAACCGCCGCCCGCGCCGATCGTGTGCACGTCCACCATCGGCACGTGCACCGGCATCGCGTACTCGATCTCGAGCTCCGAGGAGACCTGCGGCACGCCATCCAGAATCAGGCCCACGTCGGTCGAGGTGCCGCCCATGTCGTAGGTGATGGCGTGGGGAAATCCGGCCGCGCTCGCCGCGTACGCGGCGGCGATGACGCCGGAAGCGGGGCCGGACATGACGGTATTCACCGCCGCGTCCGAGGCGATGGCGCCCGACACGGTGCCCCCGTTTCCCTGCATGACGAGCAATTCCTTGCCGAACCCGCGCCGCTTGAGTTCCTCGGAAAGCTTTTCAAGGTAGCGGTCGAGGATCGGCTGCACGCAGGCGTTCACCGCCGCGGTGACGCCGCGCTCGTACTCGCGGTACTCGGAAAGGATGGTGTGGCCGGCGGTGACGTAGCGGTTCGGCCAGCGTTCGCGCGCGAGCTCGAGCGCGCGCTTTTCGTGCGCGGGGTTGATGTAGCTGTGCAGGAAATGGATGACGAGCGATTCGCAACCTGCCGCGGCGAGGCGTTTTACCGCGTCGCGCAGCGCGGTTTCATCGAGCGGTACGACTTCCTCGCCCTCGGCGTCCATGCGCTCGGGCACTTCGATTCGCAGCTCGCGCGGCACCAGCGGCTCGAACCAGCCCTTCAGCCCGTACGGATGGGGCCGTGTGCGCCGGCCCAGTTCGAGCACGTCGCGAAAGCCCCTGGTCGTGATGAGTCCCGTCTTCGCGAGCTTGCGCTCCAGGAGCGCGTTGGTCGTGGTGGTGGTGCCGTGCACGAGCATCGCGAGCTGCGCCAGCGCGAGCTTCGCTTCTTCGAGCGCGGCGAGCACGCCGAACGCCTGGTTATCGGCCGTGGTGGGAACCTTGGCGAGCCGCACTTCGCCCGTGGCAGACTCGAGCGCGATCAGGTCGGTGAACGTGCCGCCGACGTCAACACCCGCGATCCAGCTCAACGCCGCACCCCGACGTAGCGGTGCAGCGGTTCGGGATCTGCGCGCAGTGCCGCGGGCAGCGTCTCGAGCGACAGCGCGCCATTTTCCAGGAAGGCAACCCGGTCGGCGATCTGGAGCGCGGCGTCCACCTTCTGCTCGACGAGCAGCACGGCAACGCCGCGGTCCCTGAGCCGCGCGATCGTCTCGAAGAGCTTGTCCGCGAGGCTCGGCTGCAGGCCTTCGCACGGCTCGTCGAGCAGCAGGAGCTTCGGTGCAAGGCAGAGCGCCCGCCCCATGGCGAGCATCTGCTGTTCGCCGCCGCTCAGGGTCCCGGCCTTCTGGCGCAGCCGGTCTCCGAGCACCGGGAAGAGCTCGATTACGCCCTCAAGCGCTCCCGTGCCGCCTGCGCCCGCCAGGATTCCCATGCGCAGGTTCTCCTCGACCGTCATCTCCGGAAAAAGCCGCCTGCCCTGCGGCACGAAGGCGACGCCGAGCCGCGGGATGAGATGCGGCGGCCGCCGGGTGAGTTCTTCACCGTCGAGGCGGATGCTTCCTTCGCGGCAGGCAACGAGGCCCATGATCGCCTTGAGCGTGGTGGTCTTGCCCGCGCCATTGCGGCCGAGAAGGGCGAGGATTTCGCCTGCCGCCAGATGCAGGCTCACGCCCTTCAGCACGCGCACGCTGCCGTAGTAGCAATGGATTGCGGAAAGGGCGAGCATCATCGGCCGAGGTAGGCCTTCTGCACCGCGGGGTCGCGCTCGATCTGCGCCGGGGTGCCCTCGGCGATGATCGCGCCCGCGTCCATCACGGTGACGCGCTCCGCAAGGTCCAGCACCACCGACATGTTGTGCTCGATGAGGAGCACGGTCGCGCGGCGCGCGATCGCGCGCACCAGCTCGCAGAAGCGCTCGATCTCGGACTCGGCCAGTCCCTGCGTCGGCTCGTCGAGGATGAGAAGCTGCGGTTCGGCGGCAAGCGCCATGGCAAGCTCGAGCAGCCGCTGATGGCCGTAGGCAAGCGCGTCGGCGCGCCGCTCGGCTTGATCGGCCAGCCCGACCGCCTCGAGCGCGGCGCCGACCCGCGCTTCGATCGCGCGCTCGTCGAGCGCGAGCCGCCCGGCGATGCCCTGCATCAGGCGCCGCTGCGCGGGAAGCGCGACGTTCTCGTAGCAACTGAGACCCTTGAAGATGCTCGTGACCTGGAACGTGTACACGATCCCCTGCACGAGCCGTTCCCAGGGGCGCATCGCGGTGATCTCGCGCCCGCGGTACAGGACGCGCCCCGAGGTCGGCTCGAGCCTCCCGCACACGATGCCGACGAGCGTGGTCTTGCCGGCGCCATTGGGGCCGATGATGGCGCGGATCTCGCCTTCGGCGAGGCGCAGGCTCACGTCGCTCACCGCCGTGAGTCCGCCGAAGCGCTTGCAGAGCGCTTCGGTTTCGAGGAGCGGGGCTACGGCAGCCACGGCAGCCACCTTGCGCGGATCGTCCCCAGAATGCCCTGCGGAAACCACAGGATCAGCACGACGAGTGCGACGCCGACCACCAGCAGGTAAGCCGAGGTGAAGCCGCTTGCCACATCCACGAGATAGAACATGAGCCCGGTACCGATGAGCGGGCCGAGCGTGGTGCCGACGCCGCCGAGCAGGGTCCAGAGCAGCGGGTAGATCGAAAACAGGATCGAGGCGAAGGTCGAGCCGGCGTACGAGAAGAGCAGCGCGTAGCTTGCCCCCGCGGCGGCGGCCACCCCCCCCGAGACGACGAGCGAAAGCAGCTTGTAGCGGTAGCTGTCGTAGCCGAGCAGGCGCGCGCGTTCCTCGTTTTCGCGGATCGCGATCAGCACCCGTCCGATGGGCGAGAGCCGCAAACCCAGGCCGAGCAGCAGGCAGGCGGCAAAGAGAAGCAGCGCACCGTTGTACTTCACGGCCGGCTCGTGAAAGCCGACCGAGGCGTCCCCGACCGAAAGCGGCGCGAGGCGGTCGGAAAGAATGAAGCCCTGGTCGCCGAGCGTGATTTCGTTGAAGTAGAGGCTCGCGAGGTAGAACGCCTGCGCGAACATGAGGCTCACGATGAGAAACGACACTCCGCTCGTCCGCAGCGCCATCAGCCCGAACAATGCAGCGAGGACGACGCCCGCCGCGATCCCGGCGCCGAGCGCGCTCGCCGCCCCGAAGCCGAGGTAGTACACGGGAAGCCCTGCTCCGTACATGCCGGCGGCGAAGAACATGGCGTGGCCGAGGCTCATGAGCCCCGTGTAGCCGAGCAGGATGTTGTATCCGACCGCGTAGGCGGCAAGCACCATGATGCGGGCGACATTGGTATGGTGGTAGGCGGGAAGCGCGAACTGGGCGAGGAATAGCAGCGCAAGCACCGCGAGGTGCAGCGCCAGAAGACGCGCCGCGCCGCGCCCGCTCACGCGCGGTCCCCGCCGAACAGACCGCCCGGTCTGACCACCAGCACCCCGGCGACGAGCAGCGTCGCCACGATCTTCGCGAGCGTGGGCGAGAAGAACACCGACACCACGCCGTCGCTGATGCCGACGACGAACGCCGCCACCAGCGTGCCTTTCACGCTGCCGAGCCCGCCGATGATCACGACGATGAACGACAGCAGCAGCGGGTCGAGCCCCATCAGGTAATGCGCCTGCTGGATCGGCACGACCAGAACGCCCGCCGCCGCGGCGAGCATTGCCCCGAGCGCAAATACCGTCGCGTACACGCGCCGCGCCGGCACGCCGAACGCCTGCGCCATCTCCAGGTCCTGCTGCGCCGCGCGCATGTAAAGCCCGAGCGTCGTGCGGGTGAGCAGCCACCAGACCGCAGCGAGCAGCAGCGCCGAAATCGCCGCCACCACCAGCTTGTAGCCGGAATAGCCGAACCAGGGAAAGGTGAGGGTGAAATACACCGGCGGGCTCACCGGCCTTGCGTCCGGGCCGTAGAGCGTCAGCACCGCTTGCTGGAGGATGTACAGCAGGCCGATCGTGGCGACGATCGTGCCCTCGGGATGGTATTCGATGCGGCGCAGGATCAGACGGTCCGCGGCAAGCGCCAGCGCCCCGACGACGGCGGGCGCCGCGATCATCGCGAACAGGAACCCGGCGATCGGCGTCCCCACCAGGCTTGCGCAGAACCAGGCGAGCACCGCGCCCAGCATGAAAAATTCGCCGTGCGCGACGTTGACGATGCGCATCACGCCGAACACGAGCGACAGCCCCAGCGCCGTGACCGCCAGCACGAACGCGGTCACCGTACCCTCGAGCAGCGCGAGGAAAAGGTGCGGCCCGAAGCTCATGCGGCGCGCCGCAGGGCGAGAGGGTCCCGCGGGCGGAGTGTCGCGGGACTCACCCGCCGGGTTCGGATGAAGCGCTCAGAGAGGCTGCTTGGTGTAGTCGGCCTCCGGCTCGTACAGGCTGTCCTCGATCCGGGTGCGGTGCACGACTTTCAGCCTCTTCTTTTCCACCTGCGATACGAACTGATGGCCGTAGCACTGGTGCAGCCGGCCGTTGAACTGTTTCGCGCCCTGCGGATGCTCGATGCCTTCGGGGAATGCCTTCACGCTTTCCATGTACTCGATCAGGGCGCGGTAGTCCTTGGGCGTGGGGTCGCGGTAGCCGCTCTTTTCGACCGCCTGCTTGATCGCGAACAGCGTCTCCCAGCAGCCGAACATGTGCGAAAAGGTCGAGACGTCCTTCGGGTCGGCGACGCTGGCGCCCGCGTCGTTGACGCCGACGAGCTTGCGGTAGGTTTGCGCCTGGGGCGCCGGCGCGCCCTGCGCGTAGCGCGGGAACGCTTCCCAGAAATACGTGCCCTCCAGGAACTCGAGCCCGGGGCTCGCGATGTCGACGCCTTCCAGCGAATCGATGAAGCCGAAGATCTTTGGCCGCTTGGAGCCGAAGTGCTCGCCCATCTCCTTGACGAAGGTGAGCACGCCGGGGCCCACCATGACGTGGTAGAGCACCTCGGTCTCGGCCGGGACCCGCGCGAAATACTTGGTGAACGAACTCTCGGTGGGCGGAATCGCGAGCTTCTCGAGCACCGTGCCGCCGCGCTTTGCCGCCGCCTGGCTGAAGAAATCGCGGTGATCGTAGCCGAACGCGTAATCCGGGAAGATCATCGTCACCTTCTTGCCCAGCTTGTCGAAGATCCAGGAGGACATCGCGGTGACCTGCGCGCGCACGTCGGTGATTCCGGGCTGGAACACGTAGCGGTTGAGCTTTCCCGAGGCGACGTGGTAGCCCTCGCTCACCACGAAGTAGGGGATCTTCAACTCGCCCGCGCGCGGCGCCGAGGCGATCACGACATGCGAGAACAGCGTCCCGTACACGAAGTCCACCTTGTGCTGGCGGGCGAGCTTCTCGACCACTTCGGGCCCGCGCTTGGGATCGGTGCCGTCGTCCTCGGCGACGATCTCGAGCGGCCGGCCCGCGATGCCGCCCTTCTCGTTGATGAGCTTTGCCGCGGCGGTGGTGGTGCGTTCGTACCAGCGCCCGTACGTCGCGCCGATCCCGGTGCGGTGCACCTGGAAGCCGACACGGATCGGGCGGCCCTTGGGCTGGGCGAGCGCAGAGGGCGCAAGGGCCGGAAGCACGGCGCCGGCGCCGATCGCGCCCAGGGTCTTCAGGGTCTCGCGTCGATTGAAGCGGTTACGGTCCACGGACATGAGCGGTCTCCTTTTTGATTTGGCAGGTCAGAGTTCCTTGATCTGAACCTTGCGGAACTTCACCACGCCGGCGCCGTATTGAAGTCCGATGCGCCCCTGCGAAAACTTGTTGTCGACGATGTCAACCGTCTTGACGCCGTTCAGGACGACGACGATGCGATCGCCCTTGATGGTGATGTCATAGGTGTTCCACTTGCCGCCGGCCTTGGGCATGGGATCGACCTTGGCGATGTGCACCAGGGCGCCCGTGCCGTACGTCGGGTCCTTGCGCTGGTCGAAGATGTTCGCCTCGTAGCAGATCCGGTCGGTGATCACCTGGGGATTGCCGCAGCGCATGTAGATGCCGCTGTTGGCATCGTCGCTCACCCAGAACTCCGCCCGGAGCTGGAAATCCCGGTACATCTTGTTGGTGACCAGGAAGCCGTTGTTCTTTCCGGTCAGCTTGTCGGCCACAACTGCGCCGGCCTCGATCCGCCAGTTGGCATCGCCGATCGTGTACCAATTGTTGAGGCTCGTACCGTCGAACAGCGTCACCCAGCCCTCGCCGTACGGGTCGGTCGCGCACGCGGCGATGGCGGCGCAGACGGCAAACACACCTGCGCCCTTGACTACGCGATAGTTCATGATGACCTCCTCCCAGTCGGAATTGACCTGCGTTCCCCTGCTGGGCGCAGGATGAGCCGCTGCGTGCGCGGAGTCAAGATGCCGGGATCGAAGCGTTGCGGCTACCCCGCGACCGGGGTCGAGAGCAGCCACAGCCCGAACACCGTGTACCCGACCATGAGCGCCGTCATGGGGAGCTGGCTTGCGAGCGCGGCGCGGGTATGCGCATGCCGGCGAAGCGCGAGCACGTGCGCGACGAACACCGCGGCGAGGTGGGCCGCGACGATGCCGGCGACCTGAACGTTCCAGATGGCGTGCACCGAGGCGTGGTGCGAGAGAAACGATGCCGTCACGTGCAGGTCGCGCGCGCCGGCGAGGTTCCACCCCAGCGCGAACGGGTCGCCGAGCGCGCGCGCCGCGTACTGGACGTCCACCAGAAAGCTCGGCAGGTAATGCGCGAAATGGTAGCCGAAGGCGATCGGCACGAGCGCGACGACGTAGTGGCCGTATCCCGATTCCGGCTCGCGAGCAGGCGAGCCAAGCGCGGCGCCGAGCCGTACCGCGGCAAGGTACAGGCCGCCGAGCGCCGCGGCCATGGCGACCAGGCCCAGCGTGTTGATCCCCATCAGGCTTGCGCGTCCGGGGTGCTCCAGAGGATTCTCGCCGATGGCGCCGAGCCACCAGAACGTCCGCGAGAGCCCGTCGAAGGACACGCAGGCGAGAGCGACCACGATGAAGGCTGCCCCGCTTGCAGGCATCGGACCTGCTGCGAGCAGGCCGCGGCAGGGCAGCCCCAGCGTAAGCCGGCTTCGCTCGCCGTGTCGTCCGGCGATTGTCAATGCGAGCGGGGAGAGCGAGCCGACGATGCGGAAGAACACCGAGAATGCCTCCGCGCGTTCGAGCCAGCGCTCTTCGCCAAAGAGCAGCATGCCGGCGAGGGTGAGCGCGGCGTACGCGAGCACGGTAGCGGCGAGCTGCGCAGGATCGTGGGGCGCCGGGAACACCAGCTCGAACCAGCCGAACGCGAGCAGAAACGCGGCCGCAGGCCAGTATTCCAGCCACGGCGGGTAGCCGAGGGGCGGCGCGGAGCGCCAGCGCGACAGCCCGGGAATTGCCGTGGCAAACCGGTAAGCGGCGCGCCACGGGTTGAACAGCGCCCAGATATTTCCCGCGAGCGCCACGACGAACGTGAACCCGATCCACCACAGCGTCCAGACAGTGAGCGGCAGAACATTGTCGAGCGGATCGCGACTTGCGCCGTAGCCCGCCACGACCAGCGCAACAAGGGCGAGCAGCGCGAGCGCGTGCGGCGCAAGCGCGGGCCAGCGCGGCACTGGTGCGAGCGGAAAGGAAAGACCGGGCAGCCTGGCAAAGAGCTTCGACGGCAGCAACGCCATGACGGCGAAGGAGAGCGCCACCGCCAGCGCGCCACCGACGATGTAAAGCCCGGTCGGCAGCAGCAGCACGAAACCGCGCTCGCCCGCGTGGGCATACGCCGGTTCCGCACCCAGTGCGCCGAGACTACAAAGCGCCGCCCCCGCGACGCGCCGCCACTTCCTTGAGCACGGGCAGGAACACATTGTTGTAGCCGCCGGTCCCCAGGGCATTGAGAACGACCTTGCCGTCGAGCGCGAGCAGAAACCTCGGTACGCCGCGGCTGGGCCCGACCTGATCGTAGACCCAGCGGTATTCGGGCGGATAGTGTTTGGCCGTGATCGGCAGGCGCAACGTTTCGCCGCGGATCTCGACGAAGCGCAGCGACTTACCGGCCGAAGAGGCAAGCAGTTCGCCCTTGGCGCGCGACTCCCACTGCGCGCAGTATGGGCAGTCGGGTGTGCCGAGGTAGAACATCTCGACCCGGCTGTCGGGCCGCACCGACTCGAGCAACGCGGCAAGCCGTTGCGCGCCGGGGTCATGCGTCTGCGCCTGGGCAGCGCTCGCCGCCGCGGCAAGCGCAAAGAGCAGGACGCGAAAAAGGCGGGCTTTCAACTGGACGGATTCCCGGCGCGTAGCTTAACCGATCCGGGCGCATCGGACCGTGCAGCCACCCGCGTCTGTCCCTGCAGCGACAGGTAGGCCGCCTCGACGAGACCGCCGCTTCGCATCGATTGCGCGAGCGCGAGACCGTTTTCGAGCGCCTGTGTCGTGCAGGCGTGCGGCAACTCTCCCACCGCGACCGTCACCGGAAGATCCCCGAGGTCGCTGTCGATTTTCACTTCGCGCGCCGGCTGCCGCCGGATCGCCGGGTGCTCGACGTTGACTGCATTGGCGATCAGCGTCGCGGCAACGTCCGCCGCCGCCGCGGTGCGAGCGAGCACCGTGACCGCATCGGCGATGCCAAGGGACTGCGAGCGCCCGCGCCAGCCCGAGGTCGCGATTCCCCGCACGGGCGAGTCGAAACGGATGCGCGCAACGGCCGAAAGCGCTGGCTGCCCGACGTCGCCAACCACGCCGAGATCGAAGAACTCTCCTACGCCGAAGTGCAGCGCGATATCGCCGCCGTCGTTGACGTACGCCTTCGCAATCGCGCGGCCGGCGAGCAGCGCTTCGAGCATTTCATCGGCAACGCCTCCCGCCACCGCGGCCATCGGCGTGACGAAAACGCTCCGGTGCGGCCAGCACGCCGCGATCAAACGGCGCGCAACCGGACCGCGGGCGAGCGGATAGGGCTCGCGCAGCGGCGAGCGGATCAGCGCGAGCTCGCAGACGAGCGTTTCAAGGATGTCCTGGAATCGGCGCCAGGCCTGGTCGTACGCAAGCTCGATTTCGCAGCGTTCACCCCAGGCTTCGATCACGAGCTCGATGGGGCCATGCTGCAGGAGCAGCCGTCCGTCCGGCAGCGTTGCGCGCGCGGGATGATTCATGCGTCGATCGGCCAGGGATTGCGGGCGTGCCAGGCTTCCGAGCGGAATCGCACGCCCCGCAATGCCTGCTCCAGCGGAACGACGCGCTCCACGTGTCCGCCCATCGCCGCGTAAGCCTCGAGCGGCATGGTGAACTCGATCGGCAAGACGAGTGCCGGCGTCGGCACGTAGCCGAACGAGCGTTCCGGCATCCGCAGGACGTCGACGAGAATCGTGATCCCGCCGCCCGGCCAGACGTAGGTCGGCGCGCCGCCGCAGGTCACCTTGGTGATGACTTCCTTCACCGAGCGCGTGAGGCGCACCGGGTTTTCCGTGACTCCGGCGCGCAGGCTGCCGCCGGCGCCGCCCATGAAAAGCACCGTGCAACGCGCCGGCTCGCAGTTTTCGGCGATCCGCGCCACCACCTTGCGGATCGCCTCGGGCATCGGCTGCTTTACCGGCTTGAGATCGTCGTCCAGCACGTACCACTCGGCGTCCTCGCCGGTGGTCGAGACCATCAGCAATCGCATTCCCGGCCAGGCTCTCTTGGGGTCAATCATCTCGATGATCGAAAGCGGGTCGGTGATGTCGGTGCCACCCCAGCCCAGGCCGGGCTCGGCGACCTTGAAATAGCGCCCGGGCGTGGATTTCCGGCCGCGTATCCGCACACCCGAGGGCCGCATGTCCAGGAATCGTCCCGCCTGGTGCTCGGTGAGCACGCCCGTGATGTGGTCGTCGACCACGATCACCTCGTCGGCATGACCGTGCCACTGCTGCGCAAAGATCCCGATCGCCGCCGAGCCGCAGCCGACGCGCATGCGCTCTTCCCGCGCGCCGTTGACGACCGGCGCCGCCCCTGCTTGAACCAGGACCGTCGCGCCGCCGTCGATGTTCACCTCCACCGGCTGTCGGTTCGACAGGCGCAGCAGCGCATCGCACGTGACATTGCCTTCCTTCTTCGTGCCGCCGGTCAGGTGCCGCACGCCGCCGAGCGAAAGCATCTGCGATCCGTATTCGGCGGTCGTCACATGCCCGATCTGCTCGCCATCGACCCGCACGGCGGATTGCTCGGGACCAAGGTAGCGGTCGGTGTCGATCTTCACCTTGAGGCCGCAGTAGCTGAAGATGCCTTCGGTGACCACGGTCACCATGTCGACGCCCTGGAACTTCGAGGACACGATGAACGGCGCGGGCTTGTAATCGGGGTAGGTGGTCGTCGCGCCGACGCCGGTGAGGAAGGTATTGGCGCCCGACACGATCCGTCCGTCCCAGGGCTTGTTCGGTTCCAGAAACGGAACCGCCGGCGCGCCCCGCTGCAGGATGAGAAGCGGATCGAGCCGCACCAGTTTGCCGCCTTCGTTTGCGTAGCGGTCGCACGCGCCGGCCTGGCCTTCGCGGATCCGGCAAAGCACCGGGCAGGCGTCGCAGCGGATGACCTCCGCGGTGAGCGCAGCCGTGCTTTCCGGCGCGTCCTCCGGATCACGCATGCTTGAGCGCTTCGCGCAGTCGGTGCGGCAGCACCGGAAGCCGTCTTGCTCTGACCCCGGTTGCATGGTGGATCGCGCCGAGGATGGCTGGCGCCGTGGGGATGAGACCCGGCTCGCCCACGCCTTTCGCGCCGTAGGGCCCGAGCGGCTCGGCGTCCTCGACGAGGATGCATTCCATGGCCGGAATGTCGCCGATGGTGGGAATGAGGTAGTCGTGCAGGTTTTCGGTACGCCCGGGCACGTATTCCTCCATCAGCGCGAATCCCAGTCCCTGGACCGCACCGCCCTGGATCTGGCCTTCGACCAGGACCGGATTGATCGCCCGGCCGACGTCGTGCGCCGCCACGAGCCGCAAGACCGTCGTGGTTCCGAGCTCCAGATCGACTTCCACGACCGCGATCTGGGCAGCGAACGCATAGGTCGCGTACGGCACGCCCTGTCCGTTTTCGTCCGGCGGCCGCGTGGGTGGATCGAAAAATCCTTCGCCGAAGATCCCGGCGGTGATTTCGACCCGGTGCGTGATCCCGTCCTTGCGAAAAACCAGCTCGCGACCTTCGAGCGCGAGCCTGTAGCGCCGATCGCGCCACTCGTCCTGCGGCGCTCCAGCGGCCGCAAAGAGCTTCTGCCTCAGGTCGAGGGCGGCGAGTTCTGCCGCCTTGCCGGAGACGAACGCCTGGCGCGAGGCCGATGTCTTGCCGGCATCGGCGGTGCGGTCGGTGTCTCCCATGACGAGCCGGATCTGCGACATCGGCAGCCCGAGCGCGTCTGCCGCGATCTGCGTGAGGATCGTGTTCGAACCCTGCCCGATGTCGACCGCGCCGTTATACAGCGTGAGTACGCCGCCGGGAGCGAGGCCGATCCGGATCGTGGAGGGGTTCGATAGCGCGGTGTTGCCGATTCCATACCACATGCAGCCGATCCCGGCGCCGCGCTTGGCGATCGAGTTGCGGCGATTGAACGCATCGCACTCGGCGAGTGCCCTCTGCCAGTGCGGCGCCAATGCATCAAGGCATTCGGCGAGGCCTGCCGAATGCTCCAGAATCTGGCCGGTCGCGGTCGCATCGCCGGCCCGTAACGCGTTGCGGCGCCTGAATTCGAGCCGATCGATCCCGAGAGAATCGGCCAGTTCGTCCATCAACGCCTCGTGTGCGATCGCGCCCTGCGGCACGCCGAAGCCGCGGAAGGCGCCCGACGGATGGCAGTGCGTGAAATAGGCGCGGCCCCGGGTCCGCACATGCGGAACGGCGTAGGGGCCGGTCGCGTGAATCGGCACCCGCGTGGCGACCGTGGGACCCCAGCTCGCGTAGGCGCCGGTGTCGAACACCGCGTCCACTTCGCAGGCGAGCAGCCGCCCCGCCGCGTCGCAGCCGAACTTCGCGTCGATGCGCGCCGGGTGGCGCTTGGTGGTCGACGCCATGCTCTCGGGGCGCGTGTAGACGCAGGCGACCGGTTTTCCGGTGAGCCAGGCGCCGAGCGCGACGAGCGGCTGCAGCGAGATGTCGAGCTTGCCGCCGAAACCGCCGCCGCAGGCGCTCGGCACGATCCGCACCTGCTCGGGTTTCAGCCTCAGCACGAGCGCCACCTCGTCGCGATCCATGTAAGGGGTCTGCGTGGTGACGTGAATCTCGATCCGCTCGCCGGTGCGCATTGCCCAACCGGCTTCGGGTTCGATGTACGCGTGTTCGACGAACGGCGTCTCGAACCTCCCTTCGGCAACTGCGGCGCATGCAGCCCACGCCGAATCCGGTTCGCCTTTTCTCACCCCGCCGTCGAGCAGCAGATTGTCCGGTTTGCCGGACTGCACCGGGTGAGCGCGCGGCGCCATCGCCGCGTCAAGGCCCATGACCGGCGGCAACGGCTGCCATTTCACCGGAAAGGTTTCCGGGTCGAGCGATTCGATCGCGGCGCGCACGCCGATCACCGCTGCAACCGCCTCGCCGCGAAAGCGCGCTTCGCCCTTGGCAAGAACCGGCTGATCCTTGATTCCCGGATAGATGCCGAACCCGTTGGAAGGGACATCCGCCGCGGTGAGGATCCGTACGAGCCCCGCTGTGTGTCGCAGGAAATCGGCGAGATTTCCAAAGCGGAAGCGGGAACGATGGTGCGGCGAACGGATGGCGCGAAGCCACAGTGCGCCGGCCGGAATCGCATCCGCGCCATAGGACTCGGTCCCGGTGATCTTCGGAATGCCGTCGACCTTTCCCGCGCGGGCGCCGACCGCCTGCTCGGCCACCGGCGGAAGCGGCAGGAGCGGCCGGTTTGCGACATCGAGCACCGCTTCGACGATCTTCTGGTAGCCGGTGCAGCGGCACAGCACGCCGCCGAGCGCGTCCTTCACCTGCTGCTCGGTCGGACGATCCGTTCGTCGAACCAGGTCGGCAGCGGCGACCAGCATGCCGGGAGTGCAGATCCCGCATTGCGCCGCACCGTGCTTCTGGAACGCGATTTGCAGGGCGGAGAGTCTTCCTTCTTGTGCCAGACCCTCGACGGTGATGATCTCTCGCCCCTCGACCTGGCCCAGCGCTGTGAGACACGAGCAGACCTGGCGGCCGTCGAGCAGAACGGTGCACGCCCCGCAGTCGCCTGCGTCGCAGCCGATCTTGGTGCCGGTGAGGCGAAGCTCGTCGCGCAGCACGTCGGCAAGGCGCGCCGCCCGCGCCGCGCGCGAGCGAACCTTGCGGCCGTTCAGTGTGAACGCGACTGCCTGCTCCAGAAAATCGGCGCGGGGCCGGTTCATGCCAGGCGATCCAGCGAACGCCGCACAAGCGTGAGGACCGCCTCGCTGCGATACGCGGCGCTGCCACGCACATCGTCGATGGGACTGAGCCGAGCGAGGTGTTCAGGCGTCGCGTGCGCGCTCAAAGCCCGATCAAGCGACTTCCCGTTCAATGCCTGCTCGAGCGCGGGAAGCCGTTGCGCCACCGGCGAGCACGCTCCGACTGCGACCCGCGCTGCCCGCACTACGCCGCGGTCGTGCTCCACAACGACGGCGAGCATCGCGATCGAGATGACCAGATACTTCCTTGCGCCCAGCTTGAGGAAGTCGCTCTTGGCGTCCGCGCCGGGCCTTGGCACGAGCAGGGCGCAGACCAGTTCGTCCGCTCGGCACGCCGTCCTGCGCGGACCCAGAATGAATTCGCCGAGCGGCAGGATCCGCGTTCCCGCCGTGCTCGAGAGTTCGACCTTCGCGTCCAGGGCGAGCAGCGCCGGTACGCCGTCCGCCGCCGGCGAAGCGTTGCACACGTTTCCCGCCACGGTGCCGGCGTTCTGGATCTGCAGCCCGCCCACCTCGCGGGCGGCGAGCTTGAGGCAGTCGAAAAGCGGCGGCAGGCGCGCCTCGATGACTTCGCTCCATGTCGTTGCCGCACCGATTCGCCAGTGATCGGGGTGTTCGCGGATGCCGCGCAATTCGTCCAGCGCGCTCAGATCCACAATGCTCTCGGTGACAGTCCGGCCGACCCTCGCCGGGTAGAAGTCGGTGCCGCCGGCGAGCACGCTATAGCCGCCTTGCGCCAGGAACTTCAGCGCTTCGCTGACTCGGGTCGGCCGGGCGTAGGCGGGCATGGCGGACGACTCGGAAACTTAGCACAGCCCCCGACCAAATGGAGAACTCGATGCTTTCCCCTCCGCGCCGGGCGCTCCAATTAGACGAATCGTCGCTGCTTCCGCAGCTCCGGCATGCAATGCCGCAGCCAGCGGGCGGTGAGCTTTTCGGCGAGTGAATTCTGCTTCAGGCGCTCGTTCAGGACCTTGAAGTCCACTCGATCGAGCGGCTGGTCCTGGTTGAAGCAAGAAAAAACGTAGCTCGTCTCGCCCGTTTCCGGGTCGCGGTGCGGCTGCAGGCACTGGGCGCAGATTTCCTTCATCATGCACTGCATCGGCGAGTTGATCGAGCCGATCGCAAAGTGGCGCGGCTTCAGATGGTCCTGCAGCAGCTCGTGCCGCGCCCGGGCGACCGCCGCCATCATGCGGTCCGATCCGATCGCGATGATGCGATCGGCGTCCTCCAGCCGGATCGGCCGATCGCCGAGGCGCCCCTCGGCGTACGCATCCATCGCCTGGACGAGGTTGCCGATAAAGCGCAGGTCCTGGGGCCGCTCCGGTTCGAAGCCAGGCTCCTCGTCGCAGCACCACACGACGACGTCGGCAGCGTCCTCGATCTCCTTGACCTTGTAGCGGTCCTGTACCTTCTTGTAGCCGGCGAAATACAGCACTTTCGAGCCGGCGGCGCGGAAAGCCGCGCCGATCGAAAAGAGCACCGCATTGCCCAGCCCGCCGCCGCACAGCACGACCGTTTCATCGCGTGCGATCTCGGTCGGAGTGCCGGTCGGACCCATGAGGATCACAGGCTCGCCCGGCTGCAGCATGGCGCACAGGTCGCTCGAGCCGCCCATCTCGAGCGCGATGATCGAGACGAGGCCCCGCGCGCGATCCACCCAGGCGCCGGTCATCGCGAGGCCTTCCATCTGCATGCGC
>Ga0209399_10000213_pt1 | contig 36509 bp, 40 predicted proteins | sample OV2TP3_FD_184130 | JGI IMG/M metagenome (GOLD analysis project Ga0209399, IMG submission 184130) | Hot spring microbial communities from Beatty, Nevada to study Microbial Dark Matter (Phase II) - OV2 TP3 (SPAdes) (version 3) | ecosystem: Environmental > Aquatic > Thermal springs > Hot (42-90C) ... | reverse complement strand
TCGATGCCGGCCAGGATGCGGAACCCATTCTCAAACTTCTTCGACGCCTCGCGGATGCGCCGCGCGTGCGCCAGCGTGCGCTTCTCGTCCATCCCGTTCGCCACCGTGACCGATTTCGAGTGGTCGGTGATGGCGATGTAGGCGTGCCCGAGCCGCCGCGCCGCCTCCGCCATCTCCTCAATGCTGTTCTTGCCGTCGCTTTCCTTGGTGTGCATCTGCAGGTCGCCGCGCAGGTGGTTGCGCTCAACCAGCTTGGGGAGACGCCCCTCGCGCGCGGCGTCAATCTCCCCCGCATCCTCGCGCAGCTCCGGCTCGATGTAAGCCAGGCCGAGCTTGGCGTAGATTTCTTCCTCCGTCTTGCCCGCCACCCAGCGGCCGCCCTTGATGGTTTCGAGCGCGTACTCGTTCAGCTTCCAGCCCTTGTCATTGGCCAGCCCGCGCAGGACGATGTTGTGGGCCTTCGAGCCGGTGAAGTACATCAGCGCTGCGCCGTAGGATTTCTTCTCCAGGATGCGCACGTCCACCTGCATGCCGTTGGTCAGGCGGACGCTGACTTTGTTTTCGCCGTGGGCGACTTTCTCGGCCACGTCGGGGTAGGCGAGCACGTGCGCGCTGACCGCGTCCGTGTGCGGCGAGATGAGCAGCAGGTCGAGGTCGCCGATGGTCTCGCGCCCGCGGCGCAGCGAGCCCGCCGCGGTCACCCGCTCGACCTTCTTCCCCAGCTTCTCGATGTAGGCGATGAGCTTGGCCGCGGTTTCCTCCGCCTGGTTTTGGAGGAACCGCCCAGTCATCTGCTGGAAGGCCGTGGTGGCCTTGAGCAGGTTCTGCTCGGTTTTTTCGCCGAAGCCCGCCAGGTCTCGAAGTTTCTGCTCTTCGGCCAGCTTGCGCACGTCGGCGGCGGACTTGGCCTTGAACTTCTTCCACAGCACCGCGACTTTCTTCGGGCCCAGGCCCTGCACCTGGAGCATTTCCAGGATGCCCGGCGGGTACTTCTTCAGCAGCTTCTGGTGCTTCGAGTATTTCCCGCTCTTGAGGATTTCCCGGATGTGGGCTTCCATGCCCTCGCCGATGCCGGGGATTTCGCGCAGGCGGCTCTCGGCCGCCACCTGCTCGACCGGCTCGGCCAGAGATTCAATCTGCTGCGCCGCCCGCTCGTAGCTGCGGTAGCGCCCGATCTGCGCCCCGTCGACTTCGAGCAGTTGCGCCGTCTCCCGCAGAATCTTCGCCACTTCCCGATTGGTCATGGTTCCTTGAAAATATGGAAGTCCGTTTCGATGGTCATCCAGAGGGCAACAGGTTGACCATTCCGCCTGGCTGGCTTGAGCTTCCAGCCCCTAACCGCCCGCATCGCTTCCTCATCGAGACCACAGCCTAGAGGCTTGAGAAGGCCTATGTCCCTTACCGAACCTTCTTCATCGATCACAGCCCAAATCACAACTACCCCGTCAACCCCCGCCTGCCGCGCTTCGTCCGAATAATCAGCTATGGGACAGGTAATGCATTCAGGGGCCTCAACACCGCCCTCTCCGATTCTGTAAATCGGCTTGCCGTCGAGTTCGCTTGGTGGCTTGCTGCTTTCGGGCAACTTGTCGACGCTGCTTCCAGCGTCGAAGTCCAACAGAATTCTTTTCAGGGAATCCCGAAGGGGCTGAGGATCATACGGCTTGGGAAACTCAATGCGAACCCGCAAGCCGCTGCCTTCACGGACACGTACGGACTCCTTTTGATCCGGATCGGCAGCCAGGCAAACACGGGTCGCTCGGACCTCCAGCCACTCCTTTCTCATCAAGAGGTTTTCCGTCACTAGCACCTCGTCCACGCGGACTAGTTCTTTCCCAGTTGCAGGCCCGTCCTTGAGGGCGTGCAGAATAGCATCGGCCTTGAGGATGCCCCCCTCACGAAAACCTTGGTTCAACGTGTATATCTTTCCCACCAACTCCTTCTGGAGAGTGTTTGCCAACTCTTTCTTTGGGTCGGATTGGGCTGCGGCTATTCCGACCGCGAAGAGCGCGAGCAGAGATGCGGCGGGTGCCTTTCTATTCATGATTCAAGATTCTACAGCGGGCAGGCAAGCGGGAGAAGCTCCGCGGGCGGGCCTGCCTGCGGCGGGCGGGCGCGGAGCGAGGCGGGAATGAGAAGCGAAGTTGGCCGGTGCCAGCGCCGTTCCAACTGAGTCGAGCGAAGACAAGCCACCCGCCTGAAGACGATTGGTGGCGACCGGAATGCGCCAGGAGCCTTACCGACCGGTTGGAACGGTGCTAGCCGACCTTGCTTACGTTGGCGGCCTGCGGGCCCTTCTGGCCCTGGACAATCTCAAACTCCACCAGGTCGCCTTCGTTCAGTGTGCGGAAGCCATCGGCGGCGATGGCCGAGTAGTGCACGAAGACGTCGGAGCCGTCGTCGCGCCCGATGAACCCATACCCCTTGGTGTTGTTGAACCACTTCACGCGTCCTTGCACTTTCAAGGTTTCGACCCTCCTCTAGGTGGCTACCACCTGCCGCCCTCCGGCGGGCCAGCGGGACCTGCCTGCCTCCAGGCAGGCAAGAAAAAAGACCAGCCCAGGCCTTCGGCTGGCCGTTCTTTCCGTCCCCCTCGCATCCGGTCGAGCACAGCAGCTCAGCAAACGGCGCGATTATACGCGCAGCCTAACTCCTGTCAAGCGAGAATATTAGTCCCCTTCCAACTCACTGACCCTGGAGCCGGGCGGTGCCCGCTGGTCCTGCTGGGCTCAAACAGTTGGAACGGGACTAGCCCGGGCTGGCGATGCGGATGTAGGCGTAGAGCAGCACCAGGTAATAGCCCCCCACTACGACGATGGCCCCGATAGCCGACCGCAGCGCCCCCGGCGCCCCCCATATCTCGCGCTTGTAGACTCGCGCGCTCACCCCTATCAACGCCAACGACCCCAGCAGGATGAACCCCGCCACGGTGTCCACGGGGTTCTCCAGCCCGCCGCCGCTCAGCAGCCGTCCCAGCCCGCGGAAGCCCGAGGTGGCGATCCCCGCCAGCACCGCCAGGATGACCCACAGCAGCGGCGCCACCACCGCCATCACGTAGGCCCATTCTTCCAGGCCGTAGAAGAGCAGCAGGAGCACGACCAGGTAGAACCCAGCCTGGAGAAAATGCGCCAGAAAAAAGAACCGGTCGTAATTGCTGAGCCAGAAGAACAGCACCATCAGGATGGCGGCGAGCGTGAACACAGCTTTGTTGGCCATGGCGACCTCGCTAAGGCTGCGTACAGCCAGTTAACCTTGCCCGGCGCGCGAAGTCAAGTCTGGCGTCGCAGCTCCAGCAGCACCCCCAGCACCGTCTTGGCGTCGCGCAGGCGCCCCTGGCGCAGCATCCGCTCCAGCTCCCGCCGCGAGAAGGCGCGCGCCTCGAGAGCTTCGTCGGCCTCCGGCTCGTCCCGGCCCGGGCGCAGGCCGGTGGTGCGGAAAAGGTGCATCTGCTCGCTCAGGATTCCCGGAGAAGGGAAGAACGACAGCAGCCGCTCGAACCGTCGCCCCGTATAGCCGGTCTCTTCCTTCAGCTCGCGGCGCGCCGCCTGTGCGGGCTTCTCGCCGCGGTCGATGCCCCCGGCGACCAGCTCCCAGAGGAAGTCATCGGCGGCGTGGCGGTACTGCCGCACCAGCAGCACGCGCCCATCGGACAGCACGGGCAGCACGACTACCGAGCCGGCGTGCTCGACGATTTCGCGCATCACCGCCGGGCCTTCGGGCTGGCCGCGCAGCGCCGGCTCGGCCACCAGGTCGCGCCGGACGCGGAAGAGGCGACCGCGGAAGACCACGTCGCTGCGCCGCACCTGCGCCTGCCGTTTTTTCATCGCCGCGTACTTTACACTACGTGCCAACTACTGAGTACTGCTACCCGCCACGATTGACCCGTGGTTGCACCGCCCTCTATACTGCTTTGCTGGACCATCAAGAGGCGAGTGCCCATGCCCGACACCCTCTCTGCGCTCATCGTCGACGACGAAAAGCCGGCGCGCGACGAGCTGGCCTACTTGCTCAAGTCCATCCCCGACGTCACCGTCGTCGGCCAAGTGAAGAACGGCCTCGAGGCGGTAGCGTTCATCAAGGACAAGTCGCCCGACCTGGTCTTCCTGGACGTGCAGATGCCTGGGCTGGACGGTTTTGGCGTGCTGAAGAAGCTGGTCGAGCGCAAGATCCGCCTGCCGCAGATCGTCTTCGCCACCGCCTACGAGCACTACGCGGTGCAGGCCTTCGAGGTCAGCGCCGTGGACTACCTGCTCAAGCCGGTCGACAAGGGCCGGCTGGCCAAGGCCATCGCCCGCGCCCGCAAGGTGATGGACACCGAGCCGGCGGCCGACGAGCGCCTGCAGACGCTGCTCGACCAGGTCGGGCGCCGCCGCGCCGCGCCGTCGAAGATTCTTTTGAAGACGCAGCAGCGGCTGCTGCTCATCGACGCCGAGGAGATGGTCTTCGCCACCATTGAAGACGGGCTCATCACCATCGTCACCCGCGAGAGCGAAGGCACCTCCAACTACCGCACCCTGGAAGACCTGCAGGAGCGGCTGGACGAGCGCAGTTTCTGGCGCGTCCACCGCAGCTTCCTGGTCAACATCCACCACATCAAGGAAGTGGTGCCCTGGTTCAAGTCGAGCTACCAGCTGCGCATGGACGACCGGCGCGCCTCCACCGTGCCGGTCAGCCGCGCCCAGACCCGCCGCCTGCGCGGGCTCGTCAAACTCTAGAGTCCGGCGCCGTCCGCGGCCGGACTCAGAATGACAGACGGTAATACGGGCAAGTGAGGTAACCCATGCGCATTGTTCGGACGATGGCTCTACTCCTGGTGATTCTTTCCTGGTTCGCGGGAAGCGCGGCTGCGCCGACAGCCGCGCCGGCTGCGTTTGACTCCGCCTGGTCGCGCGATGCGCTCTGGGACGACGGCCAGGCCGAGGTAGCGCTTTACGACGCCAAGCGGCCACAGTACGCAAAGACCGAGAGCTATGAAGCGGTCTTCATCGTCGTCAAAGAAGACTTCGACGCCAAGCTGCTGGTCAAGGCCGACCCACCCTACGAAGGCCGCCAGTTAATGCCGGTGCTCAAGCTGAACGCCGTCCACAGCTACTGGACGCCGAACTATCCCTACCATTTCCTCGCCAGCGTTTTCGTGCGGCGCGACGACCCAACGGCTCTGGCCAAGCTCACTGTCGGCAGCCAGGAGTGGTGCGGGAACACCTTCAAACTGCTCAAGACCACACCGCGGCCGGAGCTCACGGTTCACAGCTACTTCGACCCGGAAGGCGACGCGGCCCGCCTGCTCGACCTCCGCCCCGGCGATCTCCTCGAGGATCAGCTTCCGCTCGCCCTCCGCGGCCTTCCTTTTGCTCCTGGCGTTGAAATCCGCCGCCGGCTGCTGCCTTCGCTTGTCTCCAACAAGCTCGGCCACGGGCTGCAGTTCCTCGACGCCGCCATCACCGTTGTCGGGGAAGAGAACCTGGCCACGCCCGCCGGGCGCTTTGGGGCGTGGAAGGTCAGCGTGAAGTTCGGCGAAGTTGAGCAGACCTGGTGGTTCGAGAAGGACGCGCCGCACACGCTGCTGAAGATGGACTCGTCGGACGGTCGCGCCTGGATTCTCAAGGCCCGCACGCGCAAGCCCTACTGGCAGGCGCCCACCTACCGCCCGGAGATGTAACGTTCTACTGCCTTCACCAACCCGGCCACAGTGTAGGGCTTTGCTTCCACGGCCACTCGCAATCCCAGTGCGCGCGCGGTGCGGGAGGTGACGGGGCCGATGGTGGCCACGGCGACCCCGCGCAGCGCGCGGCGGGCCGCTTGGCGGGAACCAAGCAGGGCCACGAAGTTCCTGACCGTGGAGGAGCTGGTGAAGGTGATGGCGTCGGGCCTGCGCCGGCCGAACGTCCTGGCCAGGCGCGCGCGGCTGGCCCGGGGCACGACGGTGCGATAGACGGCCACCACATCCACCCGCGCACCGTGGCGTCTGAGCTCGCGCGGCAGCAGGTCGCGGGCTTTGGCGGCTCGCGCCAGCAGCACCCGCTTTCCCCGCCAGTTCTTCTTGCCCAGGGCCTTCAGCAAGCCCTCGGCGCGGTAGTCCTCCGGGACTACGCTGACCCGCAGACCGCGGGAGCGCAGGGCGCGGGCGGTGGCGGGGCCGATGGCGGCGATGAGCGCCCGTTTCAGCGCGCTCATTGCCTTGTGTTTTTGGCGCAGCCGCGCCGCGAAGGCTTCGACGCCGTTCACGCTGGTGAAGATGACCCAGTCGTACGCGTCGGGCCGTTGGATGGCGGCGTCCACCGGGCGCCAGCTTCGCGGTGAGGCCAGGGCTATGGTCGGGAGTTCAATCACTTCTGCACCGCGCCCTTTCAGGGCGCGGTGCAGAGAGTGGGCCTGCTCCGCCCGCCGGGTAATGACAATTCGCCGGCCCGCCAATGGTTTTTTCCCCCGTCCGGGCACTAGGCGGCTCCCGGTGGGCGCGTACTGGCTTCGGCGATGGAGGCCAGGATTTCGTGGGCACCTTCGCGCAACAATCTCTCCGCCAGCGCAGCGCCCAGCGCTGCCGCGTTTTCTTGCGGGCCTTCTTCGACTCCGCGGACGGCGCGGGCGGCATCGAGGCTGATTACAACACCATCAAGCTTCAGGCGCTCTTGCTTGACCTGGGCGTGGGCGGCCAGGGGGACCTGGCAGCCGCCGCCCAGCCCGGCCAGAAACGCGCGCTCAGCCGAGGTGCAGGCTTCAGTGTCGGAGTCGCCCAGGGGCTCGACCGCCGCCAGCGCTTCGGAGTCGTCGCCGCGAATCTCGATGGCGAGGGCGCCCTGGCCGATGGCGGGGACCATCTCTTCGGAAGAAAAAATCTGAGTGGCGCGGTCGGCCCAGCCCATGCGCTTGAGGCCGGCGAGGGCCAGCACGATGGCGTCGTAGCGGCCTTCGTCGAGTTTGCGCAGGCGGGTGTCGAGGTTGCCGCGCAGCGGCTCGATGACCAAATCGTTTCGCAGCAGGCGCAGTTGCAGTTGCCGGCGCAGGCTGCTAGTGCCGACGCGGGCGCCGGGCGGGAGCTTGGCGAGCGGTTGTCCGTGGCGCGAGATGAGGGCGTCGCGCGCGTCCTCGCGCGGCGGAATTGCGCCCAGTGACAATCCTGGCGGGAGTTCCACCGGCAAGTCCTTCAGACTGTGGACCGCAAGATCGATCCGTCCAGCGCGCAGCGCCTCTTCGATTTCTTTGGTGAAGAGGGCCTTGGTGCCGCCGACCAGGCCGAGGGGCACGTCGGTAATCTTGTCGCCGGTGGTGCGGATGGTTTCGAGCCGGACTTCGAGGGCCGCGTGAGCGCGCTCGAGAAGGGTCTTGATGTGGTTGGCCTGCCAGAGCGCCAGCGGGCTGCCGCGGGTGCCGAGGATGAGAGGCGAGCGCATGCGCGCTCAGTCCTTCAACTGGAAGGTCTTGCGGATGAATTCAACCAGCTTCAAGCCGTCGGGCTCCTGCGGCAGGCGCTTGAGCTGCGCCAGCGGCATGTGGAGGAGCTTGTTCACGAGCGAGCGGGTCATCTCCTCGACTTCGGCGCGCTGGGCGGGAGTGAGGTCGCGCAGGCCGGCGCGCGCCAGCTCCTCGTTGCGCAGGCCGTAGAACTTCTCTTGCAGGGCCAGGATGGTGGGCGTCAGCTCCAGCCGCTTGAGGCGCGCCAGCATGCGCTCGACTTCGCGCTCGACGATTTCCTCGGCGCGCACCGCCTCGCGCTGGCGCTCGCGCAGGTTGGCGTTGACCACCTGGTGCAGGTCGTCGATGTCGTAGACGAAGATGTTGTCGAGCTCGTTCAGGGCGGGGTCGACGTCGCGCGGGACGGCGATGTCGATGAAGAACATGGGGCGGTTGCGGCGCTGGGCCATGAACTCTTCGCCGTGCTGCTTGCGGAGAATGAAGTGGGGGGCGCCGGTGGAGCTGATGACGATGTCGGCCTGGCCGGCGTAGGCGAGCAGGTCGTCGAAACGGATGGCCTGGCCGCCGAGCTGCTCGGCCAGCTCCTGGGCGCGGCCGTAGGTGCGGTTGGTCACCAGGATGGCCTGGGCGCCGCTGCGGCGCAGGTGTTTGGCGGCCAGCTCGCTCATCTTGCCGGCGCCGATGAGGAACACGGTGCGGCCCTCGAGCGAACCGAAGATCTTGCGCGCCAGCTCGACGGCGGCGTGGCCGACGGAGACGGCGCTCGAGGCGATGCCGGTCTCGGTGCGGACCTTCTTGGCCACGACGAAGGCATGGGTGAGGACTTCATCGAGCACGCCGCCGAGCGTGCCGGCGGCGCGGGCGCTGGCGTAGGCGGCCTTGACCTGGCCGAGCACCTGCGGCTCGCCGACGACCATGGAGTCGAGGCTGGAGGCGACGCGGAAGATGTGACGGATGGCCTCGCGCTGGCTGCGGAGGTAGAGGAAGCGCTCGAATTCGCCGCGGTCCACCCGGCGCGTGTCGGCCAGAAACTCCGCCACCAGCGGCATCGCCTGCGCTTCGCCCTCCAGGCGCAGCACCGCTTCCGTGCGGTTGCAGGTGGAGAAGAGCACTGCCTCGGCCACGCCTTCGCGGCGCCGGAGCGCCTCGAGCGCGTGCAGCAGCTCGCTCTCCGGGAAGTGCAGGCGCTCGCGCACTTCGACCGGCGCGGTGTGGTGGGAGAGTCCGACGACGCTCAGTTCCATCAGTGCCCCAGAAAAGTGTGGTGCGTGCTCAAGTAGTTGGCGCTCCAGCTCACCAGCGCCATCACCATCCCCACAATGGCGAAGATGGCGGCCTTGCGCCCGTGCCAGCCGGCGCTGACGCGCGACAGGATGAGCAGCATGTAGATGACCCAGAGCAGGAATGAGAGCGCCACTTTGGGATCGGTCAGCCAGTCCGGGCCCCACTCGCGCGCGGCCCCCACCGCGCCCAGGAGCAGGCCCAGTGTGATGAAGGGGAAGCCGATGGCCAGCGCCACCGAGCCCAGGCGGTCGGTGGTCTCCAGCGGCGGCAAGCGGTAGTAGAAGGCGCGCGGCTTCTTGCGCTTCAGCTCGCGCTCCTGAATCAGGTACATCACACCGGCGAGAAAGGCCAGCAGCAGCGCCGCGTAGCCCGCCAGGCTGAAGGAGACGTGGATGGGAATCCAGTTGGCGGCCAGCACCGGCGGCACCACGGGAGCGGGACGGTGGCTGAGCGCGGAGGCCAGCGTCATCACGAAGACGATAGGGAAGGCGAACACGCTGAGCGAGGTGACGCCGTAGGCCCAGTAGCCGAGCAGGAAGCCGAGGGTAATGAGGAAGGCGAAGAGGGAGGTGGCTTCGGCGATGTTGGCGACGGGGAAGCGCCCGGCGGCGAGCCCGAGCTCGACCAGCGAGACGAAGTGGAACAGCAACCCCAGCGCAAAAGCCCACAGCGCGGCGCGGAACCAACTCTGCCGGCGCAGCACCACCGTGGTGACGGCGTGCGCCAGTCCGAGGGAGTAAAACCCCAGCGCGACCCACAACCAGAGGAGGCTCATGGAATCAGTCCAAAGTAGTCGATTATAGCACCGCGCGGGGCGGCGGCTGCCCGCCTGCGGCGGGCTGTGCTAAGATTCGGCGATTGCGCAAGGGAAGGACCGGAGGGAAATGGCCGACGGAGCGAAGAAAGCTGTCCTGAGCGGGATGCGTCCCACGGGGCGGCTGCACGTCGGCCACCTGGTGGGGGCGCTGGACAACTGGGTCAAGCTGCAGGACGCCTACCACTGCTACTTCTTCGTCGCCGACTGGCACGCGCTTACCACGCACTACGCCGACACCGGGAGCATCACCGACGACACCATCCAGATGGTCATCGACTGGCTGGCGGCCGGGCTGGACCCGACGAAGGCGACCATCTTCCTGCAGTCGAGCGTTCCGGAGCACGCCGAGCTGCATCTGCTGTTCTCCATGATTACGCCGCTGGGGTGGCTGGAGCGGGTGCCCAGCTACAAGGAACAGCGCGAGCAGCTCCGCGACCGCGACCTGGGCACCTACGGCTTCCTGGGCTACCCCTTGTTACAGGCGGCCGACATCCTCATCTACCGCGCCCAGTACGTCCCCGTGGGCGAAGACCAGGTGCCGCACGTGGAGCTGACGCGGGAGATTGCGCGGCGCTTCAACCTGACTTACAAGAAGGTTTTTCCCGAGCCGGAAGCGCTGCTGACGGCGATGCCAAGGGTGCCGGGGCTGGACGGGCGGCGGATGTCGAAGAGCCTGGGGAACACCATCCAGCTCGGCGACGAGCCTGAGGTCATCCGGCAGAAAATCTCGACCATGCTGACCGACCCGCAGCGCATCCGGCGCAGCGACCCCGGCCGGCCGGAAATCTGCCCGGTGTTCGGCTTCCACCGCCTGTTTTCTTCCGCGGACGTGATTGCGCGGGTGGACCGCGAGTGCCGCGGCGCGGAGATTGGTTGCGTGGACTGCAAGAAGCTGATGGCCGACCATCTCATCCCGGCGCTCGAACCCATTCACGAGCGGCGGCGCGTGTTCGAAGCCAGGCCGGAAACGGTGTGGGGGATTCTGCAGGAAGGCTCGCGCAAGGCCAGCCGGGTGGCGCGGGCGACGCTGCGGGCGGCGCGCAAAGCGATGAAGCTCACCTATCCGTGGGAGGGGCGAGGTCGCAAGGGCGCCTCCCCGGTGGCGAAGAGCTAGGGACGATGGCGGATTCGCTGCTGCCCAGCGTTCACCTGGAAGCCTACGAGGGGCCGCTCGACCTCCTGCTCGACCTCATCCGCAAGCAGGAGATCGACATCTTCGACATCCCCATCGCGCAAATCACCCAGCAGTACCTCGACTTCCTGCACCGGATGGAACAGTTGAACCTCGACATCGCCGCCGACTTCATCCTGATGGCGGCGACGCTCATCCAGATCAAGTCGAAGATGCTGCTGCCGCCGGACCCGCTGGGGGGGCCGGGGGAGTCGGACGACCCGCGGACCGACCTGGTGCAGCGGCTGCTGGAGCACGAGAAGTTCAAAAGCGCGGCGCAGATGCTGCAGCAGAAGCAGGTGCTGGAGCAGGCGACCTGGTCGCGGCCGGACATCTCGGCGTTCGCGGGGGAGCAGGGCGAGCTGGTGGTGAACCTGTGGGATTTGGTGAAGGCGTTCCGCGAAGTGCTGGAGCGGCCGCCGGGGCCGTCGGCGCTCGAGATTCACAAGGAAGAGCTGACGGTGGCGGAGATGATGGAGGAGGTGCGGGCGGCGCTGCGGGAAACCGAGGCGCCGGTGCCGCTGCTGGAGCTCTGCCGGAAGCATCCCACGCGCCGGGGGCTCATCGTGCTGTTTCTGGCGCTGCTGGAGCTGGTGCGGCTGGAGGCGGTGGTGGCGGTGCAGGGGGCGTTGTTTGCGCCCATCGTGCTGCGCAAGCACAAGATGTTCGACGTGGTGTTCACGGGCGAACCGGCGGAAGAAGTGGATCAGCAGTACAATTAGCCAATGGACCGGAACGAGCTCAAGGCGCTGCTGGAAGCCATCATCTACGTCTCCGAAGAGCCGGTGACGCTGGACGCGCTGGCGAAGGCGCTGAAAGAAGTGCCGCGGGAGGAGCTGCGCGCGGTGCTGAAAGAGATGGCTGAGGCGACGCACGCGCCCGACCGCGGGGTGGAGATCCGCGTGGTGGCGGGCGGCTACCGGATGTACACCAAGGCGGAGCACCACGAGGCGGTGCGGCGGTTCGTGCGCAGCCAGAAGCCGCCGCTGCGGCTGTCGATGCCGGCACTGGAGACGCTGGCGGTCATCGCCTACAAGCAGCCGGTGACCGGGCCGGAGATTGAATCCATCCGCGGGGTCGACCCCTCAAGCGCGCTGGCGACGCTGCTCGACAAAGGCCTGGTGGTGACCGCGGGGCGGAAGCACTGCGTGGGGCGGCCGATTCTTTACCGGACGTCGAAGGAGTTTTTGATTCGTTTCGGGTTGGGCGACGTGGGCGAGTTGCCGACGCTGAAGGAGTTCGAAGAGCTGGCGCGGGCCGCGCTGGGTGAAGGCGAGATGCCGCCGCCGGCGCTGGAGGAGCCCGCCACGGAGCCGCCGGCCGAGGCGGTGGCCGAAGAAAACCCTGCCGAGCCGGAGCATGCCTGAGCGGCTGCAAAAACTGATTGCGCGGGCGGGGATCGCCTCGCGGCGGCAGGCGGAGCTGCTCATCCAAGCGGGCGCGGTGCGGGTGAACGGGGAAGTGGTGAAGACGCTGGGGACGAAGGCCGACCCGGCGCGGGACCGCATCCAGGTGGGCGGGCGGCTGCTGCGGTTCCCGGAGCGGCCGGTCTACCTGCTGCTGAACAAGCCGCGCGGCACGGTGACGACCGCCACCGACCCGGAGGGCCGCCGGACGGTCTTTCATCTGCTCAAGGGGGTTCGGCAGCGCGTGTTTTCCGTCGGGCGGCTGCCGTACGAGGTGGAGGGGCTGCTGATTCTGACCAGCGACGGCGAGTTCGCCGACACATTGCTGCGCGGGCGGCTGCCGCAGACGTACTGGTTCAAGGTCAAGGGGGCGCTGGGGCCGGAGTCGCGGGAGCGGCTGGAGAGACAGGCGGGGCGGGTGAAGCCGGTGAAGCCGGGGGCAAATCCGTGGTATGAAGTAACGCTCGCGGAGCCGCGGGGCGACCGGTTGCGCACGGCGCTGTTCCGGTCGGGGCATCCGGTGGAGAAGCTGAGGCGGGTGGCGCTGGGGTCGCTGCGCGAGACGCGACTCAAGCCGGGCGAGTTCCGCGAGCTGACGGAGAAAGAAGTGGCGCGGTTGCGGCGGGAAGCCCGGCCGGTTTCCGCAGCGCGGCGGGCAGGGTAGCCATCCAATACTCGGAGGGGTATTGATGCCAGGGAAAAAACCAGCGTCCGACCGGGTGCCGCCCAACGTGGCGCGCATCCATCCCTATGTGCCCGGGAAGCCCATCGAAGAGGTGGAGCGGGAGCTGGGACTGACGGCGGCGAAGCTGGCGTCGAACGAAAACGCGCTGGGGCCGTCGCCGAAGGCGCTGGAGGCGGTGATGAGTTGTTTGTCGAGCTCGAACCGCTACCCGGACGCGGGGGGCTACTACCTGCGGGAGAAATTGTCGGCGCGGCACGGCATCGGGACGGAAAACATCGTGCTGGGGGCGGGCTCGACGGAGCTCATCCTGTTGCTGGGGCACATTTACCTGGGGCCGGGGCGGGTGGGGCTGACCTCGCAGGGCACTTTTGTAGTCTTCCCGCTGGCGGCGCAGTTGGCCGACAGCGATGCGATACAGGTGCCGCTCCGGGACTACGGGTACGACCTGGATGGGCTGGCGGCGCGGATCGACGAGCAGGTGCGCGTGGTGTATCTCGCCAATCCCAACAATCCCACGGGGACGATGTTCACGGCGGCGGAGACCGACCGGTTTCTGGAAAAAGTTCCCGAGGACGTGCTGGTGATTCTGGATGAAGCCTACTGCGATTACGTGGAGCGGGACGATTACAGCCATTCGCTGGACTATGTGAGGGGCGGGCGGTACGTGATCGTGTTGCGGACGTTTTCGAAGGTCTATGGCCTCGCCGGATTGCGCATCGGGTACGGGATCGGGCACCCCGAAGTGGTGGATGCGGTGAACAAGATGCGCTCGCCGTTCAATGTGTCGGCGGCGGCGCAGGCGGCGGCGATGGCGGCGCTGGAGGACACCGAGCACGTGGCGCGGTCGCTGGAGATGAACCGGCGGGGAATGGCGTTTCTGTCGCGCGAGCTGGCGGGGCTGGGGTTGAAGGTGGCGCCGTCGTTCGCGAATTTCCTGTATGTTGAGACGGGGAACAACGCGCAGGAGGATTTCAAAGAGCTGCTGAAGCTGGGCGTCATTGTGCGCCCGCTGGGGTTCATGGGAATGCCGGAGGGGTTGCGGGTGACCATCGGGACGGCGGAAGAGAACCAGCGGGTGGTGGAGGCGTTCGCGCGACGGATGGCGGCAGCGAGAGCGTGAGAGCGAGATGAGCGACGACGCGATTCGAGACATGCTGGAGCGCAGCCGGGTGATTGCGGTGGTGGGGCTATCGTCCAAGCCGCACCGGCCCAGCTACGGCGTCTCGCGCTACATGCAGGAGGCGGGCTACCGCATCATCCCGGTGAACCCGAACGAAAAAGAAGTGCTGGGGGAGAAGTCGTACGCGCGCCTCGAAGATATTCCGGTGAAAGTGGACATCGTGGATGTGTTCCGCCGCTCGGAGTTCGTGCCGCCGGTGGTGGAGAGCGCCATCGCCATCGGCGCCGCGGCGGTGTGGCTGCAGGAGGGCGTCATCCACGAAGAGGCGGCGGAGAAGGCGCGCGCCGCCGGCCTGCAGGTGGTGATGGACCGCTGCATCCTGAAAGAGCACGCCAAGCGCTTCGCCCAGCCCAGCAGAAAGTAAAAGGCCCCAGGTTGCCCCGGGGCCTAATCTTTGGGTACGTGGCCTAACGGCCAACGCATCCGACTGTCACGCCTTTAGAGTAGACAAGCGGTTGCTATAATGTCAAGAGGAATGTAGTTGTGCAAGAAACAGCAACAACCCTCTCGTTGCTGAAACGCCCCACATGCCAGCACTCCTACCAAATCGCGGGTGTTCACGGCAGCCTTTACCTGCTAACCTGATTTGTCTCGTAGACTCCGGGAATAAGGAACGGTGGGGACGACGGGATTCGAACCCGTATTGCCCTTGCGGGCAGTCCGAGTGACAGTCGGATGCGTATGCCAGTTCCGCCACGTCCCCGATTAAGACTCCCCTCGTCATTGGCAACATCCGACTTCCCGGGGGTTCCCGTTTCCAGGTGATTCTAGCTGCCTCCAATGGTGCGGGTCAATCTGAAGACTGGTAGCGCGGGTTGGCCGCAGGCCTACCCGCGGTTTTTGCAAGCCGCAGGTACGCCTCGACTTCGCCCCGACTACGTCGGGGCTTCGCTCGGGGAACCTGCGCTACCCACGTGCTAACGCAGCCAGTAGACCTTCAGCAGAGGGTTTTGGCCGGCGGTGAGGACGGCGAGGCGGGTGCCGTCGGGGGAGAGCCAGAAGTCCTGGACGAGGGCTTCCTCGGCGCTCAGCAATTCGCGTTTTTCGCCGGTGGTGCGGTTGTAGAGGACGAGGCGGCCGGTGCGTTCGCCCGGGTTGCGGGGCTGGAGGAAGACGACGGCGTTGGGGCCGGCCCATTCGTAGCGGCCGAGAGGGATGGGGAGGATTTCGGGTTGAGCGTCAGCGGTGAGGGCGCGGACGGCGAGCTTGTCGTTGCCGATGAAGTAGGAGACGCGGCGCTCATCGGGAAGGGCACGCAGGCCGCCGGCGTAGTCGGGGACGGCGCCGAGGTCTTCGAGGGTTCCGGTGTTGAGGTTGCCAAGAACGAGACGGGGCGGGCGGGAGAATTCCTTGTCGCGCTCGATGGCGGCGACTTGGTTGGAGCGCGGCAGCCAGGCGACGGCGGCGAAGAGTTTGCTGCCGAACAGCGGCAGGGCGCGGCCGGCGGTGGCGCGCAGCAGGTGGATTCGATGGAGCAGGCGCGGGGAGACTTCTTCAGTGAGCAGGCCGACGCTTTCGCTGTCGGCGAGCCAGGCGCCGCCGTAGCCGGGGACGACGTTGGGGCCGTTGCCGCCGAGCTTGACGCGCTTGCCCTCGGCGGAGAAGAAGAAGGTGGCGGTGCGCTCGCGCTCGTCGCTAACTTCGATGAGGAGCTTGGAGCCGTCGGGCGACCAGGCGACGCGCTCGACCGAGAAGCTGAGGAAGCCGCCCTCCTGGGAGCGGAGGAAGTCGTGCTTAAGGATGCGTTTGGGTTTTTGGGCGAAGTCGGTGACCCAGACTTCTCCGGGGTAGAAGTACATGCGGTCGTCGTCGGCGGCGACGGCGCGGCGCTGGACGCGGCGCTCGGTGCCGTAGGCGAGGCGGGAGCCGTCAGGGGAGAAGGCGGCGGTGATGAGGAGTTCGTCTTCACTCGCCGGCTCAATCACCGCAGTCTGACGGGCGTCAGCGGCGTCTGAAAAAACTGTGCCTTGTACCAGGTACCTGGTACCTAAAAACAGGAAGACGACGGCCAGCGCAAGCAGAGAGTTTCCCGGGCGAATCTTCATTCGGTTTTCTTGTGCTTCAGACGTAATAGTTCTTCGAGGCGTTGCTTGAGCTTGGCTTCGAAACCTTGGTCGGTGGGGAGGAAGTAGCGGCGATTTCGGAGGGCGTCGGGCAGGCATTGCATGCCGGTGGTTTTGTCGTCGAAGTCGTGGGCGTACTGGTAGCCCTGGCCGTAGCCGACGTCTTTCATCAGAGGGGTGACGGGGTTGCGGAGGTGGAGGGGGACGGGCTCGGCCAGCGTACGGGCGACGTCCTCCTGAACTTTGCCGTAACCGGCATAGAGGGCGTTGGACTTGGGGGCGAGCGCGAGATAGACGGCGGCTTCGGCGAGCGCCAGGGCGCCCTCGGGCATGCCGACGAAGTCGACGGCCTGCATGGCGCTGATGGTGACGGGGAGGGCCTGCGGGTCGGCGAGGCCGATGTCCTCCGAGGCCATACGGACGAGGCGGCGGGCGAGGTAGAGCGGGTCTTCGCCGGCTTCGAGCATGCGTCCGAGCCAGTAGAGGGCGGCGTCGGGGTCGGAGTTGCGGACGGATTTGTGGAGGGCGGAGATGAGGTTGAAGTGCTCCTCGCCGGCCTTGTCGTAGAGGAGGAGACGGCGCTGCATGACGTTCTCGAGGACCTCGCGACTGACGACACGGGCGCCGTCGGTCGGCGCCGAGCCGAGGACCGCGGCTTCGAGGGTGTTGTAGGCCACGCGCGCGTCGCCGTTCGCGTAAGTCGCGATCTGGTGCAGTAGCGCGCCGGTGACGTCCGGGTTGAGCTCGAATAGGCCCCGCTCGGGCTCCTGGAGGGCGCGGTTGAGCAGGCCTTCAAGCTGCTCGGTGGTGAGCGCCCGGAGGACGTAGACCTTGGCGCGGGAGAGCAGCGGGCCGATGACTTCGAAGGAGGGGTTCTCGGTGGTGGCGCCGATGAGGACGATGTCGCCCGCTTCGACGTAGGGGAGGAAGGCGTCCTGCTGGGCTTTGTTGAAGCGGTGAATCTCATCGACGAAGACGATGGTGCGGCGGCCGGCCCGGCGGAGGCGCTCGGCGTTGGCCATGACTTGTTTGATTTCCTTGATGCCGGCCAGCACGGCGCTGAAGGGGACGAAGTCGCACTTGGTGAGTCGCGCGACGAGCCGGGCGAGCGTGGTCTTGCCCGAGCCCGGCGGGCCCCAGAGGATCATCGAGGTCAGTTCGTCGTTTTCGATGAGAACGCGGAGCGGCTGGCCGGAGCCGACCAGGTGCTCCTGGCCGACGAATTCCTCGAGCGTCTGCGGGCGCATGCGGTCGGCGAGCGGGGCGCGGGTTTTGCGCGCTGCGCCGCCGCCGAGGGGTTCGAAGAGTCCCATTGCTCCTTTTACCTCAGGGGCTAAAGCCCCGGATAGAAACAGCGGCTTGAATGTCGCCCCTGAAGGGGCGACCCCATGAAGGCTGGGGTCACGGCTTCAGCCGTGACATCAAGCTCCACTGAGAAAACAGGGGCTTCAGCCCCCGAGGTCAATGTTGTTGGCGCTTCGTTCGTCATTTTGCCGAGGCTCGTTGGCGGGCGGCTTCGTAGAGGGCGAGGGTGGCGGCCATGGCGGCGTTGAGGGAGTCGACCGGCGCCGCCAGCGGAATCTCGGCGATGGTATCGACCTGCTTCAGCGCGGCGTCCGGGAGGCCGCTGCCTTCCTGGCCGATGAACAGAGCCACCGGGCCGCGCAGGTCGACTCGTCTCAATTCGCTCCCGCCCCGCGGAGCCAGAGCGACGGTGCGGAACCCGAGCTGATTGCAGAGCCGCAGACTTTCCGCCAGCTTGAGGCGGCGAAACATGGGCACGCGGAAGAGCGAGCCGGCGGAGGCGCGCGCGGCCTTGGGGTTGAACGGGCTGACGGTGTTTTCGGCCAGCAGGCAGGCCGAGCCGCCGAAGGCCTCGAGCGAGCGCAGGATGGTTCCGAGGTTGCCGGGGTCCTGCAAGCCGACCAACACAGCTACGAGAGCGTTCGGTTGTTCGAGGCACTGTTCGAGGCGCCGCTTCGGGAGCCGCACCAGGGCGGCGATGCCCTGCGGGGTCTCGGTCTGCGCCAGCGCGCGGAAGACACGGTCGGGGACGAGGTAGGAGCGCACGCGGCCGTTGGCGCGAGCTTCGAGCGCCGCCAGGCGCGCCTCAGCCGAGCGCGCCGCCACCAGCGCCGCGACTTCCACGGGGCTGCGCAGGGCTTCTTCGACCAAGCGCGGGCCTTCGACGCCAAAGGTGCCGTCTGCGCCCGGTTCTCCCTCGCGCAGGGCTCGCCGCAGCGCCCGCAGCAGCGGGTTCTGCGGGCTGGAAAGATCCTGGCGCGCGGCGGTTTTCATCGGCGGGGTCCAATTCGCAGACTAGCAAACGGCCTCCGGGGTGTAAAGCGCACGGCCTTCGCTTGACGCACTTCGAGGCCTATGTTACCGTGCGCCGCGTCGGGTCAACGGGCTCTACACTGCACCGCCTGCCCGCCGCAGGCTGGCACAGGATCTTCTGTGGCCGAAATCCTCACGGTAACTCTTGACAACCCGGAAGCGCGCGCCATCGAACGCGCCGCGGGTCTCATCCGGCGCGGCGACCTGGTGGCCATTCCCACCGACACCTTCTACGGGCTGGCGGCCGACCCGTTCAACCTGATGGCGGTGGCGCGGGTCTACGACATCAAGGGGCGGCCGGAGCGGAAGGCGCTGCCCATCCTGGTTGCTTCGATTGAGCAGGCGCAGCAGCTCGCCGCCTTCCTCCCCGACGCCTTTTTCATCTTGGCGGAAAAATTCTGGCCGGGCGCGCTGACGATTGTCACCGACGCCACGCCGCGGCTGCCTCTGAAGGTCACCGGGAACACCGGGCGGGTGGCGCTGCGGCTGCCGGACTCGAAGGTGCCGGCCGCGCTCATCGCCGCCGCCGGCTCGCCGGTGACGGGGACGAGCGCGAATCTCTCCGGCTTTGCCGCCTGCGTGTCGGCGCCGCAGGTGGTCAAGCAGATGGGCGACCGGCTGCCGCTGATACTGGACGGCGGGGAGTCGAAGGCCAAGCTGGCCTCGACCGTGGTCGAGCTGCGCGGCGACGACTGGATCATCCTCCGCGAAGGCCCCATCAGCGAAGCCGACCTCCGCGCCGCCCTCGAAGGCTCCGAAGCGGATTGATCCTGCGGTAGACTGCGGCCCGCGATGGTCGCGCCCACCAGCCAAACCAAGCTCCGACAGGTTATCGCCTTTCTGCGCTCGTTTGCGCCCCAACAGTGGGGCCAGCTTCTGTTTGTCTTCGGGGCCCTCTCTTTGTTCTGTGCGCCCTTTGCTTCCTGGTCGCCTCCCTTTCCTCTTCCTCGGCAGCCGTGGGAAGTGCCCAACCCGTTCTTCGAGCAAATCCCTCCCTTTTCGGCTGAGGCATCTATTCTTGCTTGGAAGGCATGGCACCGCTTTCTATTGGTTCCGCAGTTGCTGATCTTCGTCGCGGGCCTTTTCGCGCTGGCCTTTTCGTTTGCTCCGACTGGATTCATCGGCCGTCGGCGCTGGAGTTGGGTCTACGCGACATGTCTTCTTGCGCTCGGCGTCATTTGGGTGCGGTTGTTTCTGTGGGCGGCGCAGTCTGGTTCCGTATTGGAGACGACTGGGCAACGGATGTCCAGGTTTCTTTCCGCCGTGCCGGACCTTGCCATGGCAATGGGAGCAGGCTTGCAGGTTTTTGCCGCCGGACTTTTTCTGTTAGGGACTGGTTTGCGGCGCGCCCGTCGGGGCAAAGTGTCCCTGCCGGTTCGCTTCAGGGAGATCCCTGCCAATCAGATGGAGCCTCTTAGCCAGGAAGGCGTAGCGGCAGAGGTCACGACATTCTCGCTGATCGTGCTGGCCTCGGTTGGCTTCTTCCTATTGCTATCGAGGTTGCTGGTCGTTTTCGATGTTTCGTCCTCCAGCTTCGAGTTGTCCCGTTGGGGTTCATTCCTCCTCTGGTCGCTGACATTCCTTCCGGCGGGCGTCCCGATTCTCTGCGGATTGGCGTTGCGGGGCCGAGCCTGGAAGGGTGAGCTAGCGGGCATGTTCCGGTTGGGCTCTCCTCGCGATTATGGGGTGGCCTTGCTCATTCCCTTGCTCGCCCTCGCCATCCCGCAACTCCTGGTTTACGTCCTTTCCAGGATCACGTGGGAGCTCGAGCAGTTCTTCGGCGCTCAACCTCTATCCTTTGACGCCTTTTACGCTCCGTCCTGGTTTGAGCTGAGTGCCTTTCCCCCGGCCTTGTTGGAAGAAATGGCTTGGCGGGCCTACTTGCTTCCGCTGATGATTCGGCTGGTGGGCGTGCGGCGCGGGTTATTTGTTGTCGCCTTGCTGTGGGGTGCTTGGCACTTCCCGTCGGACGTGGTTGTGTCCACAGGCACCTTTCAGGTACTCGGGGCGGTCGCAGGCCGTCTTGTTTTCGCGACCGTTTACAGCGTGGCATTGTCTTGGTTGTATCTGCGGTCTCGCTCAGCCCTGCCGCCGGGGCTGATGCATGGAATGCTCAACTTCTTGTGGTATTGGACGGCCTTCCACTTCCCTTATTCCGGTGAACTCGTGGGCTGGGCGCAGCTTGCGGTCTGGGGTGCCGCCGGCTACCTCTTGTTCCGGTATTGGCCGCCGCAAGGAAGCGACACTGATCCGCACTTCAGCCCCTGAGGTGTAGCCGCAGGGGGTGCAAAAGCGGGTGGGCGACCGTTCGTGGGATGGCCCGAGAACGCGTAAGAACGCGTTTCTTACGCGTTTCGCCCCTCGGGCCGACCTGAGGTACCCCCGGCCTCGCCCAAGCCCCTAGGGCCTAGTCAAAAGTCAGGCTTCAGGGGCTAAAGCCCGAGATTCGTTTCGGCCCGTCTTACGGCGGGGTTTCCCTCGACAGGCTCGGGATCTCCGCTGCGCTCCGAGAAACCCCGCCCTTCCAAAGCACGGTTATCGCCCAGGCACGAGGACGCCGAGGGGGACGGGGCGGCGGGCGCCGGTGGCGGAGGGGAGGGTGGCGGGCCAGCCGTGCCAGGTGTGGTAGGCCAGCACCGCAAAGGCGAAGGCCTCCTTCGCCTTCGCGTCCACGCCGAAGCGGTTGGCGGGCAGCCAGTGAAGGCCCGGCAGTTGTTCCCGCAGGCGCGCCATCAGAAACCGGTTGCGCGCGCCGCCGCCAGCGACAATCACTTCGCCGATGCGGGCGCGGGGCAGGATGAAACGGCGGAAGGCGTCCGCGAGGCTACGCACGGTCAGCTCGGTGGCGGTGCGGATGATATCGGCAGGCGGCCTTGCGGCCGCCTGCCGAAGAAGGGATTGCGCGAACTCCTGACCGAATTCTTCGCGCCCCGTGCTCTTCGGGGGCCGCCGCTTGAAGTAGGGATGCCGGAGCAGCTTGGCCAGCAGGGATTCGAGAGGTATACCGCGACGGGCGTTCCGCCCGTCGCGGTCGTAGCGTTTCTGCCCGCGAGTAATCCCTTCCACCACGGCGTCCATCACCATGTTGCCCGGGCCGGTATCGAAGGCGATGACTTGCTCGGGCCGAGCGCCGGCGGGAATCACCGTGACGTTGGCGATGCCGCCGAGGTTAAGCGCCACGCGACCCTTGCGGGGATGGCGGTAGAGAAGGTAGTCCACGAACGGCACCAGCGGGGCGCCCTGGCCGCCGGCGGCCATGTCGCGCGGGCGGAAGTTGGCCACTACCGGGATGCCGGTGCGCTCGGCGATGACCTGCGGCTCGCCCAGTTGCAGCGTTGAGACCAAGCGCCGCCCGGCGAACATCTCCGGCGTCGGTTGATGAAAAACCGTCTGCCCGTGTGAACCGATGAGGTCAATGCTCTTGAGTGGAATACGAAAATCCCGCGCCGCTTTCACCACGGCTTCGGCGAAGAGCTCACCGAGGAGAAAGTTCAGTTGGCTGATTTCGCCCACGCTCAGCGTTGGCGCCCGGTTGGCGTTGGCCACGCGAAGGATCGCGCGGCGAAGTTCAGCAGGGTAGGGAAGCGTGCAGAACTTTTCCAGTCGCGCTTTGAGTTTCGCACCGCGGCCGGTGAGGCGGACGAAGGCGACGTCGATGCCGTCGGCGGAGGTGCCGGACATCAACCCGACCACGCGCATCATCGATCCAGCTGCTTCTTGAGCTCGGCCAGGAGGTTCAAGGCTTCGAGCGGGGTGAGGCGGTTGAGGTCGGCGGCGCGCAGCGCGTCGACCACTTTCTGGTCAAGCGGCGTCAGCAGCGCCATCTGCTGCGCGGCCGCGCCCGGGGACAGATCTTCTTTCACTGCTTCCTCGCGGCACTCGTGGCGTTTGAGGACCTCTCGGGCGCGCTCGATGACCTCCAGCGGAAGCGCGGCGAGCTTGGCGACGTCGATGCCGTAGCTCTTGTCGGCGCTGCCGGGCGCGACGCGGTGGAGAAAAACAATCTCGCCCGCCGTCTCCTTCACCGCCACGTGCAGGTTCTTCACGCCGGGCAGGAGGTCGGCGAGCTCGGTGAGCTCGTGGTAGTGGGTGGCGAAGAGGGTCTTGGCCCGCACATGAGCGTGGAGGTGCTCGACCACCGCCCAGGCGATGGCGAGGCCGTCGAAGGTGGCGGTGCCGCGCCCGACTTCGTCGAGCAGCACCAGGCTGCGCGGGGTGGCGGTGTTGAGGATGGCGGCGGTCTCAATCATCTCGGCGAGGAAGGTGGAGCGGCCGCGGGCCAGATTGTCGGAGGCGCCGATGCGGGTGTAGATGCGGTCGAGCAGAGGGAGGCGGGCTTCCGCTGCGGGCACCGGACAGCCCATCTGCGCCAAGAGGCTGATGAGCGCCACTTGGCGCAGGTAGGTGGACTTGCCGCCCATGTTGGGTCCGGTGATGATGAGGATGAGGTCGCTCGAGTCGTTGAGGTAGGCGTCGTTGGGGATGAAGCGCTCGCCGCGCAGCTCGCCCAGGCGCTCGACCACCGGGTGGCGCCCGCCGGCGATGACCAGCTCGCCCGAGGCGCTGAATTGCGGTCGCGTGTAGCCGCGGGCACGGCCGAGCTCGGCGAAGCCGGCCAGCACGTCGGCCTGCGCCAGCGCCGCGGCGGTCGAGCGCAGGCGCGCGGAGGCGGCCACGACGGCGCCGCGGACTTCGTTGAAGAGGCGCCGCTCGAGCTCGAGAATCTTTTCCTCCGCGGAGAGTACCTTGCGCTCGTACTCTTTGAGCTCGGGCGTGGTGAAGCGCTCGGCGTTCACCAGCGTTTGCTTGCGCTCGTAGTCGGGCGGCACTTTGGGGAGATTGGGCTTGGAGACCTCGAGGTAGTAGCCGAAGACCTGGTTGTAGCGGACTTTGAGCGAGCCGATGCCGGTGCGCGCGCGCTCGCGGGCTTCCATTTCGGCGATGTACTGGGTGCCGGTGCTGCGCAGCTTGCGCAGGTCGTCGAGCTCGGTGTTGAAGCCTTCGCGGATGATGCCGCGCTCGGTGGCCGTGGCGGGCGCGTCCGGGCTGATGGCGCGCGTGACCTGTTCGCGCAGGTCGGCGTGTTCCTCCACGCCGGCCGCCAGCTCGCGCAGGCGCGCCGCTGTGAAACCGTCGAGCAGCCGCCGCAGCTCGGGCAGCAGGCCGAGTGTCTGGCCCAGGACCAGCAGGTCGCGCGGGGTGGCGGTGGCTAGCGTGCACCTGCTCAGTAGGCGCTCGAGGTCATAGCCCTGGCCGAGGAGGCGCCGCAGCTCATCGCGCTCGAGGGTCGCGCCGCCGAGCTCGTCCACCGCATCGAGACGCGTGGTGATTTCCTCGAGCTCAACCGCCGGGCGCAGCAGCCAGTTCTTGAGCAACCGGCCCCCGGCGGCGGTGACGGTTTGGTCAATTGTTGCCAGCACGGTGGTGGAGCGGTCGTTGCCCGCCGCGGCGGGTTCGACCAGCTCCAGGTTGCGCGCCGAGACGCTGTCGAGCACCAGCGCTTCCTGCTGGTGGTAGAAGGCGGGGCGGCTCAGGTGGTCGAGGGTGCTGCGCTGGGTCTCGCGGAGGTAATGCACCAGCGCGGCAGCAGCGCCGCGGGCGAGCGGCCGGTCGGCCAGGCCGAAGCCGTCGAGCGCGGCCACGCCGAACTGCTCGCGCAGCAACCGCTCGGCCTGCTCGGCGTCGAAGAGCCAGTCTTCGAGCGGGGTTTCGACGAACGACGGCCGCAGGCCGTGGTCGAGCTCGCGGCCGAGCGCGCCGTGCTGCGGGCGCAGCAACTCGCGCGGGGCGAGATAGGTGAGCTCTTCTTCCAGGCGGTCGAGCCATTCGCTGCCGGAGAACTCGGTGGCGCGGAACTCGCCGGTGGAGAGGTCGGCGTAGGCGAGCCCGGCGAGGCGCTGGTCGGCGCGGGGCAGGCAGGCGACCAGGTAGTTGTTCTCGCGCGGCTCGAGCAGGGCCGCGTCGGTGGCGGTGCCGGGGGTGATGACGCGGACGACTTCGCGCCGCACCAGCTTCTTCGCCTTACTCGGTTCTTCGGTCTGCTCGCAGATGGCGACCTTGTAGCCGCGGCGGATGAGCTTGGCGATGTAGCTTTCGGCGGCGTGGTAGGGCACGCCGCACATCGGCACCGGATTCCCGCTCTCGCGGTGGCGCGCGGTGAGGGTGATTTCGAGCTCGCGCGCGGCGACCTTGGCGTCGTCGTAGAAGAGCTCGTAGAAATCGCCCAGGCGGAAGAGCAGCAGCGCGTGCGGGTACTGCTTCTTGATGCCGAGGTACTGCCGCATCAGCGGCGTGGACGCGATCGGCGCTGTCATGGGTTCGCCGCCATTATAATGGAGACGGAGGGAAGCGCGATGTGGCTGCTGGCGGTGGACACGACGACGAAGAGCGCCAGCGTGGCGCTGCAGCGCGACACGCACCTGGTGGCGCTGGTGGCGCCGCGCACGGATGAGCAGCACTCGGTGCAACTGTTCCGCAACATCCAGGACGCGGTGAAGGACGGCGGCATCGGGCTGCGCGACATCGACGTCTACGCGGTCGCCAACGGCCCCGGGGCGTTTACGGCGCTGCGCGTCGGCCTGACCGTCGTCAAAGGCCTCGCCGAGGTGTATCAGAAGCCGGTGGTGGCGGTGAGCGCGCTGGAGGCGGTGTGCGAAAGCGCGCGCGCCGAGGGGTTGCTGGTGCCCATCGTCAACGCCTACCGCGGCCAGGTCTTCGGCGCCGTTTATGAGAAGGTCGGCGGCGCCATCCACCGGCACCGGCGTGAGTGGGTGCTGACGCTGGAGGATTTTTTCAAGAACCTCATCTTCGAAGAAGTAGCACCCGAGCCGTGCACGCTGGTGGGGCCGGAGCTGGAGGCCTACGCGGAAAAAATCGGGGCCGGCGAGTTCGCGGCCAGCGCGCGCGAAGTGACTTCGCCGGTGCTGGCCGACGCGGTGGCGCGGCGCGGGGTGTGGAAGTTCGCCCACGGCGAGGCGACCGACGCGCTCCACCTCGAAGCCAATTACGTCCGGCGCTCGGACGCGGAGCTGCTGTGGAAAGGCCCGTGAGGCTGCGGGAGGCCGCGCTCGAGGACGTCGAAGCGCTGGTCGCCCTCCAGCAGGCCTCGCCCGGCGCGGCACCGTGGGGCGCGGCGGACTACGAAAGCCTGCTCTCGGCCGACACCACCCTCTGCCTGCTGGCGGAAGACGAGGAGCGCGACGAGCCTGCCGGCTTCGTGCTCGCCCGCCTGGCCGCTGATGAGCTGGAAATCCTGAACCTCGCCGTGGCGCCCGCGCGGCGCCGCCGTGGCCTCGGCCGCCGCCTAGTGGCGGAAGCCCTCGCGCGCGGACGGGCGCGCGCCGCGGAGAAGTGCTGGCTGGAAGTGCGCGCGTCGAACCAGGCGGCGCTGGAGTTTTATCGCGCGCTTGGTTTCCGCGAGCACTCGCGCCGCCGCGGCTACTACCGCGACCCGGTCGAGGACGCGGTCATCTGCCTGCGGGACCTGAGCTGCCCCTCCGGTCCTTCGCCCTGATTGAGATTGCAGCCGCGCCGAAGTTTGTTTTTCCAGGTACTATTCTGAGTACCTGGCACGGGATCAGTGATTCTTTTTCCGGGACCGGTGAGTTTTGCGCTACACTTTCGAGTGGGACCCGATCAAGGCGAAGGACAACCTGAGGAAGCACGGTGTGAGCTTTGATCGCGCGGCGGAGGTATTTATTGATCCGCTGGCCGTGTCCATTCCTGATGAAGAACACAGCGACGAGGAGGAACGTTGGGTGACCCTGGGGAAGGACCGGCGTGGGAGCGTGCTGGTTCTCAGCCACACGTTTCAGGAGGCCTCGGCGGAAGAGTTCATTATACGAATAATCTCGGCGCGCAAAGCGACCAGGAGGGAGATTCGGCAGTATGAGGGGGATTGATCTGTGAGGAAACAGTACAACTTTTCGAGGGGCAAGCGCGGCAGGTTCTTCCATCCTGGTGTCGAACTCTACATCCCCGTGTACTTGGACCCACACGTGGCCGAGAGCGTGCGAGAGCATGCGCGGAAAAGAAACACCTCCGTGGGCTCGCTCGTGAATGAGTGGTTGCGCATCAGAATCCGGGCGGAGAAGCAAGAGCACTCACTGAAGCGGCGCTAGCAGGTTTTCCCGCCGGCGTCCATCTCACCTGAAGGTTCTGCGCTCTCTTTTGCTTAGGGGGTGCGTGCGCGCCGGGTGCTGCGTTTCGTCTTTTCCTAGCTAGTATGTACTGAGTGCCAGGTACCGAATTCATGGTTCGAATTGGATATGTGTTCGCGAGTGTGCCCGCCGCGGCCGGAGCGCTGCTGCTCTGGCTGGGGTGGTACGTCACCGGCGGGGCGCTGCTGGCGCTGGCGGCGTTTGTCCTGTTCTTTTTCCGCGACCCGGAGCGCGAAATCCCCGACGCGCCCGGTGCCATCGTCTCGCCCGCGGACGGCTGGGTGCTGTCGGTGGGGGAAGCACGCCTGAATGGCGCCGACTGTACGCGAATCTCTATCTTCCTGTCGCTGTTCGACGTGCACGTCAACCGCGCGCCCATCGCGGGACGGATTGTGTCGGCCGAGTACCGCCGAGGAAGGTTCCTGGTGGCGTCGCGCGAGCGGGCGAGCGTGGAGAATGAGCAGAACGAAATCACCATGGAGGGGGAAGGCACGCGCGTGGTCTTCCGCCAGATTGCCGGGGTGCTGGCGCGCCGCATCGAGTTCTGGAAAAAGCCGGGCGACGTGCTGGCCCGCGGCGAGCGTGTGGGAATGATTCGCTTCGGCTCGCGGGTTGAGGTATTCTTCGAACCCCACTACCGGCCGCGCGTGAAGCCGGGAGAGCACGTGCGCGGCGGCTCGAGCATTCTGGCGCAACGGGACTGATGGAAGAACAAAACCACGAACTCCAACGCGGGGTCGACCTGCTGTCGTCGCTGCTGACGGTGGGCAACCTCTTCTTCGGCTACATCTCCATCCTGTCGTCTGCGCGCGGGACGCCCGCCGACCTCGACTTCGCCGCCAAAGCCATCGGCTGGGCGGTGCTGTTCGACACCCTCGACGGTCGCGTCGCCCGCCTGCGCAAGGGCGCCAGCCCTTTCGGCAAAGAGCTCGACTCGCTCGCCGACGTCATCAGCTTCGGCATTGCCCCCGCCTTCCTCGCTCTGGTCTGGGGCCTGCGCGGCGTGCGCGTGGAGGCCGCCGCCAATCCCGAGCTGGCCATGCACATCTACCAGGCCGGCTGGATCGCCTGCTTCTGTTTCCTCATCTGCGGCGCCTGGCGGTTGGCGCGCTTCAACATCCTCCCGGCCACGCCGACGCCCGACCCGGGAGTGCACGCCCATACCCACCGCGATTTCATCGGCATGCCCATCCCCGCCGGCGCCGCCGTCATTGCCGCCATCGTCCATGCTTTTGGGGATCCCCTCTACGACTGGCGCTGGGCTGCCGCATGGACAGGGCTGGTGCTGGTGCTGGCGGCTCTGATGGTCAGTCCCATCCGCTACCCGAGCTTCAAAGGCGGCGGGCTGGGCGGGCGCCACCGCTCGCTGATTGGCATTGCAGCCCTGATCGCGCTCATCTGGTTCTACTCCCGCCCGGTGCTGCTGGTGATGGCCGGCGGCTACCTGCTCATCGGCCTCGTCGGCGCCGTGCGGCGCCGGCTGACCGGCTCCCACACCTGATTGCGCCTCATGAGCGCCGAACGCTCCACCGACTTGCGCGTCGCCATCGTGGGCGCCACTTCGCTCCGCGGCAAGGAAGTGAAAGAAGTCCTCGCGGAGCGCCTCTTCCCGGTCAAGAAGCTCGCCCTGCTCGACGACGACGAAGCTCTGGGCCAGCTCACCGAATTCCAGGGCGAGCCCGCGCTGGTGGCTTCCATCGACGCCGAGGCCTTTCGGGAGAACGACCTGGTCTTCTTCGCCTCGACCTCCAGCGCCTTCACCCTCGGCCAGTGGCCCCAGGCTGCCGCCGGCACCGCCGCCGTGATTGACCTGAGCCACGCTCTGCTGGAGGTGCCCGAAGCGCGATTCCGCGTCCCGGCGCTGGCCGACTGCCTCCCGCCGCCCGAAGACTCGCCGCGTCGCTGGTACATCGTGCCCCACGCGGCTTCGATTGCCCTGCTGGCTTTGCTGGGTCGCTTGAGCCGCACTTTCGCGTTGCGCCAGGCCGTCGTCAATGTCTTCGAGCCCGCCTCCGAGCGCGGCGCCCCCGGGCTGGACGAGCTCCAGGAGCAGACCGTGCGCCTGCTCTCTTTCCAGGATTTCCCGCGCGCGGTGTACGATGCTCAGGTCGCCTTCAACCTTCTGGCGCGCTACGGCGCCGGGAGCGTTGCGTCGCTCGAGGACGTCGAACAGGTGGTTCGCCTCGGCGTCGAGCGCTGCGCCCCGGCGCTGGCCGAGCGGCTGGGGCTGCGGGTGCTGCAGGCGCCGGTGTTTCACGCCCACTGCCTCTCGGTGTTCGTCGAGCTGGAGCAGCCGGCGGACGTGGCGGTCGTGGAGCAGGCGCTGGCCGGCCCGCGGGTCTCCGTCCTGGCGCAGGATCAGCTTCCCGCGGGCGCGGTGGACGTAGCCGGGCGCGATGAGGTGGTGGTCGGCCCGGTGCTGTGCGACCGCGCTCGCCCCGAGTGCTTCTGGCTCTGGGCGGTGGCGGACAATCTGCGCCTGACGGCGCACACGGCGGTGGACATTGCGGAAACCCTCCTCAACTAGCGTCGCCGGCGCAATCCTGCTGCTCGCCGTCGCCACCGCTGGCTGCGGCTACAAGGTCGCCGGGCAGGGTAATCGCCTGCCGCAAAACCTCAAGGTCATCGCCGTGCCCGCGTTCGAGAACCAGACGCCCTGGATGGGGCTCGAACAGCGGCTGACCGGCGCGGTGATGCAGGAGTTCATCCACCGCACGCGCTTCGAAGTTGTCGGCAACGCGGAGGGCGCCGACGCCGTCCTGCGCGGTACCGTGCTGCGCGCCACCACCGCCCCGGTGGTGTTCGACCCCGACACCGGGCGCGCTTCGGTGGTGGCGGTCGAGGTGGAGCTCTCGGTCGAGCTGCAGGACCAGCGCAGCCAGGAAGTGCTCTACCGCAACACCAACTACCTCTTCCGCGAGCAGTATGAGATTACCAGCGACCTCGACAGCTTTTTCGAGGAGCGCGACCCCGCCCTGGCCCGCCTGGCGCGCGACTTCGCCGCCACCCTGGTGAGCGCCGTGCTGGAGAACTTCTAAGCGTGGCCGCCCGCGCGCGCCCTCGCCTGGCCCATCTCATCCTCGGCGAGGACTCCTATCTCCGCGAAAAGATTCGCAAGGAAATCCTCGACGCCCACGTGCCCGCGGAAGCCCGCGCCTTCGCCGTGCAGGAGTTTTCCCTGGCGCGGGCGGACGTGGAGGAAGTGCAGCGCGTCGCCACCACGCCCACGCTGCTCAGCCCGCGGCAGGCCCTGCTGCTGCGCGACGTCGAGCGGCTCGACGAGGAGGAAGTGGAGCAGTTCGGCGAGCTGCTCGATTCTCTCCCGGAATTCACTCTCCTCATCGTGGAAGAGGCAACGCTCGACAAGCGCACCCGTGTCGCCCGCCTGCTGCAGGAGAAGTGCGTCGAGCACCGGGCCGACTCCCCCCGGGACGCCGTAGCGGCGCAGCGGGTTGAGGAGATGGCGGGCAAGCTCGGGCTGCGGCTCGACCGCGCGCGCGCCGAGGAGCTGGTGGAAGCCGTCGGCCCCAACCTCGGGTTCCTTCGGATGGAGCTGGAGAAGCTGCGTTCGTTTGTCGGGGAAGGGAAGCCGGCTGCCGCCGAAGACCTGACCGCCGTGGTGGTCGAGGCGCGCCAGTTCATCATTTTCGACCTGCTCGACCTCATCGCCGAGCGCCGCCGCCCGGAGGCGCTGGCGATGCTGAGGCGCCTCCTGACGCAAGGCGAGGCCCCTATCCCCATTGTCGGCTTGCTGGCCTGGCTCTACCGCCAGTTGCTCATCGCGCAGGCGCTGCCCACGGGGATGCCGTCGTGGAAGGTGCGCGCCCAGGTGGGCGGGCCCATGGAGCGCCGGGAGCAGCTCTTGCGCGTGGCCCGCAAACTCAGCCGGGAGCAGTTGCGGGAGGCGTTCGCGGCCCTCGCCGATGCCGACGTCGCGCTGAAGTCGTCCGCCCCGGACCCGCAGGCGGTGGTCGAGCTGCTGGTCGTTCGCCTGACCCAGAGCCCCGCTCCGGCTCAGCCGGCATTGGCAAAGGATAGGGGCGTTCGGGCTACAAGGGGCTAAAGCCCCGGCAAGAGAGGAGAACCCTCCTCCATGTCGCCACTGAAATGGCGACCCATCCTCGGCCCGAGCTTGATGGGGTCGCCGCTCTAGCGGCGACATCAAGCCATGCCTAAGGGGCTTTAGCCCTGAGGGACGGAGAGACGCGCTAGCGGGCGGCGGCTGCCTGGCCGGCGAGCTCGTTGAACCGGCGCACCAGCCGCGACTTGGTGCGCGCCGCCGTGTTGGCGTGGAGCACGCCTTTGCCCACCGAGCGGTCGAGGAGGGAGACGGTTGCGCCCAGGAGCTGCTGGGCCTCTGCGGCGTTTCCACTGGTCAGCGCGCGGCGGAACTTCCGGATCTGGGTGCGCAGCCGGCTGCGGTTGGCGCGGTTGACTTCCGTGCGTCGCTCGGTCTGCCGGATGCGCTTCAGCACCGAGTGCTTGCGCTTCTTGCGTTTCGGGGCTACAGCCGTGGCCATCGAGTCTCCTCTCCCTGCCGGTTGGAATCTTCCAGCTTAGGGGAGTTCGGCGCGGCTGTCAATCGGGCCCGCGCGGCTCTTGTGTGCGGGCCCGGAGGTGGTATAGTGGGGCCCGTCGGGACGAACCATGGAGAAAGTCTTCCGCTGCGCCGCCTGCGAGCTGCCGGAGGAGAAGTGCCCTTGCCCGCGCTACTGCATTCTCTGCCAGAATCCCGATTCGGTGCGGCTGGTCGGGGACGGGTTCTATTACTGCGCCGATTGCCGCGAGGCTTGCGAGTACAGGACGCAGGAAGAATCAGCCTGAGCCGGGGCCGACGCGCCCGGATTGAAACTGGCGTGCGCGGCGACTTTGGTGTATGCTGAGCCGGGTCGTGGGACCATCCGAGACAGGTTGAACCGCCACGGCGGGAGTGGGGCCGGTTCTCCGTGATGACGAATCAGCGTCGCATTGCTCTGGCGATGACCCTGACCCCCGACCCGGCGCTCGTCCCGGCGGTGCAGGGAATGACGGGGCGCCTGGCGGAGCAACTGGGCTTCGCGGAAGAGCAGCGGCAGAACCTGACCCAGGGCATCGGGGAGGCCTGCCGCCAGATGATGCGCAAGGCCAGAGGGATTGAGGACGAGGATGTGGAGCTGGAGTTTTCCGGCTATGACGACCGCGTGGAAATCCACCTGGAGAACGGCCATGCGGCCACTGAGCCGCCGCCCATGAGCGACGCCGACTCCTACCTGCTCAACCAGCTTCTCGACCGGGTCGTCTTCGACGACAACGGCAAGGGTAAGTTCCGCCTCACCCTTGTCCACTTTGTGGCGGGCGCGGAGAGCCAACCGTGAACATCAGCATACGCGAACGTGGGCCGGCCACCATCCTGGACGTGGACGGCCAGATCACCTTTGAGAGCACTCCGAGCCTGCGGGAGAAGATCCTGGGCGCGCTCAAGGGCAAGGACAAGAGCGCTGTGCTGGTCAACCTGAGCGCAGTCGCCTACATGGACAGCTCCGGCATCGCCACCCTGGTCGAGGGGCTCAAGGCCGCCCAGGCCCAAAAGGCCGTCTTCGGACTCTTCGGTCTGACCAAGAACACCCGCAACGTGCTCGAGCTCGTCCGCCTCGACAAGGTGTTCAAGATCTTCGAGACCGAGGACGACGCCGTCCGCCAACTGGCGGAGCCCGCTTCCTGACTTTTCCATGACGGCTATCCTGGCATTCTTCGGGCAGCGCAGCCTCGCCGCCCTCCGCTATGTCGGCGGCCTCGCCATTCTGGGCAAGGATGCCCTCTACTGGACCTTTGTCGCGCCCGTCCAGGGCAAGGGCCTGCGCGGGCGCGCCGCCATCCACCAGATGGTGCTCGCCGGCGTCAACGCCATCCCCATCGTTTCCTTGATTGCCCTGTTCGTGGGACTGATTCTTGCCTACCAGACGGCTAATGAGCTGCGCAAATACGGCGCCACCATGCTGGTGGTGAATATCGTGGCCATCGCCATGTCCCGCGAACTGGCGCCCTTGATGACGGCCGTTATCGTGGCCGGCCGCTCCGCCTCGGCTTTTGCCGCCGAGCTGGGCACGATGAAAGTGGGGGAAGAGCTGGACGCTCTCGACACGATGGGATTGAGCAAGACCAAGTTCCTGGTTGTTCCCAAGTACCTGGCCCTGATTCTGATGATGCCCTGCCTGACCCTGGTGGCGGACTTTATGGGCATCGTGGGAGGATCGATCTTCGCGCTGACGGAAATCGACATGCCGCTGGGCCTCTATTGGATCCGCGCGCTGGACGCGCTGTTGATGAAAGACATCCTCTCCGGCCTGGTCAAGAGCGTCATCTTCGGCATCATCATCACCGAAATCGGGTGCTGGGAAGGTTTTTCCGTCAGCGGGGGGGCGGAAGGCGTAGGCCGCCGCACCACCAGCGCGGTGGTGATATCCATCACCGCCATCATTGCCGCCGACATGTTTTTCAGCGGGCTGTTCTACTACATCTGGTGAGCGCCGTGGCCGACGAACAAGCCGCCATCCAGGTTGAGAGCCTCACCACCTTCTACGGTGAGCGCCGCATCCTCAACAACGTCAGCCTGGAGATCCGTCCGCGGGAGACCATGGTTCTGCTCGGCTCCAGCGGCACCGGCAAGAGCACGCTCCTGCGCCACATCCTGGCGCTGGAGAAGCCCGCCCTGGGGCACATCTACGTCCGCGGCGTGGACGTCTGCCACTCCCACCCGCGCGAGATGGAAGACCTGCGCCGCCACATGGGCGTGCTCTTCCAGTCGGGGGCGCTGTTCGGCTCCATGACCCTCGGGGACAACGTCGCCGTGCCCTTGCGCGAGCTCACCAAGCTCGACGAATCCACCATCCAGGTGCTGGTGCGCATGAAGCTCGGCTTGGTGGGGCTGGGCGGCTACGAAGACCTGATGCCGGCGCAGTTGAGCGGCGGCATGCGCAAGCGCGCCGGGCTGGCGCGCGCGCTGGCGCTCGACCCGGAGGTGCTACTCTTCGACGAGCCCTCCGCCGGCCTCGACCCCATCACCGCCGCCGGAATCGACGAGCTCATCCTCAAGCTCAAGCAGACTTTCCCCATGACCATCGTGGTCGTCACCCACGAGCTGGCCAGCGCCTTCCTCATCGCCGACCGCATCGCCGTCATGTTCGCCGGCGAAATCGTGGCCCTGGGGACCCCCGCGGAGATTCAGCAGAACCAGCACCCGCGGGTGCAACAGTTCTTGAAGCGAGAACCGGAGGAGCCGGAGCGCGACTCGGAGGCCTACCTGCGCTCGCTGACCGGCCCCGCCTGAACCCTGGAGACGAGGTGACCCATGCACCGCGCTGAAGAAGTCAAAGTCGGCCTGTTCCTCCTGGCGGCCCTGGTGCTGTTGCTGGCGGCCTTCGCGCTCGTGGGCGGTGCCAACATCTTTGGGAGCCCGAAGAACTACTACACCGTGCGCACCAAGTTCGCCGGCGGCATCGAGTCCGGCTCGCCGGTGCGCTACGCCGGGATGAAGGTGGGCCGCGTGGAAAAGCTGGACTTCGGCGGCCCCGATGATCCTGGCCGCGCCGTGGTCACCATCAGCGTCGACCCGCAGACGCCCGTCCGCGAAGACAGCACGGCGAAAATCACTTCGCTCGGGATGCTGGGTGAGAACTACGTCGAGATTTCCGCCGGCACCAAGGAGAAGCCCGCGCTGCCCTCGGGCAGCGAGATCCCCAGCAAGGAGTCGGTGCAATGGGGCGAGCTGGTGGACACCTTCGGCGGGGCCACCGACGAGGCCAAGGCCCTGCTGGCCGACGCCCGGCCCAAGGTCAACCAGGCGCTCGACAACTTCAACGACCTCACCAACGAGGAGAACCGCCGCCGCGTCCGCGAGTCGCTGCGCAAGATTGATGAAATCCTCACCGACGCCAAGCCGCGCCTGAAGTCCATTATGAGCAACGTCGACAGCGCCAGCGCCAAGGTGGACAAGTTCATGGACGAGATCAAGGACACCCGGGCGCGCCTCGACACCCTGCTCGAGAACTGGAACAAGCTGGCCAAGGACGACGACGCCGAGGTGCAGCGCACGCTGCGCGAGCTGCGCAAGACCTTGGCGCGCGCGGAAGGGGCGATGGACGAAATCCGCCGGCTGCTGGTGGCCAACCGCGACCAGATCGACACCACGCTGGAGAACATCGAGGTGAGCACGGAGAACATCCGCGAAATCACCGACACCATCAAGCAGCGGCCCTCCAGCCTGGTGTGGTCGAAGGACCCGCCCGACCGCAAGCCGGGGCAGACGAAGAAGTAGTCCGCGCGCTAGAGAAGGGAACGGCGCTCGAGCAGCGCCTTGAAGGCGCTCTCCGCGATGGACACCTCGAGCTCCAGCCGCGCGCCCGCCGTATTCACTGCCGTCTGCCCCAGCACCGCGCTCAGCACCGGGTCGGATTCCCTCACCTGCCAGCTTTGCGCCAGCAGGCCCGCCTGCAGCAGCAGCGAGAACGACTGCGCGTCGGCCGGCTGCGCGCACCAGGCCTGGAAGTTCACCGTGACTTCGCGGTCGGGCTCCACGCGCAGCAGCCCGCCGCGGAAACGCTCGGCCGCCTGGGCGAACTCGGGGAACTTGGCGGCCTCGGGAAGAATCTGGCGGAAGGCCAGCCGGGTGTAGTTGTCGTCGAACACCGCCCAGATGGGCGCGTCCCCATTGACCTCATAGATGCGAGAAAAAAGGGCCTGGTTCTCTCCCAGGTTCTCATGCCCGCCGAAGCGCGTCTCCAGCATCAGCTCCAGGCTGGCGCGGGTGCCGAAGGCGACGGTGGAGGAGTCCAGAAAGATGAAAAGCAGGTCCTGCTCCGAGGCGCCGCTGCCGAAGGGGTAGAGAGTCATCCCGCGGTAGTCGGCCAGAGGCAACTTCTGCTTGCGGTAGTAGTCCTCGACCTTCTCGGGGTCGAATTGCCCCTGCGCGAAGCCGAGGAAGAGCTCCTGCGGCCGCTCCGGGCCGGCAGGCACCAGCGCCCAGGCCAGCCAGTCGGCATCCTTGTCGACTTCGACCCCGGTGGAGCGCAGGAAGCGCTCGAAGTGCAGGAAGCGCGGCGGCAGCAGACGCGACTTGACCAGCGCGTAGTGCGGCGACGCCCGCAGGATCTGCAGGTCGAGGAAGGCCACCTCGCCGCACTCTTCCGGCAGCAGGAAGAGCACGTCGGTGCGCAGGGAGGAAGCGCCGGCGGGAACTGCCGCCAGCAGCGCCACCAGCGCGAAGAAGGCCGTCGTTCTCATGGTGGGACGGGGATCAGGGCCCGAGCAGCCGCACGCGCTTGGTCACCAGCACGCCGTTGCCGCCCAGAAACACCAGCACGCCCCGGACTTCTACGATGCTGATGTTGGGTTGCAGGCTGCCCAGTCCGGCGGGCATGTCCTCGAATTCGGTCTCGACGTTGGTGCTGGCGGTGATCTGCCCCAGTCCGTTCATCACGAAGAAGTCGCCGTCGGGCACGAAGTCGAAGCTGTTGACCCCGACGGAGGCGCCCACCGTGCCGGTGAGGGAGAGTTCCTCCAGCGTAACGGAGTCGGCGGTGAAGCCGGCGGCCCCGGCGCGCTGCACCACGTGGACGAACTGGCCGATCTGCCCCGGACCGTGGCCGAGAAGATCCCGGTCACCAACACGCCGAACATCTTCTCCTACAAGGCCTACGTGTTCGCCAAGAACCCGGCCCTGGTCCAGCGCTACATCAAAGCGACCAAGGCCGACGTGGGCGGGGTGGGGGGCCACGTGGTCGCGGCCGACGAAGTGAAATCGGTCATCGCCAAGTACGTCCTCGACAACAACAGCTACCGTGGCGAGCCCATCTTCACGTCGCTCATCGTGACCCACACCGGCGACGACTGCGCCGTCACCGGCATCATGGCCGAGACGGTGGACATGTCCGTGGTCGACGAGCTCATGTGGGACGCGCTTCAGGGAGGCGCCACCAAGGCGGCCGAACTCGGCCTGTATGGCCCCGGCCAGGATCTG
>Ga0209399_10000212_pt1 | contig 36552 bp, 37 predicted proteins | sample OV2TP3_FD_184130 | JGI IMG/M metagenome (GOLD analysis project Ga0209399, IMG submission 184130) | Hot spring microbial communities from Beatty, Nevada to study Microbial Dark Matter (Phase II) - OV2 TP3 (SPAdes) (version 3) | ecosystem: Environmental > Aquatic > Thermal springs > Hot (42-90C) ... | reverse complement strand
CGATGCAGCCGTTCATGCCGGCCATTTTGCTCCGGGTGCCCGGGCTGAATCCGTTCCGGCCGGATGCCCAACCGAATCCACCAGACCGCCAGCCGCGACAGGCCCCCGAGCCCCACCGAGGCAAAGGGCGGCCCATTGTCACTGCGAATGGCGGCGGGCAGTCCAAACTCCCGAAACGCGGCGACAAAGACCGGCTGCACCGCCGCATACGTGGTGTGGGGGAGACTCTGGCACCGCAGCAAATACCGGCTGGCGAGGTCCGAGAGCGTCAAGGGCTCAATCCGCGTGCCATCCTGGGTCCGAAACCACCCTTTGAAGTCGGTAGCCCAGACCGCGTTGGGCTGCAACGCAGGGCGCAAGGGCTCCGCCGTGGGCGGCGTCCGGTGCCGCCGGTGCCGTGTGGTCACCAGCCCGTGGCGTGTCAGAATATCGCCGGCCGTACTGGGTGCCGGCCAAGCCGTCCCCGGCTCCCCCGTGGCGAGCCGGTGGAGCAGTTTGCGCGGCGCCCAGTGCGGATGCTGCATGCGCAGTTGGACCAGACGCGCCTGGATGGCCACGGGCGTCAGGTGCGGGCGCGTGTGCGGCGCCCGGCTGTGCTCACGGATCCCCGGCCATCCCTCCGCTTCATAGCGATCGATCCACTTATAGCCCGTTTTCCGGCTGATGCCGTACTGCCGGCACAGTTGGGCCACCGCCCACTGTTCTTTCAGATAATCGGCCACGAACTGCATGCGTTCATCCATAGGACAGGTCTCCTGCCAGGGCATCGGCATGTTCCTCCTTGCCCCGGCTTGTACCTGTTACCTATGTCCCCGGTCTATTTGTTACCAATGTACCCGAGCTGTACCTCACCCTGACCCTCTCCCTCAGTGGGGAGAGGGGAAAAGTAAATCACACGTTGGTGCTGATGCTGGAGGGGGCTTTGTTGAGGACGGCGGCGGCGGCGCGCGAAAGTTCCGCATCCGTGTCGTGGTTGTGGGCGTAAATGCGGAATTGGATCAGGCGCATCGGTAAGAGATCCAGGAACTCTTCCAGCGGTTCCGTGGATACTGCCTGCGTGGCCGGATCATAGACGTACAGGGGAACGCCCCGGGTGTCTTTGGGGTCTGGTCGTGGATCAAGCGGGGCCATGTCCACTCTGAACGGGACCTTGTGGAGACGCTCCGGTAACTCCTTCCGGATCTGCTTTTCGAACTGCTCGCGGCTCGGAAAATCCATCCCGCGTTCTTGGCCCTTTTCTTTCAGGACCGTATTGTAGGCCATCTTCCACTTCACGTCGCGGCCCATGATGTGCGCCCACTCCTCGCCGAGCCGTCGTTGTTTCGGATTCCTGGATTTGCTCCAGGTTCGAACCTCTTCGAGCAGGGACCAGTCGGTAAGGGTCAAGTATGCGTCCATCTTCTTTCCCGGATCGTGCGGGAATACGAGTTGCATCGTGTCGCCGAAAATTTCCTGCAGGTGGATGTCGATGGCGCGCGTCGTTCGGTGATAGTACACGTTGGAGTAGAGGTACATCCGCGTATTCAGGAACATCTGCAGCGCCGGCAAGCCGGTCTTATGGATCGTGAAGCCTTTCTCGGTGATCATCGTGTAGTGGATGAGGCGGCTCAAATCGACGGGACCCACGGCGACGCCACACATGTAGGAATCTCGGAGGACATAGTCCAGGTTGTCCCCTGTGTAGCTCCCGGAGATCACGGGCTGGAGACAATTCAGCCAACGAGGCATTTTCGAGCTGTCCTTGCCCTTGTCCTTGAGAATCAAGTGGGCGATCTGATCGGGGTCCAGCTCTTCGCCCTTGTCGAAGGGACCGGATGGGCTCCGCCGGATCTTCCGGATGATCGGGTCGAGATGCTCCCGGATGATAAGCTGTCCGAGCTTCTCGTGGGTCAGTTGGAAATCCTGCAGGAAATTGTCGTCGAAGAAGTGGCAGAACGGCCCATGGCCGATGTCGTGCACCAGTGCGGTCACCCGCAGCAGTTCTTCGATGTAGTTGGCCGAGGGCACCTCCCGGATGACCTTTGCTAAGAATGGATACAGGTGTCGAGCGAACCGACCGGCGACGTGCATGGCCCCGAGCGAGTGGACGAACCGGCTATGCTCAGCCGACGGATAGACCCATCGGGCGCTTTGGAGTTGGTAGATGTACCGCAGCCGCTGGACCCAGGGAGTGTCAATGAGGTCTTTCTCGGTGGTCTCGCTCGAGGTGCTGAGGGCCCTCGATCCGGGGGGCGAGGCGAACGGAACGGTGAAGGTGATGTATTCGTGAATGGGATCGGCGATGAGCGCCGAGCCATCGTAGTGTGATTTACCGAGAGAGGGGTAAGGCTTCACCCTCGGAATCCTAACACGATGGGGGGGGAGTCGCAACCGCCTTGGCCCGCGCCTGATGCTCCCGGAACCGGATGATGGCCGTGTGGACGACGACGTACCCCACGCCCGATGCGATGATCCCGAGAAGAGTGTGGCCCAGGACGAAGGGAATCAGATAAGGCCGAAATTGTTCCCACAGCATGTGGAATTGATCCCACAGCATCCGAGAGGCGAAGTCGTTCCAGTCGATCGGCGGCATGGCACCCACCGGTACCAGGAGCAGACCCACGGCCATGCTGGCTCCGATGATCGGCAGAATGGTCCAGGGGTTGTTCACGAAGGCGCCCACGAGCAAGGCCACGAGATTCAGGCGAAAGGCCCAAGCGCAAAACAGCGCACTTGCCGTGTGGAGGCCGTAGGTCGGGGTGAAAGCGATGAAGAGCCCCACAGCGAAGGCCAAGGCGGTGCGATGGGGAGAGTCCCCCAGGTGAAGGACCTTGTAAATCAACTCCTTGAATCGGGCAAGCGGCATCATCTCGGCGCTGGCCGTCCTTTCGGTTCGATCGCACCCAGGCGATGCTCGTACCCTCTTGCCGTCAGAGGGCGGACGGTGTTGTCGTATCCGATCATACGCAAGCCTTGGCGGCGTGCCGTGATGGTGCCGATGTCGGTTGCATGCAACCGCCGCAGCCGTATGTGCGCCTCGACGCGAGCGATCTTCCTGGGCGGCACCGTGAATAGAAGCTCGTAGTCCTCCCCGCCGCTGAGCGCGTACTCGACCGGGCTCCGCCGTCGCGCCCGCGCATGGGCGATCAAGGGAGAAGAAAGTGGTAGGCGGCGGACATCAACGAGGGCGCCGACACCGCTTTCCTCGCAAATGTGACGGAGGTCTCCGGCCAGACCATCCGAGAGATCGATGGCGGCACTTGCCAGCTTGTCTTCAGCGAGTGTTCTTCCTTCGGTGAGGCGGGCCGTGGGGACCAGATGGCGCCGTGTCAGATAGGCCAAGTCCCCCCTTCCCTCGCCCTCCCCCTCAAGGGGGGATGGATGGGTGGGGGTGGTCTTCACTGCTCGGGACTTGTTCTTTCGTCGGAGCAAGATTTCCAAGCCGGCCCGTGCATCGCCCAGGGTTCCCGTCACATACAGGCGGTCCCCCGCACGGGCGCCGGATCGCCTGAGCACTTCCGTGGGCGTGGCCTCTCCCAACACCGTGAGGGAGAGGAACAAGCCGTTCTGCGAGGCGGAAGTGTCTCCTCCGACCACAACCGCCCCGGCCGGCCGGCAGGCAGCACGGATCCCTGCATAGAGGGCTTCGACGTCGCGCGGTGTTTCTCGTGCAGTGAGGGCCATGGCGACGAGGACATGCCGGGGAATGCCCCCCATGGCGGCGATGTCGCTGAGATTGGCCATGGCGGCCTTGTAGCCGAGTTGGCGATAGGTGGTGAACGCCAGGTCGAAATGAACACCTTCGGCGAGCAGGTCGGTGGTGGCGAGAAGAACCCGTCCGGCGCGCGGTTGCAGGACAGCCGCATCATCGCCGATGCCGGCCACCACCGATGAGGCGACGGAGGGGGGAAGCGGCGTGGACCGTCGGAGGCGGCGGATCAGTTCAAACTCACCGATCCCATGCTGGGCCATCGGCGAGGGATCAAGAACAGGCGGCGACGGGCCGCCTGGTCGTGGTGCGTCGAGCGGGCTGTACCGGCTTGGCAGGAACGCCGCGGCGTACCGGCCCTCGACGGAGGGCTGCCGCCAGGACCTCGTCCATGGTATCGGCATACACGAACGTCATCCCCTCTAGGAGGGGCTTCGGGATGTCGGGGAGATCCTTTTGGTTCCGTTTGGGGAGGATCACCGTGAAGATGCCGACGCGTTTCGCCGCCAGGATCTTCTCCTTGAGGCCGCCGATCTGGAGGACCCGTCCGCGCAGGGTGACTTCGCCGGTCATGGCCACGTCATGCCGAACCGGCGTGTTGGTGAAGGCGGAAGCCAGGGCGGTGGCCATCGTAATGCCGGCGGATGGACCGTCTTTGGGAATCGCGCCGGCCGGGACGTGGATGTGAATGTCGTGCCGAGCGAAGACCTCCGGCTTGATCCCCAACCGGTGATCTCGGGACCGAACGTAGCTCAGGGCCGCTTGGGCCGATTCTTTCATCACGTCGCCCAGGTGCCCGGTCAGGGTCAGGGCACCTTTGCCCTTCATGATGGTGGCCTCGATATGGATGAGGTCGCCGCCGGTCTCGGTCCAGGCCAACCCCGTGGCCACACCGACGAGGTCCTTTTCCTCCTCGCTTTCTTTCTGGTGCTTCGGGACGCCGAGGTATTTGGGTACTTGGGTCGGGGTGATGGAATAGAGCCGGTCGTCGCCTTCGGCGATCTTCTTGACGACTTTGCGCATCACGTTGGCAATCTCGCGTTCGAGGTTCCGGACTCCGGCCTCCCGCGTGTACTCTGAAATCATCCGATGGAGCGCCTGATCGGTCAGCTTGATCTGTTTCTCGGTGATCCCGTGTGCGTCCAACTGGCGCGGGATGAGGAACTTCTTCGCGATGCCGAGCTTTTCCTCTTCGGAGTAACCGGGAATTTCGATGATCTCCATCCGGTCCCGAAGAGCCGAGAGAATCGGGTCTATCAGGTTGGCCGTGGTGATGAACATGACATCCGAGAGGTCGAACGGCACCCCCAGGTAATGGTCGCTGAAGGCATGGTTCTGTTCCGGGTCGAGGACCTCCAGCAGGGCCGCCGAAGGATCGCCCCGAAAATCCGCGCCCACCTTGTCCACCTCGTCCATCATGAAGACCGGATTGTTGGAGCCGGCTTGTTTGATCCCTTGGATGATGCGGCCGGGCAGGGCGCCGACGTACGTCCGGCGATGGCCTCGGATTTCGGCTTCGTCGCGAATGCCGCCCAGCGATATCCGGACGAACTCACGTCCCAAGGCGCGAGCAATGGATTTCCCCAGCGAGGTCTTGCCTACGCCGGGGGGGCCGACGAAACAGAGGATCGGGCCTTTCATTTTGTCCTTCATCTTGCGGACGGCCAGGTACTCCAGAATGCGCTCCTTGACTTTCTCCAGGTCATAGTGATCCTCGTCCAAGACCTTGGCGGCGGCCTTGATGTCGAGGTTGTCCTTGGTCTTCTTGCTCCACGGGAGCTCGACCATCCACTCCAGGTAGGTCCGCACGGTGGCCGCTTCGGCGGTGTCGGGGTGCATCTTCTCAAGACGCTTAAGTTGCTTCTCGGTCTCCTTGAGGACCTTCTCCGGCATCTTGGCGTCCTTGACGGCCCGCCGAAACTCGGCCACCTCTTCGGCCCGCTCGTCCAATTCGCCCAACTCTTTCTGGATCGCTTTGAGTTGCTCGCGCAGGAAGTATTCCCGCTGGGTCTTGTCCATCTCACCCTTGGCCTCGGCCTGAATCTTCTGTTGCATCGAGAGGACTTCGATTTCTCCGGCGATGAGTTCGCTGACGCGTCGAAGCCGGGCCACCGGATCGTGGATCTCCAGAATCTCTTGCGTGGCCTCCACCTTGAGTCCGAGGTTCGACACGGCCATGTCGGCAAGCCGGCCGGGGTCCTGAAGGTTTTCAATGACGACCATCACGTCCGGCATCAAAATCTTCCCGAGGCTCACGAGCCGTTCAAGCTGCTCCTTGACAGTCCGCATCAGGGCCTCGCCTTCCAGGGACAGGCCCTGTTCTCCGGACTCCGGCAGCTTCTGGATGCGCACCTCGAAGTGGGGCTCGGTCTGGATGAACTCCTCAATGCGGGCCTTGGACAAGCCCTGGACGAGTATTTTGATCCGCTCGTCGGGAAGCTTGAGCATCCGCATCACCATCCCTACCGTGCCGACAAGGTGGATGTCCTGCGGCGTCGGGTTTTCCACCTCCAGCGAACGTTGGGCCGCCAACATGATGAGCCGATTGCCGGCCAGCGCAGCTTCGATAGCCTTGATCGACATCTCCCTACCGACGAAGAGGGGAAGGACCATATAAGGGAACACCACGATGTCGCGGATCGGCAAGAGCGGAAGACGATCGGGAATCTCGATCTGGGACGGTTCTGGCTGCGACTGCTCGGCCATGGAGACCCTTTCGTTACAGGCGGAGTTCTTTCAGGTAACGGGCGAAGCGATCGCCCAGTTCCGGATTCTTCAGTCCGAAGTCAACGGTGGCCTTCAGGAACCCCAGCTTGTCACCCGCGTCGTGCCTGGTGCCGTTTACGAGGCAGGCGTGTAGGGGGGCCTTGCTCGCCAACGTGCGCAGGGCGTCGGTCAGTTGGATTTCCTGATTCTTGCCGGGTGGAGTCTTTTCCAGGATGGGAAAGATTTCCGGCGGGAGGACGTAGCGGCCGATCACGGCAAGCCGGGAGGGGGCTTCGCCTCGCCTTGGTTTCTCAATCAAGTCGGTCACCCGGAAGAGTCCGGGTCCTGCCGGCTTGGGCGTAATGATGCCGTAGTGGATCACCTCGTCCAGCTCGACCTCTTGCACGCCCAGGATGGGGGCGCCCAGGGTTTCATAGAGGTCGATCAACTGCCCGATGGCCGGAACCGTCGCATCAATGATCTCGTCTCCGAGCATGACCGCGAAGGGCTCGGCGCCGATGAGGTGTTGGGCGCAGAGGATCGCGTCGCCCAGGCCCCTGGCATGCCGCTGGCGGACATAGCAGAAATTGGCGAGTTCGGAGATCCGGTGGATTTCATGGAGTAACTTGGTCTTGCCGCTCTCTTTTAGGGTCTCTTCCAGCTCGAACGACAAGTCGAAGTGGTCCTCGATGGCGCGCTTTCCTCGCCCAGTGATGACGATAATGTTCTTGATTCCCGCGCGCACCGCCTCCTCGACCGCGTATTGGATCAAGGGCTTATCAACCAGCGGGAGCATCTCTTTCGGGGAGGCTTTGGTGGCCGGCAGGAAGCGGGTTCCCAGGCCAGCGGCTGGAATGATGGCCTTGGAAACCTTCGGATGAGCCATGGTTTTGGGATTCTACGGGCTGCTCCGCAACAAAGTCAAGCAGAGGGGAGGGTGACCCAGCCAGCCTTTTTCGCTTTACTTCCGAGGGGGCGATCTGTACAATTTCTCCGTTTTTTACGGCTACTTATCAGTTTCTTTGTTGGCTGCCGGAGTCGGTCATGAGCTTCGGGTGGAGGGGTGGACAAGGTGCTGGCGGGTCTCAAGAACAATGGAGCGGCTCCTGCGGATCATGGCTTGGCAGGCCCTTTGCTTTGGAAGGGATGTTCCGGTTGGAGAACAGCCACGCTGCTCTGGATCGGAATTGTCCTTGGCGTGGGGTTGATCGGGTTTCTCGACGCGGGAACTGGGTGGGCCCAAGATGCAGGTCCAGTCATCAAGGCCATCAAGGTCCAAGGGAACAAACGGATCGAGGTTCCGGCTATCAGGAGCCGCATCACGCTGAAGGAGGGGGATCAATTCTCCACGGAGGGAGTGCGGGGCCAGATCCGGGCCGTCTATCAGATGGGGTATTTCGAGGACGTCCGCGTGGAGACCGAGCCTGTGGCCGGGGGAGTGGTCGTGGTCTTCGTGGTCACGGAGAAGCCCTTCATCACGGAAATCCTCTTCGACGGCAATGAGAAACTGAAGGATGACAAGCTGAGGGAGAAACTGACGGTCCGCATCCAGTCCTTTCTGGATCAGCAACAGGTGAAGGACAGCGTCGAGCGTCTCAGGCTCTTGTACGAGGACGAGGGGCATTATAACGCTCGGATCGTTCCGGTCATCAAGACCTTGGACGCCGAACGCAAGACCCTCACGTTTTTTATCACGGAGGGCCCCCGGGCCCGCGTCAAGACCGTCGCCTTCGACGGCGCGCTGGCGATTCCGGCCAAGAAGCTGAAAAAACCGCTGGTGACTCGGGAATATTCCCTCCTCTTTTCCTGGTTCGACGATTCCGGCATTTACAAGAAGGAGGAACTGGCCAACGACGTCGAACGAGTCCGGCAGATTTACTTGGACGAGGGCTACCTCACGGTCCAGGTCGGCACCCCCACGGTGGACCTCAGTGCCGACAAGAAATGGTTCACGATCCGGTTCCCCATCGTGGAAGGGCCCCAGTTCAAGCTCGGGAAAATCGGTTACAGCGGACAGACCGTCTTCTCGGATCCGGAACTCCTCGCCGGCAGCAAGCTGAAGGTGGGCGACGTCGTCCGCATGGCCGCGGTTCGGGACGACATCACCCGGGTGACGGACCTTTACGGTGCCAAGGGGTACTCTTTTGCGGACGTCAATCCCCAGATCCTGCCGGATCCCGAATCGAAGACCGCGACCGTGACGTTTGAGGTCAAGGAAGGGACCCTGGTTCACATCCGGAACATCAACATCTCCGGCAACGAGAAGACTCGCGACAAGGTGATCCGGCGCGAGCTGCGGCTGAACGAGGCCGAACTGATCGATACGGCCGCCCTGAAACGGAGTTTCGAGCGGCTCAACAACATGAACTACTTCGAGACCGTGGAAATCATCCCGAAGCAGGTCGATCCCAACACGGTGGACCTCGATATCAAGGTGAAGGAGAAAGCCACGGGCACGTTCAGCGTCGGCGGCGGGTTCAGTTCGCTTGATCAATTGTCATTGGTGGCCGATATCACGGAGGGGAACCTGTTCGGTCGTGGTCAGCTTCTGAAGATCAGAGGCCAGCTCGGTCAGCGACGGTCCTACGGAGTGGTGTCGTTCAGGGAACCGTACCTTTTCGACGAGGAGCTCTCCGGCCAGGTTGATGTGTATTCCCGCCAGACTTTCTATTTTAACTACTTCGAGGAACGGGTCGGCGGTGATATCGTATTAGGAAAATGGTTCTCGGAGTATTTGAGCGGAAGCGTGAGCCTGCTTCGCGAACAGTTAAAGATCAGCAACGACGTCTCCACGGATCTGCTTCTTGCCGGAGGATCCACGACGAGCGTGCCCACGACCGATCTCCCCCTGCTGATCCGGGATCAGTTGGGGACGTCCACCACCAGCGCGGTCGTCCTTGGCGTGGCCCGAGACACCCGGGATTTTTTTGCAGATCCCAAGTCCGGCGCGCGGTACGGCTTGACCGGAGAATTTGCCGGCAGCCTGCTCGGCGGCGACAACTATTTTTACAAATTAATCGGAGACAGCATCTGGTATTTCCCGGCGGTCTGGGACACGGTGTTCTCGCCGCGTGTCCGTCTTGGGGTCGCCCAGAGCTACCGTTCCGGCGACCCGTTACCGGTCGGCGAGCGGTTCTTTGTGGGCGGCATCCAGACCATACGGGGCTTCAGCTTCGGTACGGCCGGCCCGGTGGCGTCGGACAACAGTATTCTAGGCGCGACAAAGCAGCTCTTGTTCAACTTCGATTACATCTTTCCATTGGCTCCCGAGCTCAAGGTCAAGGGCGTCGTGTTCTTCGACTACGGTAAGGGCTTCGATGACGGAGAGTCACTGGGCTTGGATCTGCGTCCGACAACAGGATTAGAAGTGCGCTGGATCTCGCCCTTTGGGCCCTTGCGGCTGGCGTATGGGATCAACCTCGATCGTCAGCGCAACGAACGGGCGGGACTCTTTGAGTTCTCGGTCGGCTCGCTCTTTTGATGAGAAAGGAACAAGGTATGAAGAACGGATGGGGTATCGTGGTACTTGCGGTTGCCTGCGCGCTGGCGTTGGGGTTGCCGGCGGGGGCGGCGGAGCTGAAGATCGGGGTGGTCGAACCACAAAAAGTGCTGGACGGCACTAAGGCCGGCAAGAAGATCAAGGACACGCTGGCCGAGTACGTCAAAAGCCGCCAGAAGATCATCGACATGGAAGAGGAAGACCTCAAGAAAATGGAGGAGGACGTGGTCAAGCAAGGCTCCGTCCTGAGTCCTGAGGCCAAGAAGGACAAAGAAGAGACCTTCCGCCGGAAAATGGTCGAGTACCAGCGGAAGGTCGGACAACTCAATCAGGAAGTTCAAGCTAAGAAGAAGGAAGTGCTGGACGAGTTCAACAAGAACCTTGAACAGATCATCAGGGGCATCGCCGATAAGGAGAAGCTCAGCCTCGTCGTGGAAAAGAGTGATAATGGAGCGGGCGCGCTGATCATCTATAGTCATCCCTCTCTTGACCTCACGGAACGCGTGATCAAGGAATTGGATAAGGGGACGAAGTGAGCCGGGACGCCGCTCATGGTTCTCGTCTGGAGAGCACGGAGATTCAGGCGATCTTGCCCCATCGCTATCCCTTTCTCCTGGTTGATCGCATCGAAGAACTGGAGCTTGGGAAGCGGGTCGTGGGTGTCAAGAACGTGACGATCAACGAGCCCTTCTTTCAGGGGCATTTCCCCGGTAGGCCCGTCATGCCTGGGGTTCTCATCATCGAAGCGATGGCGCAGGTGGGCGGAGTCCTTGCCTTTAAGTCCGCTCAGGAAAAGGGGTGCAAGCTCGTCTATTTCATGGGGATCGACAAGGCCAAATTCCGTAAACCGGTGGGGCCGGGCGACCAGATCCGATTCGTGGTGGACGTGCTCCGGGCCCGGCATCCTTACTGGAAGATGCGTGGGGAGGCGTACGTCGACAAGGCGCTTGTTTGCGAAGCGGAGCTGATGGCGATGATCACGGACGGAGAATCGATGCCGGAGGCCGAGCCGTGACCCCCCGCGTGCACCCCACTGCGATCGTGCATCCGAAGGCCCAGTTGGCCGACGAGGTGATGGTGGGGCCTTACACCCTGATCGGTGAGCATGTCCGCATCGGACGGGGGACCCGTGTCGACTCGCATGCGGTCATAGAAGGGTGGACCGAAATCGGGGAGGAATGTCATATCCACCCCTTCGTGTCGCTCGGCGCTCCCCCGCAGCACTTGCAGTACAAAGGCGAGGAGACCTATGTCCGGATCGGTAACAAGAACATACTGCGGGAGTATGTGACGGTCAACCGCGCCACGGTCTTCGGCGGGGGCGTGACCAGCCTGGGGGACCACAACGTTCTGATGGCGTACGTGCACATCGCGCATGACTGCCATGTCGGCAATCACGTGGTGATGGCCAACGCCGCGACCCTGGCGGGCCATATCACCATCGGCGACCATGCCATCGTTGGGGGACTGGTGGGGATCCATCAATACGTGCGGGTCGGTGCCTACAGCATGATTGGGGGCTGCTCGGCGGTCGGCCAGGATGTCCCTCCGTTCATGCGAGCGGCTGGAGGGTATCGGGCGCGGCTCTTTGGAGTGAACACCATCGGGCTGAAGCGTCACGGGTTCTCCGACGACTGCATTCGCCTGCTCAAGCGTGTCTATCGGGTGTTGTTCCTCTCGGATCTCCGTCTGGCCGAGGCGATTAAGCAGGTCCGTGACGAGTTCGGCGACTCCCGCGACGTCCAAGCCGTCCTGATCTTTCTGGACGGCACGAAGCGAGGGATCTGCAAGGGATCGGACGAGCGTGAGGAGGAATGATCCGCCGTGACGGCCCGAGCTTCTGAACGACCGGCGGATGAACGCAGGGAGAACGAGCGCGCGGAGTGGATTGGGTTGATCGCCGGCAACGGGCGATTCCCGCTCCTCTTTGCGGAGAATGCGAATCGGCTTGGCTATCGCGTTTCGGCGGTGGCATTGACCGGCGAGGCCGACCCGTCGCTGGAACGGGCCGTGGACCGGATTCATTGGGTCGCGCTCGGCCAACTCGGGCGACTGATCAAGGCCTTCAAGCAAGACGGGGTTCGCCAGGCCGTCATGGTCGGCGGCGTCAAGAAGACTCACCTGTTCTCGAACATCCGTCCCGATCTGCGTTCCTTGGCCCTCCTGCGTCGGGTGACCGTCCCGAAAGACGATATGCTGTTGCGCGCGCTTGCCGACGAACTGGAAGGCGAGGGGATCCGTATCCGGGAATCAACGTTCTGTCTGGAAGAATTGCTGGTGAAAGAAGGGAAGCTCACCCGACGAGGGCCCACCCGGCGCGAATGGCATGACATCGAGTTCGGGTGGGAGGCGGCCAAGGCCGTCGGCCGCCTCGATATCGGCCAGTGTGTCGTGGTGAAAGATCGGGTCGTGGTGGCCGTTGAGGCCGTCGAGGGGACTGATGAAGCTATCCGGCGAGGAGCGAGGCTGGCGCGGGGAGGCGCGGTGGTGGTGAAGCGGTTCAAGCCGCAACAAGATAGACGCTTCGACCTGCCGGCCGTCGGGCCGGGGACGATCCAGGCGATGTTCGAGAGCGGCGCCTCGGTGCTGGCCATCGAGGCCGGAAAAGCCTTGTTCTTGGACCGGGCCGAAGCCATCGCGGCCGCCGACAAGGCCAGGATTGCAATTGTAGGGATCACAGACCTATGAAAGAGATCCGGGTCGGCGTCATCGGAGTGGGGTCTTTGGGGCGGCATCACGCCCGGATCTATGCGGAGCTGCCGGAGGCTCGACTGGTGGGTGTGGCCGACATTGACGCCGCGCGGGCCGCTGCTGTGGCCGGTAAACACGATTGCCTGGCCGTCACAGACTTCCGGGGCCTCATCGGTCAGGTGGAAGCGGTCAGCATCGCGGTGCCGACGGTCCAGCACCATGCCGTCGCGCAAAGCTGCCTGGAAGCCGGCCTGCATGTCTTGGTGGAAAAACCGCTGGCGGTCACCGTGGCGGAGGCTCGCCACTTAGTGGAAGCGGCTTGGGCCCATGGCCTGACCCTGCAGGTGGGACACATCGAGCGTTTCAACTCGGCGTTGCGCGCAACGATTGGAGCGGTCAAGACGCCTACCTCGATCGAGTGTCGGCGGTGGGCGCCGTACACGCCCCGCGGTGCGGACGTGGATGTGGTGTTGGATTTGATGATCCACGACCTGGATATCGTGCTGGCTCTGGTGAACGCCCCGGTTCGAGAGGTGCGGGCCTGCGGAGTTTCGATTGTGTCGCCCACGACCGACGTGGCGCACGCGCGGGTGGTCTTCCAGAACGGGTGTGTCGCCACCTTCAGCGCGAGCCGCCTGGCCGAGTCCAAGGTGCGCGATCTCCGAGTCTACGAACCTGAAGGCTATGTGGTGGTTGATCTCGCGCGGCAGACCGGGATCGTGGGACGACGGGCTGTGGGAACGTCGCGGAGGTCCGAGGTGCTGACGGAACTGGTCCGTGGAGACGGCCGGGAACCCCTGAAGCTGGAACTGGAGGCCTTTCTCAATGCGGTCCGGACCAGCGCGTCCCCGCTGGTATCCGGGCAAGAAGGCACAGCCGCACTGGAGCTGGCGCATGCCATTATTGACGAGATCGCCGCGCATCCTCATCATCACCGGTGAAGCCTCCGGCGATCTTCATGGCGCCAATCTGGCCGCCGCCCTGAAGGCGCTGGCCCCGGATGTGTCGGTAGTCGGGGTCGGTGGGCCCCGCATGAAGGCCGCCGGTGTCGAGCTCATTCATGGCATCGGGCATCTGGATGTCATCGGCGTGATCGGTCCGACCGCACTCCGGGTCCTGGCCCACCGGGTCCTCAGCTTGAGACGATATCTGCGACAGGAACCCCTGGACCTCGTCATCCTCATCGACCACCCCGGGCTGAACTTCCACTTTGCGCGGGTTGCCAAGCAGGCCGGGTGTCGCGTGGTGTACTACATCGCGCCTCAGATTTGGGCCTGGCGGCCTCGTCGCATGCGGTGGATGCAACGCCGCGTGGACCACGTGTTGGTCATCCTGCCGTTCGAGGAGGAGCTGTACCGCCGCGCCGGCGTTCCCTGCACGTTCGTGGGGCATCCGCTTCTGGACGAGATGGCCCTTCCCTATGATCGCCACCGGGCCCGTTCCGCCTTCGGCCTGCCGCCGGATGCCCGCGTGATCGCCTTGTTGCCGGGCAGCCGCATGGGAGAGGTCCGAGCACTGTTGCCGGTCATGCTGAAGGCCGTCCGTTTGTTGCCGCAAGACGGCGGTTCCTTCCGGGTGATCCTTGCGGTGGCCGAGACGGTGAACCGGGACGACATCAAGCGGATGTGCGATGAGTCCGGGCTGGATGTCCGTCTGGTGTCGGGGGACCCGAATGGGGTCATGGCGGCCGCGGACCTGCTGTTTGCCGCCTCTGGGACGGCGACCTTGCAGGCCGCGATCATCGGCACGCCGATGGTGATCGTGTACAAGATGTCCTGGCTCATATACCTTATCGCGCGGCTGTTGGTCCGGGTCCGTTGTATCGGACTCGCCAACATCGTCGCCGGCCGGGCGTTCATCCCCGAACTGATTCAGCACCGGGCGACGCCGGCTCGTCTTGCCGCTGAAGCCCGGCGGATTCTCGAAGACGCACCATACCGCGAAGGGATGCGAGCCGAGATGGCCCGCGTCCGGTCGTTGCTCGGGAGTCCGGGGGCGTCCGCGCGTGCGGCGACCGTCGTGCTCGAGCAATTGCGCCGAGCGGAGGCGAGGACCTGATGCAGATGTACCTGCGCTTGCTGCAGTACATGGGGCCGTACTGGGGACGGTTGGTCGTCGCGGGGGTCTGCTCGGGATTGGTGGCCGGGCTGACCGGCGCGTATGCGTGGCTCGTGAAACCCGCGCTCGATGAGATCTTCATCAACAGGAACGAGACGTGGCTGATCCTCCTCCCGGTGGCCCTGATCGCCGTGTCCGTCCTGAAAGGCGTGTGCAGTTATGGGCAGACCTATCTCATGGTCTACGTGGGGACCCGTGTCGTCACCGATATTCGGCAGCGGCTCTTCAGCCATCTGATGCGCCTCCCGATCGGCTTTCATCTGCGGAATCCGTCGAGCCGGATGATGTCACGCGTCATCAACGATGTGAACTGGATCCAGAACGCCGTGTCCGGGGTCCTCAAGGACCTATTTCAGCAAAGCTTGACGTTTATGGTCTTGCTCGGCGTGGTGTTCTATCAGAACTGGCAGTTAACCTTGCTTGCGATAGTTGTGATTCCTCTTTCGGTCTATCCAATGGTCCGGTTCGGGAATAGGCTCCGCCGGTTCGCCACGGCCGGCCAGGAACGGACGGCCGACATGTCCACGGCTTTGCAAGAGACGCTGACCGGCATCCGCATCGTCAAGGGGTTCACACGCGAAGCCGCGGCAGACCGGCGCTTTGCCCGGATCAACGAGGCATATTTCCGCACCTGGATGAAATCAACGCAGGTCTCCGCCCTCACGTCGCCGGTGCTGGAAGCGGTAGGGGTCATCGGGGTGGCCGGGATTATCTGGTACGGGGGCTCCCAGGTCATTCATGGGACCATGACGCCGGGGACCTTCTTTTCCTTCATGACGGCGGTTTTCCTGATGTACAACCCCATCAAGCGACTGGCGTCGGCCAACAATTCGATCCAGCAGGCCCTTGCGGCCGCCGACCGCGTCTTTGCCGTCCTGGACGTGCCGACTGAGGCCTTGCGGGATACCGGCGTCCGCGACCTCGATGGCGTGCAGTCCGCGATCGAATTGCGGGGGGCATCGTTCCTGTATGACGGTGCCGAGACTCCGGCTCTACAGGACATAACGCTCTCGGTCCGAGCAGGGGAGGTCCTTGCCATCGTGGGCAGCAGCGGCGCGGGGAAGACCACGCTCGTCAACCTGATCCCTCGCTTCTACGACCCGACGGCGGGGGCCATCCTCATCGACGGTGTGGACCTACGCGAGATCCGATTAGCGGCCTTGCGGCGACAGATCGGGATCGTATCCCAGGAGACGCTGCTGTTCGACGACACGGTGTCGAACAACATCGCTTACGGCAAGGAAGACGCAACGCCGGCAGCCATCGCTGAGGCCGCGCGGGTGGCCTTCGCCCACGAGTTCATCATGCGACTGCCGAACGGATACAAGACTCTCATCGGGGAGAACGGGGTCAAGCTTTCGGGCGGGGAACGGCAGCGGTTGGCCATCGCGCGGGCCCTGCTCCGCAATCCGCCGATCCTCATCCTTGACGAGGCCACCTCGTCGCTGGATACGGAGTCTGAGCGGATGGTCCAGATGGCTTTGGCGAATCTCATGCAAGACCGGACGACGTTTGTGATCGCCCACCGGCTCTCCACTATCCAGCGGGCCGACCGGATTGCGGTGCTGGCCGGAGGCCGTTTAGTGGAGGTGGGTCGCCACGAGGAGCTCCTGGCTCTCGGGGGGACGTACCAACGGCTGTATCAGATGCAGTTCCATGACCAAGGGGAGAATAACGTTAATCGTTAAGCGTTAAACGTGGCACAGAGAAACGATTAACGAATAACGGCATTTCAAGGCATGTGGAATCACGTGAAACTCACCCTGCTACCGGCATTCGGGTATGCCGCGATTCGCGCGCTGGGCTGGACGCTGCGCCTGCGGACTATCCACGTCCATCGGGTTGATGCTTTTTGGGCCAAGGGCCGTAACGTCATCGTGGCGTTCTGGCACGGACGGCAGCTCATGATGCCGTTGGCCTACCGGGGGCGAGTGCTGTACATCCTGATCAGCGAGCATCGCGACGGTGAGTTGATCCATCGGATCGTGCGCTGGTTCGGCTTCAATGGTGTGAGAGGCTCCACGACGCGCGGCGGGACTCGGGCGTTACGGCAGTTGGTGCGATTGGGACGGTCAGGCGCCGATCTTGCCGTGACACCAGATGGGCCCCGTGGCCCTCGGTGCGTCGCGCAGGCCGGCGTGGTGGAGCTGGCGAAACTGACGGGGCTGCCGATCGTTCCGCTCACCTTTACCGCCTCAAAAAAAAACTCTTCGGGAGTTGGGATCGCTTTGAAGTCCCCTGGCCGTTCTACCGGGCGTGTTTCATGTGGGGGGAGCCGATCTGGGTTCCCGCCGATGCCGACCATTCGCAGCTTGAGGCGAAGCGGGTGGAAGTGGAGACGGCGCTCAACGAGCTCGCCGATGAGGCGGATCAACAGGTAGCAGGCGATTGATAAAGTAGGGGCGTACGGCCGTACGTCCCTACATACCACGCAATGTTTGTCTTGTACAACATTCTTCTTCTCCTTGCATCGCCGGTGATTTTGGTGATTCTCTTGGCCAAGAAGCGGTGCCGGCCGGGTCTGCTGCAACGCCTGGGATGGCTTTCTGAAGGCTTGGCCGAAGAGTGCCGGGATGGCCGGACGATCTGGGTGCATGCCGTGTCGATGGGAGAGGCGACCGCGGTCGTCCCGCTCGTTCAGCAGTTGAAGGCCCGCTACCCGCAGGATCGCATCTTCGTTTCGACCGTGACCGAGACCGGCAAGGAGACGGTCCTGCGTCGGTTGGAAAGGCAGGCGCGACATCTCTATTTCCCGCTGGATTTTCCCTGGATCGTGGGCCGGGTCTTGGACGCGGTGAAGCCGCGCGTGTTCATCTTTGTCGAGACCGAGCTCTGGCCGAACTTCCTCCGGGCGGCCACTGCTCGCGGCGTGCCTACGGTGCTGGTAAACGGACGCCTCTCGACGGATTCCTTGCAGGGGTACTTGCGGCTCCGCCCGTTTTTCGAGCGTGTGCTGCAGACGGTGTTGCTGTGTTCGATGCAGAGCGACCGGGATGTCGAACGGATCATCCGTCTGGGAGCCGATCCCAGCCGAGTGGTCCGAACCGGCAACCTCAAGTTCGATCAGGCGGTCCGGACGTCACCCGATGCATCTAACCAGATAAGGCGGAGCGACTTTGGATTGTACCAACACGAGGAGCTGTTTGTCGCCGGCAGTACCCATCCGGTCGAGGAGGACGTGATCTTGGATTGCTACCGCCGGCTGCTTGAGGCCGTGCCGGGGCTGGTTCTCATCGTGGCTCCCCGTCATATCGAACGGACGGATGCGCTGGTCGGCGCGGTGAAAGCCCGAGGTTTTGCGGCCCTTCGCAGAACGATGCTTTCCACAGCGGCCGAGAGTTCAAGTAAGGGTCCGCGCGTGATCATCCTGGATACGCGGGGCGAGTTGGCCGCTCTGTATCGGGAAGCTACCCTGGTCTTTGTGGGAGGGAGCCTGGTTCGGGTCGGCGGCCACAATCCATTGGAGCCGGCTGCCTGCGGCAAGGCTGTGGTCTTCGGCCCGCACATGGACCATTTTGCTGAGGTCGCGGACATGCTCATCCGTCAGGGAGGAGGTCTACAGGTCAGCAACGCCCGGGAGATGGCCGACGCCATGATCGGTCTGCTCAAAGACCGAGCGCGTCTCGATCAGATGGGCAAAGCCGCCTATGAACTTGTCCTGGCCAACCAGGGAGCGGTGGCCAGGAATGTGGATCTCATCGCGCGGATTTTGGAGAAGAGGGGCGGGGAATTAGTTAGCCCGGCCTGCAGCCGGGTTGCCCGCCCTTACGTTGTTCTGGAGCGCTTGCTCTCAGCAGGGGATCGGTCCGGCCTGAGCTGGATCCTCTTCCCGCTAATCCCCCTGTCGTACCTCTACGGGCTCGCAATGCGGATGCGGTCGGCACTCTACGCGCGCGGACTGCTGATCCAGCACTCCCTGCCCTGTCGGGTGATCAGCGTGGGCAATCTCACGGTCGGGGGTACCGGGAAGACTCCCGTCGTGATCGCGCTGATGAATGCGCTTGCGAGTGGCGGCCACCGAGTCGGCGTCATCAGTCGCGGGTACGGGCGTCGGAGCTCGGCCGATGTGCTGGAGGTTTCGGACGGGCACGCGATCAGGGGCGATCCGGCTGAGACGGGTGATGAACCTTTTCTGATCGCACAGCGGTGTCCCGGCATGCCGGTGGCGGTCGGAGCCGACCGGTACCGCGTCGGACGACATATGCTGGACCGCTTCGGCATTAAGACGCTGGTCCTTGACGATGGGTTGCAGCACCTGGCTCTGCACCGGGACGTAGATATTCTTGTTCTGGACGCCATAGCGCCTTTCGGGAACGGCTATCTACTGCCGCGCGGTCGGCTTCGTGAGCCTCTGTCGGCGCTGGGCCGCGCGTCCGCCGTGCTCGTGACGCGCGCGCGTCAGGCGGGCGCGCTTGATTCGCTCAAAGCCGAAATCAGGGCCGTGGCTCCCTCCATTCCCATCTGGGTGACGGACTTTGTTCCGAGCGCGTTGGTGCGCGTTGGAAGCGAAGGACCATCGGAGGCGTTGGGCCCGGCGAGGCTCAAGGGCGAGCGAGTGCTGGCCGTCAGCGGGATTGGAAATCCGGACTCGTTCCGCTGGCTGCTCGTCGCGGCCGGGGCGACGGTCGCGGACCATTGCGTCTTTCCGGACCATCACGCATACTCTCGGGAGGACCTGCAGCGGGTCAAGCAGGCCGCTGAGCGGGTGGGCGCGGATCGGATCGTGACCACCGAGAAGGACGCGGTGAAGCTGGCGGGGCTTGTCTCTTCACCCTCGCCCCTTGAGGGAGAGGGCAGGGTGAGGGGGGACATCTGGGCGGTCCGGATTGAACTCGTATGGATCGAGGGGCGGGAGGAATGGGCGCGGATGGTTCTTCAGTGACGATGGCCGGGATCTGCTCTGCTCAGAGGGCCGTCGCCATGCGGCTGTGCGCTCCATGGGCCTCCCGGAGCGACCCTTCCGGACTCTGCCTGGGCGGAAGCCTTCGGAAATTCCTTCGAAGACTCAGTCAGTTTCCGCTTTCCTTCCCGGCAGAGTCTCGATGTGTCCCCGCTCCTCCGGCAATTCCGCTCACAGCCGTATGGCTCCTTTTGCGGTTTTGGCGGTGACCCGAGCCTCGTGATTCGCACGCAGGCCCCGGCCGTACAGTCGAACTGATTTGGTATAGGAGGCGGTGAATGGGAGTCGGTGGCAGCATGCATACCGCATTAGGGTGGCGGGGACAGTTCGAAAGAACTGCACGATGGTTTGCGCGAGTCGAGAAAATCAGTATTGAACGTCATCAGACTGGTGATTTACACCGGCATCAAGACTTCATCTATGCGTTCTTTCAGAATTGCTACCACCTCCGCGAATGGCTAGTAGAGTCAGGTGTTGTCCCTCAGTGTGAGATGGAACGCTTGTTCCAGGATCATGTAGAGTTACAGATCTGTCGCGATGTATGTAATGGTACAAAACACATGCAGGTCAAACGTCCCAGTATTGACGGGGACTATTCTATCTTCAGAGAGTACGATCACTTTCACGTGGATAGACCGGATGATGGGCCGCACTCGATGGAATATTTGTTTGTTCTTGCAGGATCACATAAGTATGACCTGTTTGAATTAGCCCGGAAATGCATGGCGATCTGGGAGCAATTTTTGCGCGGCAAACGATTGCTGTCGTAATCTCGATAAGGAGTTCAAAAATGAGTACTCCCAAAGAAGAAGTACGGAAGATGCTTGATCGTCTTCCCGATGATTCGTCGTTTGAGGACATCCAGTACCACATTTATGTTCGGGAAAAAATCGAGCGAGGCTTGAAAGACGTTGCCGAGGGTCGAGTCCTGAGCCAGGAGGAGGTCGAGCGAAGGATGTCGAAGTGGCTCGGGAAATAAAATGGGCCCAAGCCGCTGCGAACGACCTCGACGCGGTTGCCGACCACATAGCCAAAGATTCGCCGAACTATGCTGCATCACTTGTTTGCGAGGTGCGCGATGCCGCGCGCTCCTTGTCGCATTTGGCAGATCGCGGTCGTATTGTGCCTGAATGGGATGATGCAAGTGTCCGTGAGTTGTTCATTGGCAATTATCGGCTGCTTTATCAGGTGATGGAACGGACCGTGTACGTTATCGGGTTTATTCATGGCGCTCGCGACTTGCGTGCGCTTTGGATGCGGGAAGGGCGTCTCCCTTCAGGGAACTGACCAGGGACTGACCAATGGACGCGCGTTGTGTTGCAAAGTTGACCAGGCCGGGAGCGGTCAAGCGCATCCTGGTCCGGGGGACGAACTGGATTGGCGACGGAGCAGGGAGGCGATGATGATACCAATCGATTTTGACGCGATTATTTTTCAGGAAGGCAAAGCCTACGTGGCTCACTGTCCTGAGTTGGATGTGTCCAGTTGTGGTCACGATGTAGAGGAATCTCGGCGGAACCTGAAAACGGCGGTGCGACTGTTTGTCGAGGAAGCCGAGAAGCTTGGCACCTTGGAGGGTATTCTACGCGAAGCGGGGCATTAGTCCTCGGCTGAGGAGGTCGGCGATGGAGCCAAAAGTCATTGATTGGGATGGGAGCCATGTTCCCGATGAGTTGCGGGGTCTGCCTCCTGGACGTTATGCCATAGAGCCTGTGGACCAACTCGGACCGCTCTCAGAAGAAGAGGAAAGGGGAATTCTTGTCGGACTTGCTGAGTTGGACAGCGGGAGAGGTATTCCTTTAGCCGATGTGGTGCGTGAAATCAGAAGCGGCTCGTCCAAACGGTGACGATTGTCGTCGCTCCGAAGGCTCGGAACGATCTAAGGGAGGCGTACGAGTACATTCACAGAGACAATCCTGAGGCGGCCGATCGGGTGCTCGCTCATATCGTAGAAATTATCGGAATGCTGGCATCTGGTGCGATGGAGGGGAAAGAGGTACTGCTCCGAAATGGCGGGCGAGTTCACACTTGGCCTGTCCCTCCCTATCGCATCTACTATCGTAAAGGTGGCGAGGTGTTTCAGGTGGTTCGTGTCTATCACCAGGCGCGTCCCCCGATCGAGCGATAGCGTGTTGCTGAGTGACCTGAGGGTGATCGTGAAAATCAGAAAGCAGTTTGAGGTCGTTTGACCAATGGACGCGGGTCGTATTAAACGGTTGACCAGGGCGGGGGCGGTGCAACGGATCCTGGTTCGGGGGACGAACTGGATCGGCGATGCGGTGCTGACGACCCCGGCGCTCGCAGCCCTGCGGGCGGGGTTTCCCAAGGCGCGGATTTCTCTGCTCGCCAAGCCGGTCATCGGCGAGCTCCTGCAGAGCCATCCGGCCGTGGACGAGATTATCCTTTACCGGGACCCCGGCCCGCATGCCGGCCTGGGAGGGAAATTCTCCTTGGCGCGTCAGTTGAGCAGGGGGCACTACGACCTGGCGATCCTCCTGCAGAACGCCTTCGAGGCCGCTGCCATCACGGCGCTGGCCGGCATTCTCAACCGTTACGGGTACGCCACCGACGGGCGATCGTTTTTGCTGACCCACCGGGTCCCGTTGACGCCGAAGATTCGGCGCAAGCACCAGGTGGAGTATTACTTGGAACTGCTCCGGCCCTTGGGGATCCAAGTCGAGCCGGCGGCCCCGACGTTGCGGACGACGCCGGGAGAGGATGCGGCGGCGGTCGAGCATCTGCGGGCGTTCGGCGTCAAGCCCGATCAAGTCGTGATCGGCCTCAATCCCGGATCCGTGTACGGCTCGGCCAAGCGCTGGCTCCCGGATCGTTTCGCCCAGGTGGCGGATCGCCTGGCGGCCGAGCACGAGGCCTGCGTGCTGATTTTCGGCGGAAAGGGCGAAGAAGAATTGGGAACCACCATCGCTTCGATGATGACGGCGCCCACCATCGTGCTCTCCGGGCGGACGTCGGTGCGGCAGTTGATGGCCCTGATCAAGCAGTGCAGTCTTTTTATTACCAATGATACCGGTCCCATGCATATCGCCGCAGCGTTCGGGGTTCCCTTGGTGGCGATCTTCGGTCCGACCGATCCGGTCACGACGTCACCGTTCGGCAAGGGCCACGAACTCATCCGGAAGCCCGTGGAGTGCTCACCATGCCTGTTGCGTGAGTGCCCCATTGATCACCGGTGCATGCAACGAATCAGAACCGATGAGGTCTATGCGGCGGCCGTGCGGCAGCTCAAAGCAGAGGGTGTGGGTGTTAAAGCGGCTGCCGAAAGGAGTGCATCCTCCCACGTGGTCTTTCTCGATCGCGACGGGACCCTCAACGAAGACCCTGGCTACCTCAACCATCCAGATGCCGTACGTCTTCTGCCGGGCGTAGGGCCCGCCGTGGCGCGATTAAATGAAGCCGGGTGCAAGACCGTGGTCGTCACGAACCAATCCGGGATCGGGCGTGGATTAATCGAACCAGGCGCGCTGGAGGCGATCCATCAACGGCTGCGCCAACTGTTGGCCGAGGATGGTGCCTGGTTGGATGGAATCTATGCCTGCACGCACCGTCCTGACGAGGGGTGCGAGTGCCGCAAGCCCTCGCCCGGCCTGGTGCATCGAGCCCGTCGTGAGCTGGGGCTGGGGACGGCCAAGTCGTTTGTGATCGGGGACAAAGCCACCGATGCGGAGTTGGCGAGGAATATCGGTGCGACGTCGGTCTTCGTGTTGAGCGGGGATCATCCTGAGGAGGAGCGCGCCAGGATGGTCGCCCGTGGTCTAGTTCCGGACCACATGGCCCGTGACCTCGCGGAGGCGGTCGAGTGGATCCTAACGGAAGCGAAGGTTCATGCGTGACGGTTGTCGCATTCTGATCATCAAACCCAGTTCGTTGGGCGATATCGTCCATGCTCTTCCGACGGTGTCGGCTTTGCGGCGTCGGTTTCCTTCGGCCAAGCTGACTTGGCTGGTGAAGCGCGAGTGGGCTGAGGTGCTCGACGGCAACTCCGACATTGACGACGTGATGGCGGTGGACCTGTCGCTCGGGGGGTGGCCGACGGCAATGACGAGGGTTCGGGCCGGACGCTTTGAGTTGGTAGTGGACCTTCAGGGCCTGCTGCGGAGTGCGGTGTTGGGATGGGTGGCGGGAGCGCCGGTGCGGATTGGATTTGCGAATGGCCGGGAGGGCAGCCCCTGGTTTTATACCGATCGTGTTGCGGTGCCCAATGCATCCATGCATTCGGTGGACCGCTATCTCCTGATCGCCCAGTTCCTCGGCGCCTCTCCGGAGCGACCAGGGACCTCGGCGTTTCCGCTGCCGCATGATCCACTCGCGGAGGCTCGGATCAACGCACTCCTGGAGTCCGAAGGAGTTCAATCGGAAACGGTTCTGGTCGCCGTGAACCCTTCCGCCCGATGGGATACGAAGCAATGGCCGGTCGAGTCGTTTGCCGTGGTGGCGGACCATCTCCAGGAAGAGAGGGAGGCCCGTGTGGTGGTCGTCGGTGGTTACAAAGATCGTCCTATAGTGGAGCAGGTGCTCCGCCACATGCGGACCGCGCCGATCAATCTTGCGGGGGAGACCACGGTGAAGGAATTGATCGTCCTGCTGAGACGCAGTCGAGTGCTCATCACAAACGACTCCGGCCCCATGCATCTGGCCGCCGCTGCAGGCACGCCGGTCGTAGCGCTGTTCGGGCCGACCGATCCAGCAAGGACCGGGCCTTACGGAGGCGGCCATACGGTGTTGCGCAGCGGCGTCCCTTGTAGCCCCTGCTTCAGCCGTCGTTGCGCGAACACATTGTTGATGGAATGCCTGACTGCCATTCGACCCGAGCGGGTGCTCGAAGCGGCCGTTAAACAACTGAATCGGGGGGACCTATGCCGATCGACAAGGAGTTGCTAGCCATTCTGGCCTGTCCCAAGTGCAAAGGGGGCATCCATCTGACTGAGAAGGGTGACGGCCTGGTCTGCCAGGCCTGCAAGCTGATGTACCCGATCAAGGACGATATCCCGGTCATGCTGATTGATGAGGCGATCAAGCTGTCGTGAAGATCCTGCTCGTCAGACCCGACGGGATCGGGGATGAAATCCTGTCGCTTCCGGTGGCGACGGAACTGCGGCGTCTGATGCCGGCGGCGCGATTGAGTTTTCTCTCCAGCGTCTATGCTGCCCCGGTGTTGGCGGATCATCCTGATCTTGATGAGGTCCTGACCGTGACGGGGGATGAGCGGCTGGTTGATCTGGTGCGGTTGTTCCGGTGCGGGGTGGATGCCGCGCTCTTCCTCAAACCGTTTCGCAGGCTCATGACGGCGGCGTGGCTGGCGCGCGTGCCGCTTCGGGTGGGCACGGGTTATCGGTGGTATTCCTGGCTGCTCAATCGGCGGGTCTATGAACACCGAAGCGATTTTTTGCGGCACGAGAGCGCCTATAACCTCGGCTTGCTCCGCGGGCTGAGTCTTTCTCCGGGCGAGATCACGCCACCCCGTCTGGTCGTGACCTCCGAGGAGCGGGCGTGGGTGAGGGCGTTCTTGGGTGAGTCCCCGCGGCTCCGCGTCCTGGTCCACCCCGGCGGGTTCTCAAGCCGCATCTGGAAGTTGGTCCACTTCCGTGACCTAGTGTTGCGCCTGGCTCGCGAGGGCCGCGCGGTGCTGTTGACGGGGAATGCGGTCGAACGGGACCGGTTTCGGGTTGAGACCCGGGTCAGCGAGTGGCCGCGGGGTGTGCGAAACCTGATGGGCGAGCTGACGCTCCGGCAATTGGTGGCGGTGATTGCCGAGAGCCACGTCGTGGTGTCCATGGTCACGGGGCCGATGCACCTTGCCGCGGCGCTCGGTGTCCCGACGGTCAGCCTGTTCGACCCACGCCGGAACCAGTCGCCGATCCGCTGGCGACCGCTGGGGAAAAGTTTGATCCTGATGCCCGAGGTCCCGACCTGCGAGAAGTGTACCCGCGAGGCGTGCCCCTACTGGGACTGCCTGGACCAGATCACGGTCGAGACGGTGGGAGCGCGGGTCACTCAAGTGCTCGCGTCCGACAACCCGAGTGTGTTGATCAGGCCGATCGAGGTGGTCCGTGTCTAAGCTTTCCGCGTATGTCCTGACCTTCAATGAGGAGGACAAGATCCGAGACGCCCTCGAGAGCCTCACCTGGGTGGACGAGATTGTCGTCCTGGACTCCCACAGCACCGATCGGACCGAACAGATCTGCCGGGAGTACACAGACAAGGTCTATCAGTGCGATTTTGCGGGATTCGGGAAACTCCGTAACCGCGCGCTGGAGCTGGTGACCCACGACTGGGTCTTGAGCCTCGATGCCGACGAGCGCGTGACGGACGAACTGCGCGTGGAAATTCAGCGTGAGCTGGTTCATGGCCCCTATGCCGATGCTTTTTTCGTCCCTCGGAAGAATCTTTTTCTTGGAAGGTGGATTCGTCACTGCGGCTGGTATCCGGATTACCGGCAACCCCAGTTCTTCAACAAACACCGGCTGCGGTACCGGGATGATCTCGTGCATGAGGGGTTCGAGGTAACGGGGCGGGTTGACTACCTGCGCGGCCACGCCCTGCAATATCCGTTTCGCGACCTGGGGGAGTACCTGCGGAAGATGAGCCGGTACTCGACGCTCATGGCGGAACAAATGGCCGATCGGGGTCGTCGGTTCCACGTCCATCAACTGGTCACCCATCCGATTTTCACCTTCTTCAAGATGTATGGGCTGAGGCAAGGGTTTCGAGATGGAATGCCGGGATTGATCCTTTCGCTGCTATACGCCTACTATACCTTCGTCAAGTACGCCAAACTGTGGGAGAGGACTCAGGCGGACGTGCAATGAGTCTTAACGTCATCCATACCGAATCAGCGACGGGGCTGGGGGGGGAGGAGTTTCGGGTCCTTGCCGAGGTCGGCGACTTAACCGGGCGTGGCCATCAGGTGGTGCTTGTGGTTCAACCTGACAGCCAATTGCAGGTTCTCGCGAGGAAACAGGGGTTGAATGTTGAAACGGTCTTGATGGGAAAGTTGGCCTATCCGCGGGCAATTCGTGCTCTCGTGCGCCTTATCAACAGGTATCACATTGATATCGTTCACACGCACGGCTCGCGCGATAGTTGGATTGCCGCCACTGCCGGAAGGCTTTCCCGAAGGAAACCGGTCGTCATTCGGACCCGCCATAAATCTGTCCCGGTGGCCGATACCCTGTTGAACAGAATTCTCTACACGCGGTTGACCGATCGGATCATCACCGCCGGAGAACGGGTTCGGCAAAACCTCATCGTGCATAACCGGATTGATGGCTCGCGGATCACGTCAATTCCGACGGGGGTGAATCTGCGCGTGTTCTATCCCCAGCCGGATGACGGCACCGTCAGGGAAGAGTTGGGCATCAGGCGGCACGAGTTTCTTGTAGGGATGGTGTCGTTTTTGCGGGATTACAAAGGGTATATTTACTATATCGAGGCGGCCAAGCTGGTCCTCGCGAAGAGTCCCGTGGCCCGCTTCCTCATCATCGGAGACGGCCCGGAGAAGGAGGTCCTTAGAGAACGCATTGCACATTTGGGACTGACCGGGAAGGTTGTCATGACGAGTCATCGGGACGACATTCCGAGAATCCTGTCCGCGCTGGATCTCTTTGTCCTCACGTCGATTGCCGGGGAAGGTGTGCCTCAGGTGATTACCCAGGCCCTGGCCATGGAAAAACCGGTTGTGGCCACCAACGTGGGGGCGATCGATGAGGTGGTCATTGATGGTCAGACCGGCCTGCTGGTTCCGCCCGGAGACCCCGCTGCAGTCTGTGCGAAGATCCTTTTTCTCATGAGGGACAGGGAATGGGGCAAAAGGTTGGCCGCGACGGGAAGGCGGCTTATTGAAGAACGCTATGATGCGCAACAGATGTTCGACCGGCTCTATACTCTGTATGCGGATGCGCTTGCAGCTCGGAGGGACGGGTCCGACCGAATGCGCGAGGCGCCGGAGGAGAACATCGCTCTATGAAGGGCGTGATCCTCGCCGGCGGGCTCGGCACGCGGCTCTATCCGTTGACGAAGGTGACGAACAAGCACCTGCTGCCGGTCTACGACAAGCCGATGATTTACTATCCGATCCAGACGTTGGTGAATGCGGGCATCCGCGACATCTTGCTGGTGACGGGCGGCAACAGCGCCGGCGATTTCCTGCGGCTCCTGGGCAACGGGGCGGAGTTCGGACTGCAGCACCTGAACTATACCTATCAGGAAGGAGAGGGCGGCATTGCGGCGGCGTTGAGCCTGGCCGAGTTCTTCGTGAACCGGGAGCCGGTCTGCGTGATTCTGGGGGACAACATCATCGAGCGGAACATCATCGCCGCCGCCCGCGCCTATGAGAAACATGACGGGGGGGCGAAAGTTCTCCTGAAGGAGGTCAAGGACCCCCAACGCTTCGGGGTGGCGGTGCTGGAGGGGGACCTTCTCGTCCGGATCGAAGAGAAGCCGAAGGAGCCGAAATCTCCCTACATCACCACCGGCATCTACTTTTATGACCATGAGGTCTTCGATATTATCCGGACGCTCAAGCCCTCGGCGCGCGGCGAACTGGAGATCACCGACGTGAACAATGCCTATCTCCAGCGCGGTCGGTTGACTTGGGAGATACTGGACGGGTGGTGGACCGACGCGGGCACGTTCGAATCATTGATGCTGGCTAATAATCTGGTGGCCCGGACCGGGGCGAACAGGCTGTAGGACGGCTGGCTCCTCGAACGGAAGGAGGGGAAGGTGCGGTTCATCGAAACCGAGCTGAATGGCGTCACTCTCATCGAGCACGATGTTTTCGAGGATCAGCGGGGATTTTTTTTTGAGTTGTACCATGCGCGGAAATACCACGACGGCGGAATCCTTCCCAGGTTCGTCCAGGACAATTTTTCCGGGTCGGTTCGCGGTGTACTGCGCGGCCTGCACTACCAGGTGAAGAATCCTCAAGGAAAGCTGATTGTCGTGGTGTACGGCGCGATCTTCGATGTGGCCCTGGACGTGCGCCGCGGATCTCCGACGTTTGGGAAATGGCACGGCGTCGAGCTCTCGGCTGACAAGAAGCGTCAGTTGTATGTCCCGCCGGGCTTTGCGCACGGGTTCTGCGTGTTGAGCGAGACGGCGGGTGTGGTGTACAAGTGCACGGACTTTTATTCGGCGGAAGACGATCGGGGAATCATCTGGAACGATCAAGCGATCGGCATTTCATGGCCCGTTGAGAACCCCCTGCTTTCTCTGAAAGATCAATCGTACAAAAGTCTGGCTGAGAGTGAGAATGAGCTGCCAGTTTATAGCGGCTAACCGGACCCAGCAACTGGCAGGAGGGATGACTATGAGATTTGATAAGGTGAGGACTGGGACAATTGATGAATTGCCGGAATACATCAAGCCAGATGATTTAGTCCTCGATGTCGGTGGGGGGATGAGACCGGTGAGCCGCGCTAATTACGTCATTGACTTCCTGCCCTGGGGGCATGAGCAGCAACTTGCTCCGTATCATAAGGATGTCTGGCCGGAGCCGTATTTTAATAAGGATACATGGATACAGTGGGACATTTGCTCTCACGAATCGTGGCCGTTCAAGGACAAGCAGTTCGACTTTGTTGTCTGTAAACAAACACTAGAAGACCTGCGTGATCCGGTGTGGGCGTGCCGAGAGATGATGCGGGTCGGCAAGAGCGGCTACATCGAGACGCCGAGCCGCATCGTGGAGAGCACGCCGGGGATCGAACGCAGCCGCTACTGCGGATACTCACACCATCACTGGCTCTGCGAGGTCATTGACGAGGGTATCGAGTTCTTGTTCAAGCACGCGCAACTGCACGGCTACGGCCGCTTTCATCTTACGGTCGGGCCGGACTGGACGAGGGCGCGGCACGAGCACCGCTGGACGGAGGCCTTCGACGGCCTGGCGCGGCTGTTCGGAATCGTCAACCGCTGGTTCCGGGAGTTCAATCCGAAATACCAGGCCGCAGGCTTCTTCTGGACCGACGAGTTCGCCTGCCGAGAGCGGGTGCTCATTGACAAGGGCGCGGTGGAGGCGGACTTCATGACCTTCAAGGAGCGCTGCCGGAGCATTCCCGACCTCTGGGTCTGGAAGCGGACCTGGTACGGCCAGCGCATCAGACGGTAGGCCATGGCAATGATTCGACGCGTGCTGGTCACCGGCGGGGCGGGATTCATCGGCTCTCATTTCGTGCGCGTACTCCTTCGGCAGGGCGACGTGGACGTGGTGAACCTGGACGCCCTTCGGTATTCAGGAAATCTGGATAACCTGCGCGACATCGAAGGGCATCCGCGGTATACCTTTATTCACGGCGACATCTGTGATGCGGCTCTCGTGGGCCGCGTGGTGCGCGAGCATCGCGTCGAGGCCATCGTGAACTTTGCCGCGGAGACGCACGTGGATCGGTCGATCGCGGAGCCGGGCGGGTTCGTCAGGACCGATGTGGTCGGGACGTCAGTGCTCCTGGAGGCCGCCCGGGCGGCCGGCGTGAGCCGGTTCGTCCAGGTCAGCACGGACGAGGTGTACGGTGATGTGCCGACCGGCCGCTCGGCGGAGTCGGCCCCGCTGGCCCCGCGCAGTCCTTATTCCGCAAGCAAGGCCGGCGGCGATCTCCTGGTGTTGAGTTACTACGCCACGTATGGCTTCCCGGTTTTGGTGACCCGCGGGAGCAATACATTCGGGCCCAATCAGTATCCGGAAAAATTCATCCCGCTGTTCGTGACGAACGCGCTCGATGACCAGCCGCTTCCCCTGTATGGGGACGGGCTCCAGGAGCGCGATTGGCTCTACGTCCAGGACCACTGCGAGGCCATTGCGCTGGTGCTCAGGAAAGGCGAGGCGGGCCAAGTCTACAACCTCGGCACCGGCCAGGAGCGGCCGAACCTCGATGTGGCCGAGACGATCCTGGGCCTGATGGGAAAGCCCCGGTCCCTGCTCCGGCACGTCACGGACCGCCCTGGGCACGACCGGCGGTACGCCTTGAACTGCGACAAGATCGCCGGGCTCGGCTGGAGGCCGCTGCATCCGTTCGATGACGCGCTGAAAGCCACGATCGAATGGTATCGCGGGAACCCCGAGTGGTGGCGCAAAACCAAGTCCGGGGAGTTCCGGGCCTACTACGAGCGGGTGTACGGCTCCCGGTTGCAGGGGTAAGGGGCATGCGCATCCTCCTGACGGGCGCCAGCGGCCAACTCGGACACGAACTGCGGCGCGCGCTTACCGCGGAGGATGTGATTCCGGCCGATCAGCCGGGTTACGAGCTGACGGATCCTGGCATCGCAGACAAGATCGCCGCGGCGAAGCCCGACGTGGTGATCCACGCTGCGGGTTATACCGATGTGGATGGATGCGAGCGCGATCCGGACACCGCGCACCGACTGAACGTGCAGGGCACCCGTCGTGTGGCCGAAGGAGCGGCTAAGGTATGCGCTCGCCTGATTTACATCTCAACCGATTATGTGTTTGATGGGAAGAAAGCGGAGCCCTATACAGAGCGTGATCCCGTGAATCCGCTCAATGCCTACGGCTGCTCCAAGCTGCTCGGCGAGCAGGAGGCTCTTGCGGTTTGCCCGGAGACCCTGATCATTAGGACCTCCTGGCTCTATTGCACCATCGGGAAGAATTTTGTGAAAACGATCCTGCGACTGGCCGCGACTCAGCCAGAAATCAGGGTGGTGAACGACCAGCGGGGGAGTCCAACCTATGCGAGAGACCTTGCTGGCGTGATTGCCCAACTGGCTCGACGAGATGTCAGAGGTCTGGTACATGCTGGAGGAGAGGGTGAATGCAGCTGGTATGAATTCGCCGCCGCCATCCTCCGAGAAATCGGAAGCGACTGCCGGCTGATTCCGATCTCAACAGCCGAGTCCGACCGGCTGGCCGTTCGTCCACCCTATTCAGTCCTCTCCACAGCCAAGCTGCGGCAGCACGGTCTGAGTCTCCTTCCCTGGCGCGTCGGCTTGCAACGCTTCATAGCCGATCAGACAGTCCTGGCTCCTCAACAGTCCGAAATGAAGTGATGGTCAAGATTCGAGTCTTGCAGGCCTGCAATCAACTGGGGATCGGAGGGACCGAGAAGACCATCCAGGTCTTCAGCAAGTACCTCGACCGGTCCCGCTTCGAGCCGTTCGCCTGCGGGTTGCAGGCCGGAGGGTCGCGGGCGGGTGAATTCGAGCAGCTCGGGGTGACCGTGATCGTCAAGCCGCCGGACCTCGACGCCTTGGTCCGGGATCTCAAGATCGACATCTACCATGTCTACCGCGCGGGCGATTACGAACCGGGGACGCTCCCCCGCAAGTGCGACGGGCGGCCGAAGATCGTCGAGACGAATGTCTTCAATGCCATTGATCATGCCGAAAACTGCCTGATCGACGCGCACGTGTTTTTTTCGGAGTGGAGTCGCCAGAACTATCTCAGCAAGTATTGTCGGTTTCACGGCCAGCGATACGAAGTGCTGTATGGGCCGATCGATTTCGAGGAGTTCAAGCCCGTTCGGCGCGAGTTCGCCTGGACGATCGGGCGGTGCAGCAGGGCGGACGACCAGAAGTGGCATCGCGCGTGCGTGGACATGCTGCCCAAGGTCTGGAAGAAAGTGCCCCAGATGCGCTGTCGCTTCCGTGGCGCGACCGACAAGGTCAAGGGCCGTCTGAAGGAACTCGGCCTTGAGGGACGCGTGGAGCTGTCGGAGCCGACGATCGGGGTGGCCGACTTCTACGCCGGCCTGGACGTGTACACGCACGGGGCCCGCGTCGGGGAGGGATACGGCGTGGTGATCGCCGAAGCGATGGCCAGCCACCTACCGGTGGTGACCATCGCTACGCCCCAGCGAAAGAAGTGCAACGCCCAGGGCGAGGTGGTGGAGCACAACGTGACTGGGTTCGTGGTCCGGTACGCCTGGCAGTACGCGGACGCCGTGATCGAGCTGCTGGAGAACCACGCGCTCCGCGAGCGGTTCGCCGAGCGGGGCTACGAGAAGGCGCGCGAGCAGTTCGAGGCCGCGCGGCTCACGCGTAAGCTGGAAGCGCTTTACACCGATCTCATGGATGTGCACTGAGCCCACCCCCACCCATCCCTCCCCCCTCGAGGGGAAGGGTCAGGGAGGGGGGAGGAACTATGAAGGTCAGCGGCTTTACGTTCGTCCGCAACGCCGTGCTCTATGACTACCCGGTCGTGGAATCCATCCGGTCCATCCTGCCGATCGTGGACGAATTCGTCGTGAACGTGGGACGCTGCGACGACGGGACGCTCGACCTGATCCGCTCCATCGGCGATCCCAGGATCCGGATCGTGGAGTCGGTCTGGGATGAGAGCCTGAAAAAGGACGGCCTCATCTATTCACAGCAGACCAACATTGCTCTGTCGGCCTGCACGGGCGATTGGGCGTTCTACCTCCAGGCGGATGAGGTCATCCACGAGGACGATTTGCCCCCGATCGTCGAGACGATGCGGAAGCACCATCGCACATCGGCGGTCAAGGGGCTGCTCTTCCGCTACTTGCACTTCGTGGGGGACTACTGGTCCACCAACCCGTGGTTCTACCATAAGGCGGCCCGGATCATCCGCAACAACGGGGAAGTGGAGTCCTGCGGGGACGCGGTGGGGTTTCATCTCAAGGCCACGCAGCAGTATCTCCAGAGCGGGCCTCGCGCATGGCTCGAGCCGTCCGGAGGGCGGATCTTCCACTATGGATGGGTCAAGGACTCCGGGACGATGCTGGCCAAAAAGCAGGAAATGACCAAGGTCTATCACGGCGACGCGCCGCCTCCTTCGGAGGCGAAACTGTATGCCGTGGACACGTTTGAATTCGAAGACTATCCGATTCTCAAAGAATTCCAGGGCCGCCATCCCGCCGTGATGAAGGCGCGCGTGGAGGCCGCGTCGCGGCGCGCGCCGCGACGGAATCGGTGGCTCAACTGGCGCTTCTATCGGGAGGTGACTCGGCGTGGCTTCCGCGGCTAGCGGGCGGGCGACCATCGCCTCCGTCACCATCACCAAGGATGAAGAGCGGAACATCGCCGCGTGTCTGGAGTCCTTGAAGTGGGCGGACGAGATGATCGTGGTGGATGCCGGGAGCGCGGACCGGACGGTTGAGCTGGCGAAGGCCTACACGCCCAAGGTGTACGTGCGAACCTGGGCGGGATATGGCCCGCAGAAGAATTTCGCCATGGATCAGGCCACGGCGGACTGGATCCTCGTGGTGGATGCGGACGAGCGCGTCTCGCCCGAGTTGCGGGACGAAATCATGACGGTCCTTTACAGCTCCAGCTCGGCTGCGGCGTACCGGATTCCCAGACGGAATTTCTATTACCGGCGGTGGATCCGGGGAGCCGGCCAGTATCCCGATTCCCAACTGCGTCTGGTCCGTCGCGGGCACGGCCGGTACAATGACTTGGCGGTGCACGAGCATCTCGACGTGGACGGTCCTGTCGGCGACCTGACGGGCCACTTGGATCACCATACCCACCCGACGGTCGCGTCGCATGAGTTAAAGATCGAGCGGTACAGTACGCTGGCGGTGGAGGAGCGCATCCGGAGCGAACAGGCTGACGTGGCCTGGTATCACCTGCTCTTGAACCCGGTGTGGGCCTTCGTGAAGTTTTACCTCTTCCGTGGCGGCTTCCGGGACGGCTTGGAGGGGTTCATCGTCTCGGGGTTTTCCGCGGCCCACGTCTTGCTCAAGTACGCGAAGCTCTGGGAGCGCTCGCACGCGACGGAGAACCTCCCCCCTTCGCGTTTTTGCTAGTTTCCTTCGGCGAATTCTGTGTATAATCGCGAGCTACGGTGTAGAGGAATGGACGAAATTCGTGCGGATTCTGTTTCTGACTGATGAGGCGCTCGACTATGTCTCGGATCCCCTTTACGTCGGTCTCTCCCGGGTGCTCGGGAACGACCGGGTGGTGGATTACCCGTATAAGCCGGCTTTCCATGACCCCGGGAGCCGACCGTGGTATTTGGTCCAGAGACCAGGTCGGCGATACGGCCGGGAGGAAATGCTCGATCTCCTCCGCGATCGCGCGTTCGATCTGGTCTGCCTCGCGTCATTCCGGCAGGAAAGCCTGGACGAATGCGCGCAGCTGTTCGGAAAAGTGCCGTTACCGCCCATGGTCTTCGTGGACGGCGAAGACCATGCCAACATCCGGTATGATGTGGTGGGGCGATACCCGATCCGGGCGTACTTCAAGCGGGATTACGTCTGGCGGAGGGGGAGCGGACTCTGGGACCTCGGTGCGCTGGCATGGACGTTTCGCGGTGATCGCCGATTGTTTGAGCGGACGTTTCCCTTGCCGCTGTCCATCGTCATGGAGGCTCTTCCCGACGTCGGCGGGGCGAGCAAAGAGATCGACGTCTCGTATCGCGGCAGAGCGTCGCACCCCAGCCGGGTCAGGGCCGTGGAGATCCTCTCGCGTCTGGAAGGGGTCCGCTTTTCCGGGGGGATCTATGCGAGCCCGGATGACCGGAAGTACAAACTGAAGACCGGGGCGTTCGAGCGGTTACGGACGAAGGTATTTGACGACGGCCCTGCCCCCGCGGCCGACCAGCAAAAGAAGCAGGCGCCGGAGGCCTATTATCGCGAGATCGCTTCGTCGCGTATAGCCGTGGCGCTTCGGGGCGGGGGGCTGACGCCGTCCCCCCGGTATTACGAGATCGTGGCGATGAAGACCATGCTGATTTCGGATGTGCCGAAGGCGGCGATCCCGAACGAGTTTGTGGACCGGCGCCACGCGGTCTATTGCAAGGCCGACCTGAGCGATCTGGAGGATCTCGTGCGACGGTACCTTCGAGAGGAGGTGGCGCGCGAGGCGATCGTCCATGACGGGTTCGCGCATCTCGTGAAGTACCACACCTGCGAGCGGAGAGCTGAGTACTTTCTCGACGTGTGTCGACGTGTCCTGTGAAACCGGTGATCGTCGATCTCGGCTGCGGCTCCAGGAAGCTTCCCGGGGCCGTCGGACTCGATCGGCGGAGGGGGCCTGGCGTCGATCTGATCTGCGATCTGGAGCGTGCGTTGCCGTTGAAGACCAACTCGGTTGACGTGGTGCATTTGAGTCATATCATCGAACATATTCAGAGCCTGTTGCTCTTCATGGAGGAAGTCTACCGCGTGTGCCGGCCTGGCGCCGAGGTCCGCGTTGTCGTCCCGTATTACACCTCGCGCGGGGCGTTCCGTGATCCGACCCATGTCCGCTTCATCACGGAAGACACCTTCCAGTATTTTGAGCCGCCGACGGACTACGGCGTGCAGACCAATTTCCGGATCGAGAGGATCGACTACGACATGCGGAAGCCCTTCCGGTATTTCCCGAAATATTTTCAGAAGCGATTCCGCCGGTACCTCTGGAACGTGGTCGACAATATGTCCGTCACGTTGCGGGCCGTGAAGGCATAGGAGGCCTTGCTGATGATCAAACGAATCTGCCTCATCACCCCGCCCTCTATTTTCTTGTTGGACGAGCGGGTCTTCATGACGCTCGGTATCCTGAAGGTCGCGGCGGTGCTCGAACAGGCCGGCGTCGAGGTGGAGATGCTGGACCTCTCGGGAGTCGAGAACTACGAGGAAGTCGTCAAGGACTATGTCAGGACCAGCGAGGTGACCTGCTACGGCCTGACCGCGACGACCCCTCAGATGCCGGCCGCCACGAAGGTCTATCGAGCCATCCGGGCACTGAAGCCTGAGGCGCGGATCATCCTCGGCGGGCCGCATGTGACCTTGATCCACGCCGCTTACAAATACGAACTGAAGCGCGGGGTTGCAGGCCGTGCCGCCACGGCCTACCATCTGCTTGAAGGGATGTTCGATGTCCTGGTCGTCGGCGACGGTGAGATGGCGGTGTTCGATGCGCTGAGGGAGCATCCTCCCAAGCTGGTGGATGGCGACGATCCGAAATCCGAGTACTTCCTCAACAACCAGAAGCTGACCGAACTGCCGTTTCCGGCACGGCACTTGGTGG
>Ga0209399_10000211_pt1 | contig 36851 bp, 33 predicted proteins | sample OV2TP3_FD_184130 | JGI IMG/M metagenome (GOLD analysis project Ga0209399, IMG submission 184130) | Hot spring microbial communities from Beatty, Nevada to study Microbial Dark Matter (Phase II) - OV2 TP3 (SPAdes) (version 3) | ecosystem: Environmental > Aquatic > Thermal springs > Hot (42-90C) ... | reverse complement strand
GACCTCGGTGACCCACGGGATCGTCTTGTCGAACGGCGCCACCATGGCGGCCGGCGTGACCAGCAGGTCGTAGGTCGCGAAGAACGCGACCATCCGATGAAAGAGCGTGCCGCGCGCCCGCTCGGCCCGGCCGATCGCATCGACCGAAAGGCGCTGGCCCTTCTCGATGTTCCAGATGATCTCGGGTTTCAGCTTGTCGCGGTGGCGGGCGTAGGCGTCGGCCATGCTGGTGGCGAAGCTGGCCGCGCGCAGCGTCTGGAACGTCTCGGCGGCGCCCGTAAAGTCCGGGCACGCCACGTCCACCCGGGCGCCGATCGTCTCGAAGCGGCGGGCGGCGGCGGCGCACACCGCCTTGACCTCGCGCTCGAGCTGACCGATCTGCGTCCAGCCGAGCATTCCGGTAAAGCTGCCCAGGCCCGGATACAGCACCAGGTAGCCGAGCGAGAAGAACACCGTGAGGTAGAACAACCAGGCCCACCAGCGCGGCATCGGGTGGTTGTATTCCTGCAGGTTCTCGTCCCAGAGGTGGCCGGTGGTGTCGGGCTCGACCGCCTTGCGCACGCTCTGCATCTTCAGGAACACGGCGCAGGCGACGATCGAAACGACCGTCACCGCGCCGATGTACAGGCTCCAGAACTCGTTCACGAACTCGTTCATCGCGGCGTCCCTTCGCGCGGCTCTTCGTCGCCGAACGGAAGCTGCGCGTCGCGCTCGAAGCGCTCCTTGCGCGCCGCGCCGTACGCCCACCACACGATGCCGAGGAACGCCACAAATGCGGCGATCATCAGCAGACTTCTCACCAGATTGATGTCCATGGCAGTCACTGTTTCAGCTTGACCGCGGTGCCGAGCACCTGCAGGTAGGCGATGAGCGCGTCCATTTCGGTGCGGTCCTTCAGTTCGCCCTTGGCCTGCGCGATTTCCTTGTCGCCGTAGGGCACGCCGAGGCTGCGCAGCGCGCGCATCTTCGCCTCGATGTCCTCGGCATTGGCCGCGGCCTTCGCGAGCCACGGGTACGAGGGCATGTTCGATTCCGGCACCAGGCTGCGCGGATTGAGCAGGTGCAGGCGGTGCCACTCGTCCGAGTAGCGCCCGCCGACGCGGTGCAGGTCCGGACCGGTGCGCTTCGAGCCCCACTGGAACGGATGGTCGTAGACGAATTCCCCCGCCACCGAGTAGTGCCCGTAGCGTTCCACCTCGGCGCGGAACGGGCGCACCATCTGCGAATGGCAGTTGTAGCAGCCCTCGCGGATGTACACGTCGCGGCCGGTCAGTTCGAGCGCCGAATAGGGCTTGAGACCCGCCACCGGCTCGGTGAGCGACTTCTGGAACGAAAGCGGCACGATCTCGACCAGCCCGCCGACCGCGATCACCAGGATGATGAGGATGATCATGAGCGCCTGGTTGCGCTCGATCCTGTCATGCGTGAGCATCGGGCGAGCTCCTCCCGCTCAGGCGTGCGCGGCCGCCGGCACCGGGATCGCCCCTTCGACCGCCTTCGCGCCGGCCACCGTCTTCGCCACGTTGTAGAGCATGATCAGCATGCCGGCGAAATACAGCACGCCGCCGAGCAGCCGGATGGCGTAGAACGGATACGAGGCCTTCACGCTTTCTGCGAACGTGTAGGTGAGCGTGCCGTCGGCGCTCACGCTGCGCCACATCAGGCCCTGCATCACCCCCGCGATCCACATCGACGCGATATAGAGCACGATGCCCACGGTCGCGATCCAGAAATGCGTGTTGACGAGCGGCACCGAATGCATCTCGGTGCGGCCGTACAGGCGCGGCACCAGGTGGTAGATGCAGCCCATGCTCACCAGCCCGACCCAGCCGAGCGCGCCGCTGTGCACGTGGCCGATGGTCCAGTCGGTGTAGTGCGAGAGCGCGTTCACCGTCTTCACCGACATCATCGGCCCCTCGAAGGTCGACATGCCGTAGAACGAAAGCGAGACGACCAGGAACTTGAGGATCGGGTCGGTGCGCAGCTTGTGCCACGCGCCCGAGAGCGTCATGATGCCGTTGATCATGCCGCCCCAGGACGGCGCGAGCAGGATGAGCGAAAACAGCATCCCGAGCGATTGCGCCCAGTCGGGCAGCGCGGTGTAGTGCAGGTGGTGCGGGCCCGCCCACATGTAGGTGAAGATGAGCGCCCAGAAATGCACTACCGAGAGGCGGTACGAATACACCGGGCGTTCGACCTGCTTCGGGATGAAGTAGTACATCATTCCGAGAAACCCGGCGGTGAGGAAGAAGCCGACCGCGTTGTGCCCGTACCACCACTGCACCATCGCGTCCTGCGTTCCCGAATACGCCGAATAAGATTTCCAGAGCGAGACCGGAACCGCGGCGCTGTTGACGATGTGCAGTACGGCGACCGTGATGATGAACGCGCCGAAGAACCAGTTGGCGACGTAGATGTGCGGCACGCGCCGCCTGTAGAGCGTGCCGAAGAACACCACCGCGTAGGCGACCCACACCAGGGCGATCAGGATGTCGATCGGCCACTCGAGCTCGGCGTATTCCTTGCCCGAGGTGTAACCGAGCGGCAGCGTCACCGCGGCGAGCACGATCACCGCCTGCCAGCCCCAGAACGTGAACGCCGCGAGCCCGCCGGAGAAAAGGCGCGCGTGGCTGGTGCGCTGCACCACGTAGTACGAGGTCGCGAAAAGCGCCGAGCCGCCGAAAGCGAAGATGACCGCGTTCGTGTGCAGCGGCCGCAGCCGGCCGTAGGTGAGCCACGAGACTTCGAAATTGAGTTCCGGCCAGAGCAACTGCGCGGCGATGAGCACGCCGACCAGCATTCCGACCACGCCCCAGATCACGGTCATGATCGCGAATTGCCGCACTACGGTGTAGTTGTACGTCTCCCCCGGCATGCCCGGCGGCTCCCTGAACGGCGATAAGTCACGCACATGCTAGAGAGTGATGGGCCGCGGTACTTGACATAGGTCAAGGCCGCATGGCCGCGGGCGCGGCCGTCGATCGCGGTCAGGGAACCAGGACGGCGGCGCCGGAAAGCGTTCCCTCGCGCAGCGCGGCGAGCGCCTTGTTCGCGTCCTTCAGCGCGAAAGACGTCGTCTCGGTGCGCAGTCGAACCTGCGCCGCAAGGCGCATGAACTGCTCGCCGTCGGCACGCGTGAGGTTGGCGACCGATTGCAGCCTGCGCTCGCCCCACAGGAGCGCGTACGGAAACTGCGGGATGTCGCTCATGTGGATCCCGCCGCACACCACGATGCCGCCCTTGCGCACGCGCGCAAGCGCTTCGGGCACCAGTGCACCGACGGGGGCGAACAGGAGCGCGGCATCGAGCGGCGCGGGCGGTGCAGCACCGGAATCGCCCGCCCAGTCGGCGCCATGGCGGCGCGCAAATTCCTGCGCGGCGGCGTCGCCCGGCCGCGTGAACGCGAACACCCCCCTGCCCTCGTGCCTGGCGATCTGCGCCACGATGTGCGCCGCGGCGCCAAAGCCGTAGATCCCCAGTCTGCGCGCCTCGCCCGCCATGGCGAGCGAGCGGTAGCCGATCAGTCCGGCGCAGAGGAGCGGCGCGGCCTCCTCGTCGCCATAGCGCTCCGGGATCGGGAAACTGAAACGCTCGTCCGCGAGCGCGTATTGCGCGTAGCCGCCGTCGAGATCGTAGCCGGTGAAGCGCGCCTTCTCGCACAGGTTCTCGCGGCCGGTGCGGCAGAATTCGCACGAGCCGCAGGTGCCGCCCAGCCACGGCACGCCGACGCGCTCGCCCTCGCGAAAGCGCCGGGCGCCGGCGCCGCGCGCGATGACCTCGCCGACGATCTCGTGCCCGGGAACGAGCGGCAGCTTCGGACGCGCGAGCTCGCCATCGACCACGTGCAGATCGGTCCGGCATACGCCGCAGGCGCGCACCTTCAGGAGCAGTTGCCGCGGCCCCGGATCGGCCACCGCGATCGTGTCGGGCGCAAGCCCGCCGCGCGGCGCGTGCAGGCGCATCGCGTTCATCATTGCCGCCATGGCGGGAGAATACCGAAAGTGTTGCCTGCCCAGGCGCAAAGCAGGAAAATGCGGCTCCCCGTAGGAGCAATCCCATGAGCATGCCTGCGCAGGTGGCGCCGCGCGCCACCGTCACCGAAATTCTCAATTTCATCGACGGCGAGTTCGTTCGCTCGGGCAGCGGCAAGACCTTCGAGAACCGTTCGCCGACCGATGGCCGCCGGATCGGCACGGTGTCCGAGGCGGGTCCGGCGGAAGTGGACGCGGCAGTGCGCGCGGCGCGCGCCGCGCTCGCCGGCCCCTGGGGACGCATGGACCTCGCCAGGCGCTGCGAGATGCTCTATGCGGTCGCCGACGAGATCAACCGGCGCTTCGACGATTTTTTGCAGGCGGAAGTCGCCGATACCGGCAAACCGGTGAGCCTCGCCAGCCACATCGACATCCCGCGCGGCGCGGCGAACTTCAAGGTGTTCGCCGACGTCGTGAAGAGCGTTCCGACCGAGGCGTTCCACATGGCGACGCCGGACGGCACCGGCGCGCTCAACTACGCGATCCGCGTGCCCAAGGGCGTGATCGGGGTGATCTGTCCGTGGAATCTGCCGCTGCTCCTGATGACCTGGAAGGTCGGGCCGGCGCTCGCGTGCGGCAACGCCGTGGTCGTGAAGCCCTCGGAGGAGACGCCCTCCACCGCGACGCTGCTCGGCGAAGTGATGAACAAGGTGGGCGTTCCGAAAGGCGTGTACAACGTGGTGCACGGTTTCGGCCCGGGCTCGGCGGGCGAGCTGCTGACGCGGCACAAGGGCGTGAACGCGATCACCTTCACCGGCGAGACGCGCACCGGCGAGGCGATCATGAAGGCGGCGGCCGACGGCGTGCGCGCGGTGTCCTTCGAGTTGGGCGGAAAGAATGCCGGAATCGTGTTCGCCGACTGCGATTTCGATGGCGCGGTGGACGGCATCAGCCGCGCCGCGTTCGCCAACTGCGGGCAGGTGTGCCTCGGCACCGAGCGCGTGTACGTCGAGCGCCCCATTTTCGAGCGCTTCGTGCAGGCGCTCAAGGCGAGGGCCGTGGCGATGCGCCCCGGACGTCCCGAGGAGAAAACCACCGGCATCGGCCCGCTCATCAGCGAAGAGCACCGCAACAAGGTGCTTTCGTACTACCGCAAGGCGGTGGAAGACGGCGCAACCGTGGTCACGGGCGGCGGGGTGCCGAAGCTGGAAGGCGAGCTTGCGCGGGGATCGTGGATCGAGCCGACGATCTGGACCGGGCTGCCCGAATCATCGGCCGTGATCCGCGAGGAGATCTTCGGCCCCTGCGTGCACCTGTGCCCGTTCGACGAAGAGGACGAGGCGGTGCGCCTGGCGAACGACACGCCCTACGGCCTTGCCACCACCGTCTGGACCACCAACCTCGCGCGTGCGCACCGGGTGAGTTCGCGCATCGAAGTCGGGATCATCTGGGTGAACAGCTGGTTCCTGCGCGATCTGCGCACGCCGTTCGGCGGCTCGAAGCATTCCGGGATCGGGCGCGAAGGCGGCGTGCACTCGCTCGAGTTCTACACCGAGCTGCGCAACGTCTGCGTGAAACTCTGACCCGACCGTGGAGGAAATGACCCCATGATGTCCGACGCCGACCGCCGCAAGGCCGCCGAGCTGCTCCTGCAGGCCGAGCGCGAGCGCAAGCCGGTCGTCCAGCTCTCCAAGACCTGGCCCGACATCCGGATCGAGGATTCCTACGCGATCCAGGAGATGGTGACGCAGACGAAGGTGGCCGCCGGCGCGAAGGTGCGCGGCCACAAGGTCGGGCTCACCTCGAAGGCGATGCAGCTCTCCTCGCAGATCGACGAGCCGGACTACGGCCACCTGCTCGACAACATGTTCTTCGACGACGGCGCGAAGCTCCCGCACGCCAATTACTGCGTGCCGCGCGTCGAGATGGAGCTCGGCTTCATCCTCGGCAAGCCGCTCAAGGGACCCGGCGTGGGGCTGCTCGAAGTGATGAATGCGACCGAATGGGTGGTGCCGTGCATCGAGCTGATCGACGCCCGGGTGCAGAATCCGCGCAAGATCTTCGACACGGTCGCCGACAACGGCGCCGCCGCCGCGGTGATCGTGGGCGGGCGTCCCGTCCGTCCCACCGACGTCGACCTGCGCTGGGTCCCGGGACTGATGTACCGCAACGCCGAGATCGAGGAATCGGGCGTCTCCGCCGCGGTGCTCGGCCATCCGGCGATGGGCATCGCCTGGCTCGCCAACAAGGTCGGCCGGTTCGGGCGCACGCTCGAGCCGGGCCATTTCACGCTCTCGGGTTCATTCATCCGCCCGGTGTGGGCCAACAAGGGCGACACGCTGCGCGCCGATTTCGGCGCCCTGGGCAGCGTCGCGGTTCAGCTGGTCTGATCGAGCCTTAGCAGGGCGCGCGCGTTGCCGGAGAGGATTGCGCGCCGGGCGGGTTCGTCGAGCGCAGGGTTTGCAGTGACGATGCGCACCGGCTGCTCGTAGGCGATCGGAAAGCAGTAGTCGCTTCCCATGAGCACGCGGTCCGCGCCGATCACGCGCACCAGGTATTCGAGCACCGGGTCCGAATAGCCGATCGTGTCGTAGTAGAACCGGCGCAGGTATTCGACCGGCGCCTGGCGGATTCTCTTCAGCTCGGCGCGCTTTTCCCAGCCGCGGTTCAGCCGCCCGGCGAGCCACGGAAACGCGCCTCCGGCGTGCGGCAGCACGACAGCGAGGCGCGGAAAGCGGTCCAGCACGCCGCCGAAGATGAGATGCGCCGCCGCGATCGCCGACTCGAACGGATTGCCGAGCAGGTTGGTGAGATAGAACGCGCCGAGCCGCTCGGCGCCGATCACGAACACCGGGTGCAGGAAGAGCGGCATGCCGAGCGCTTCGATCCGCTCGTACACGGGGAAGAATGCGGCGTCCGAAAGCTCCTTGTCGAGCACGCGGGTCGCCGAGTAGAACCCGCGCACCCCGGGGAGCGCCGCGGCGCGCTCGACCTCGCGCACCGCGAGATCGGGCGCGTGCATCGGCAGCGCGGCGAGCCCGACGAGGCGGCGCGGATGATGTTCGTGCGCGCGCGCCACTTCGTCGTTGTAGGTCGCCGCCAGCCGCTGCCCGAGTTCACGCCCGGCCCAGTACACCATCGGCTGCGAGAGCGAAAGCGCATGCACTTCGACCCCTTGCGCGTCCATCGCGTCGAGCCGCGTCGCGAGGTCGACGTACGCCGGCCCGAGCGGACCCGTCAGCAGATGACCGATGCGGAATTGCGGGCCCTTGCCCTCGAGCATCTGCCATTCGAGCCCGTGCGCGGCGCCGTGTTTCGCCAGCACGTCGAGAAACGCCTGCGGATAGAAATGCGCGTGGACGTCAATCGCGCCGTGCGCGTGCATCTCGGCCATCGCCATCCCCTCCCTCATCGTCCTCCAGGATCGAATACGCCGGACGCTCCAGGTCGTCGAACTGCCCGCCGTGCAGCGCGCGCCAGAACACCCAGCCGATCAGGAATACGAGCGCGACTGAGAGAGGAACGAGGATGTAAAGGCTTTCCATTGCCTGCGATCCTTTTGCGCGGCCACGCGCAACGCGTTGAGGACCACGATGAAGGAGCTCGCCGCCATGCCGATCGCTGCTTCCCACGGCCCGATCCAGCCCGCCACCGCAAGCGGCAGCGCAACGGCATTGTAGGCCAGCGCCCAGCCGAAGTTCTGCCGGATGATCCGCATGGTGCGGCGCGCGTCGGCGATCGCCTCCGGAACCGCGTGCAGCCGTTCGCCGAGGAGGATGACTTCCGAGTGGAGTTGGGCTATGTCGGATCCGCCGGCCATCGCGAACGAGACATCGGCGGCGGCCAGCACCGGAGCGTCATTCAGTCCGTCGCCCACCATCACGACGACTTTGCCCGCCGCCTGCAGCCGCTTCACGTAGGCAAACTTGTCCTGCGGCGTCGCGGCGCCCGTGAAGCGCTCGATCCCGAGCCGCCGCGCGAGGCTCTCCACAACGCGCGGATCGTCGCCGCTCAGGAGGTGCACTTCGAGCCCCGAGCGCCGCAATCCTGCCACCATCGACGCGCCGTCGTGCCGCGGCTCGTCTTCCAGCACGAACGCGGCAAGCCAGCCCTCCTCGCCGGCGAGGAAAACCGTCGTCTGCCCGGGGGAGATCGCAGGATCCTGCAGCGGCGCGACGTGCACGAGTTCGCGGCAGAACGCCTGCGTGCCGATGCGAACCCGCCGTCCGCCCAACCGCGCCTCGATCCCGTGGCCGGGAAAATTCTCCCGTCCCGCGAGCGCAATCGCATCGGCTTCGCGGCCGGCGGACGATTGCCGCGCGAAGGCGCCGGCGATCGGATGGCGGCTCGCCGCCTCGAGCGAACGCGCAAGCGAAAGGCAGTCGCGCTCCTCCAGATGCCCGAGCGCCGTCGCGCGTACGAGCGCCAAACGCCCGGTGGTGAGCGTGCCCGTCTTGTCGAGCACCACGTCGGTCGCGCGCGCCAGCGTTTCCAGTGCCCCGGGCCGCGTCAGTGCAACGCCGCGCTCGAGCAGCTGCGCCGCCGAAGCGGTAAGCGCGATGGGCGCCGCGAGCGCGAGCGCGCAGGGGCAGGTCACGACCAGCACCGCCACCGCCACCCAGAGCGCGCGCTCCGGCGCAGCCTGGCTCCATGCGAGCGCCGCAAGCGCCGCCGCCGCGAGCACGAGCCAGGTGAGCCACACCGCGATGCGATCAGCGCCGGCCACCATTCGCGGTCTCGCGGCCGCCGCGCGTTCGACCAGCCGCGCGATCGCGGCGGCGACGGTGTCGGCACCGGCGCTGGTCACCCGCATCACGAGCGGCTGTTCGATGTTCACCGATCCTCCCAGGAGTTGCGCGCCGGCGCTCTTCGCGACCGGCAGCGACTCCCCGGTGAGGAGCGACTCGTCGGCGCTCGACGCGCCCTGCTCGACCACGCCGTCGGCAGGGACCTGCTCGCCTGCGGGAACGAGGACGCCGTCCCCGGCGCAAAGCGCATGCGCCGCCACCTGCTCGGTGCGCTCGCCATCCACGCGCAGCGCGAACAAGGGCATCCAGCGCGCCAGCCGGTCGAGCCCGCGCGAGGCTCGCTGGCGCGCCATCATTTCCGCGTAGCGCGCGCTGAGCAGGAGGAACACGAGCATCGCGATCGAGTCGAAGTAGACCTCGCCCGACCCGCTGACGGTTGCCCAGGTGCTGGCGGCGAATCCGGCCCCGATCCCGAGCGCGAGCGGCGTATCGAGCCCGATGCGCCGCGCGCGAAGGTCGCGCCAGGCGGCGGAAAAGAAAGGAGTGCAGGAGAAGGCGAGCACCGGAAGCGTGAGCGCGAGGCTCGCCCAGCGCATGAGCTGCGCAAGCCCCGGGGCCATGCTCGCGCCATCGTCGAGATACGCCGGAATGGCGTACATCATCACCTGCATGGCGCCGAACCCGGCGACGAACAGCCGCCACAGCGCGGCGCGCCGCTCGCCGCGGTCGTGCCCCGACTGGCGCTGCGGATCGAACGGACTCGCGTCGTACCCGATCGCCCGCACCGCCTCGATGAGGCGCGACAGGCGGGTTGCACGCGCGTCCCATTCCACCTGCGCGCGGCGGGTGGCGAAATTGATGTCCGCCCGGAGCAGACCCGGCTGGCGCTTCAGCCAGCGCTCGTTCAGCCACAGGCAGGCGGCGCAGCGAATGCGGTCGAGCACGAGCGTCGCGCTGCGCCGGTGCGGGTCGAGCGAGGCGACGAACTGGCGCTGCGCGCGCGGATCGTCGTAGATCGCGGCGCAGGGCAGATCGTCAGGCAGCCGCGCGGGCGCGGCGTCGGCGTCGGCGCGCGGCGCATCGCGCGTTTCATAGTAGCGCTCGAAACCGGCGGCAACGATGGTGCGCGCTACCGCCTCGCAGCCCGCGCAGCAGAAGGGCCGCCGCGCTCCGAGCACAAGCGCACCCCACCGGCCCGTTTCGGCCACGGGCAGGCCGCAGTGAAAGCACGCGGGCACCGCAGCCGCGGTGCCCCGGGAGGCGGCCCGTGCGTCCGCCTCCCCGCGGCTCACTGGATCGCCAGGCGACGCCCCTGCGCGCTCGCCTTCTTGGGCAGCGTCAGTTCGAGCACGCCGTCCCTGTAGTTCGCGGCCGCGCCCTGCGCATCGACATCGGTCGGCAGCGAAAAGCTTCTCGACACCATCCCGTAGTAGCGCTCGCTGTGCAGGACCTTCTCGCCTTCCTTCTTCTCCTTCTCGCGCTTGACTTCGGCGCGGATCGAGACCTGATCGCCATTGATGTCGACCTGGATGTCGTCCTTCTTCACGCCCGGGATTTCGGCGTGCACGGTGTACGCCTTGTCGCCTTCCTTGACGTCGACCTTCATCTTGAGGTCGGTTTCGCCCGGAAAGGCGAACGGCTTCACCCAGAACCCCTTGTTGAGATCGCCGAAAAAGTCCTCGAACATGTTGCCGTAGCGTTGGATGTTTGCCATGGCCATCTCCTTTCCACGCTCAATATGAGGCCCTCCTTGCCCCACGCAAGCGATGCTAGGCGCCTGCGCGCGCAAGTGCTTGACATACGTCAAAGGTCTCTCGCCGCAATAGCCCGAAACCATTCATCGAATTGCAAAAATCGATTTGATCAATCGGGCCGCCGTTGCTACCTTGACCCGGTCCCACGGAGCCGAAGTCCCCATGCGCGAAGGAAGCCTCGAAGCCCCCACCCGCCACCCGCTCGACTGGAACGACGCCGCGTTCTACGAAGAGGGCGCGTTGTACAAGGAGCTGCAGCGCGTGTTCGACATCTGCCACGGTTGCCGGCGCTGCGTGAACCTGTGCACCGCGTTCCCGACGCTCTTCGACCTGGTCGACGAAAGCTCCACGCTCGAAGTCGACGGCGTCGCCAAGCACGACTTCTGGAAGGTGGTCGACCAGTGCTACCTGTGCGACATGTGCTACATGACCAAATGCCCGTACGTGCCGCCGCACCCCTGGAACGTCGATTTCCCGCACCTGATGCTGCGCGGCAAGGCGGTGAAGTTCAAGAAGAGCGGGGCCACGTTGCGCGACCGGCTGCTCAGCGCCACCGACGCGCTTGGCAAGTTCGCCACGATTCCGGTCGTGGTGCAAAGCGTGAATGCGCTCAGCCGGAACAAGGCCGCACGCGTCGCGATGCAAGGCGTGCTCAAGGTGCACCGGGACCGTGAACTTCCCGAATACGCAAGCCGCACCTTTCGCCCGCACGCGCCGGCCTCGGCGCCCTTCGCGCCGAAGAACGGCAAACACACGCCGGGCAAGGTGGCGGTTTTTTCCACCTGCTACGTGAACTACAACGAGCCGGGGATCGGCCACGACCTGCTCGCGATCCTCGCGCACAACGAGATTCCGTACGTGACGTTGGAAAAGGAGGCCTGCTGCGGCATGCCCAAGCTCGAGCTCGGCGACCTCGAGACCGTGGCGAAACGGAAGGAGGCGAACATTCCGTCGCTCGCCCGGCTGGCGAAGGAAGGATACGCGATCCTCACGCCGGTGCCCTCGTGCACGCTGATGTTCAAGCAGGAACTGCCGCTTCTTTTTCCCGGCGACCCCGACGTCAAGGCGGTGCAGGAAGCGATGTTCGATCCGTTCGAGTACCTCGTGCTGCGCAATCGCGACGGTCTGCTCAGGAAAGATTTCAAGGAGCCGCTCGGAAAGGTCTCGTACCACGTTCCCTGCCACCAGCGGGTGCAGAACATCGGCCAGAGGACCCGCGAAATGCTGGAAATGGTGCCCGGAACGAAGGTGAACACCGTCGAGCGGTGCGCGGGCCATGACGGCACCTGGGGCGTGAAGCGCGAGTACTACGAGAACTCGATGAAGATCGGCGGGCCGGTCTTTCGCCTCATGGCGGGGGGCGAGCCGGACTACATCAGTTCCGATTGCCCGATCGCCGCTCGGCACATCCGGCAGGGCATGGGGAACAGCGCGCCCGCAGCGAAAAAAGCGCACCCCCTTGCGCTGCTGCGAAAGGCCTACGGCATCTAGCGTCCGTGCCGCTGCCAATCCGCCTGCGCGGCGCCGCGCTCGTGGCGTTTCTGCTCGCCGTCGCGGGGTGCGCACCGGCGCCCCCCGCGTCGGTCGCCTTTTCGTTCGCGCTGCTCGGCGACGTGCCCTATTCGCAGGCGCAGGCAAACCTGCTCGACAACCTGATCGACAGGATGAATGCAGAACCGCTCGCCTTCGTCGTGCACCTCGGCGACATCACTTCGGGCACAGGCCCATGCGATGACGAGTGGCTCGAGGCGCGCCGGCGCCAGTTCGGGCGCGTACGCCACCCGTTCGTGCTCCTGCCGGGCGATAACGACTGGACCGACTGCCACCGCAGTGGATTCGAGCCGCCCGAGCGCCTCGCCAAATGGAGGACGCTGTTCTGCACGCAACCCGCCCTGGTGCGGTTCGAGCGCCAGGCGGGCGCGTATTGCGAGCATGTGCGCTGGTCGAGCGCAGGCCTGCTGTTCGTCGCCCTGAACGTCCCCGGCAGCAACAACAACCTCGCTGACGAATTCGAGCACGAGGATCGCATGCAGGCCGTGTTCGCATGGCTGGAATCCTCGGCGCGGCTCGCGCGATGGCGCGACGAGGCGCTCGTCGTGCTGCTGCATGCGAATCCGTTCGCGCGCCGGCGCGAGCCGAACGGCTACGCGGCTCTCATCGAAAGGCTGGGGACTCTGGCGAAAGAACGACCCGGCCGGGTGTTTCTCGCGCACGGCGACACGCACACCTTTCGCGACGACGAGCCCCTTTCCGGACTGCGCCGCATCGAGGTGTTCGGCTCGCCGCACGTGCGCTGGCTGCGCGCGTCCGTTGTGCGAGAGGCGCTGCGCGTCGAACCGGTTGAGCTGCCTTGAGCCCCGAATCCGGTTCAGCGCACCACCGAGTCGATCACGATCGCCACGCCGCTTGCATTGCTCGCCACCGGCGCGCTCAGCCCCTGCAGGTCGCCGGATTGCGCGGCGGCGGCGGCCGACTTGGAGATCCGCGCCCCCACGACGACGCGCGGAACGCTGGAAAGACTCATGCCCGGCGCCATCGCCATCGAGTCGTCGAGCGCAAACGTCGCCGGCAGGTCGCGCACCTGCTTGCGCAGCACCGCGAGAGGCATCTGCGGGCCTTCGGCCGCGCGCGCGAAGATGAACACCGTGTCGGTGGGCGCCACCTTGGCGGCAAGCTCGGCGGCGAGGCGCACGCTGCCGCGCAACTCGCCCTTGGGCGCCGAAGGCTGCGCCAAGGCCTGCGGCTTGCGCGCGACCGCCTCGCCTGCCTGCGTGCGCGCCTCGTCAACGTTGGCGCGGATCGAACGCGCGTCCTCGGAATCGGCTGCCACCAGCGGCAGCATGCGCTCCCACAGCGCGGCGGCCGCCTTGTAGTCCTTCTTCTCGAACGCGATGGTGCCGGCGAGCGCCAGCGCCTTCAGGTTGCGGGGATCGATCTCGAGCGCGCGCGCGATGAGTTTTTCGGGCTCGCCCGCGAGGCTCCGTCCGCTTGCCATGCCGAGCGAATCGGCATAGTCGGCGAGCAACTGCGCATCGGTGGGACGGAGCTTCGCGGCCTTGGCATAGGCGTCGGCAGCCTCGCGGAATCGGCCGAACAGATTGTACGAGCGCCCGAGCAGGATCCAGCCATCGGCGTTTCCCGGCTCGCGCCGCAGCTTCTCGGCGAGCTTCTCGACCATCGCCTCGATCTGCTGCGCGTCGAGCTGGTGCGCGGCATCGCTTCCGCCCCGGTCCTGAGGCGCGATCGCCGCCGGACTGCCGATCAGGAAATAGATCGCGGCGGCAGCGATGGGAACCGCGACGCCGAGCGCAATCGCCATCCCGCGCCCGCCGCCCGCCGACCGGGGCGCCTCGGCCTCGCCGACATCGACGAGCAGCCGCGCCTTGAGTTCCCGGCGCGCCTTCTCGTAGGCGTCTGCCGCGATCGCGCCAGAGCGCAGATCGGCGTCGAGCTCGCGCATCTGATCGGCGTACAGCGCGGCGTTCAGGGCGTTGCGCGAGACGTCCGCGCCCGAGCCCCGCAGCAGCAGGGGCCGCAGCAGAAACGCCACCACGGCGATCAGCAGCAGGCCGGAGAACAGCCAGAACAGGACCATCCACAGACCTCACTCAGAACAGCGGAATTCGATGATCGGTTGCAGCGCAAAATCGCGTTTGACCTGGATCAACGCCGGCCGGAGCGTGCAATATTACCCTGCCGGTCGATTGCTCTACCGTTGCGGACGTGTTCGAGATGAAAGCTCCCGCTTGATGCGCGTGCAGCGCGCCCGGCTTGCCGCGTGGCTGATTGCGGCGCTCTCCGGTCTGGCGGCGGCGCCGGCGCTCGCGCAATCGACGGCGAAGGACTCCGCGCCCGGCGGCGCACCGGACACGCAGCAATCCGCCGAGCGACCCGGCAACGAAGTCTGTCTCGCCTGCCACGGCAACGAGGGATTTTCCGCGTCGGGCGCCGACGCAAAGCCGCGCTTGCTGCACGTCGTCAAGGACAAGTTCGCGAACAGCGTGCACGGCAAGCGCCTGTGCGTCGACTGCCACAGGGATATCACCGAGATCCCGCACCAGCCGGGCGTGCTGCACAAGGTGAGCTGCGTGCAGTGCCACGAGGACCTGTGGCAGGCGGCGCGAAAGGAGGACAAGACCAAGGAGAACGCGCGCCTGGGCGTGGTCGTGGAGCAGATCGAGCATTACATGAAGTCTGTCCACGCGCGTCCCAGCCGGGCCGACCAGTCGCGCACCAACGCGACCTGCTACAGCTGCCACGACGCGCACTACGTCTACCCGGTCGGCAGCACGGTTCGCGCCGAGTGGCGCCTGAACGTTCCCAACACCTGCGGCAAGTGCCACGCGAAGCAAAGGGACGTGTACGCGACGTCGGTCCATGGCAAGGAGGTTCTCCAGAACGCCAACCCGGTCGCGGCGATCTGTTCGGATTGCCACACCACGCACGACGTCGATTCGCCGAAGAAGGACCCGATCAAGCTCGGGATCGTCAAGAACTGCGGCAACTGCCACCAGGACAGCTTCCGGACCTACACCGCGACCTATCACGGGCAGGTCCAGACGCTGGGCTACGCGTACACCGCCAAGTGCTTCGACTGCCATGGCAGCCACACCATCCAGCGGGTGAAGGATCCGGGCTCGCGCGTGCATGCCGAGAACCGGCTCAAGACCTGCCAGCAGTGCCATCAGGGCGCAACCAGGGGGTTCGTGACCTTCGAGCCGCACGCGAATGCGGGCGATTTCGACCGCTATCCCTACCTGTGGACCGCGGCGAAGTTCATGATCGCGCTGCTCGCCGGTGTGTTCATCTTCTTCTGGTCGCACACGGCGCTGTGGTTCTACCGCGAATACAAGGACCGGCAAGCGCGCAAGGAGCGGCCGCACGTGCGCACCGACGAGCTGCCGCAGCACCAGGGCAAGCAGTTCCAGCGCTTCGCCCCTCTGTGGCGGCTCGCCCATCTCGTCTTCGCCGTGAGCGTGATGATGCTGGTCCTGAGCGGGATGGCCGTGCTCTACGGGGAAACCGCGTGGGCGAAGGTCGTCGTGAAGGCGTTCGGCAGCCCGAAGGTCGCCGCCATCGTGCACCGAGCGAGCGCCGCCCTCATGCTGGGGATCTTCTTTGTTCACCTGGTCTACTTCGCGTTCCGCATCGGTCGCAACTGGAGAACGTTCGACTGGTTCGGGCCCGTGTCGCTGGTGCCGACCTGGCAGGATCTGAAGGATATCGTCGCGATGTTCAACTGGTTCTTCGGCGCCGGGCCGCGCCCGGTCTTCGACCGCTGGACGTACTGGGAGAAATTCGACTACTGGGCGGTGTTCTGGGGGATGGCGATCATCGGCGGCAGCGGCATGATGCTGGCGTTTCCGATCTTCACCGCCTCGGTTGTGCCCGGGTGGGTGTTCAACGTGGCCACGCTGGTTCACGGCGAGGAAGCGATTCTGGCGGCGGTGTTCCTGTTCACCGTGCATTTCTTCAACAACCACTTCCGGCCGGACAAGTATCCGCCGCCCGACATCGTGATGTTCACCGGCAGCGTGCCGCTGGAGGAATTCCGCCGCGAGCACGCGCTCGAATACAAGCGCCTGGTCGCCTCCGGTGAACTGGAGAAATACCTGGTCGACGCGCCCTCGCGGCCGATGACGCTCGGCTCCCGGACCCTCGGCTTCGCGCTGCTCGCGATCGGCCTCACCCTCCTCGCGCTGGTTCTGATCGGATTTCTCGGCGGCGGGGTTTAGCGAAGGGGCGCGCTCGATTCGATGTCATCCACGATGAAAGGAGAACTACCATGAAAGCAACGCTGTTGGTGTTGGCCGCCGCGGGCGCGCTCGCGACCGGCTCGGTCCAGGCACAGTCCGGAGCGGACGTGTTCAAGGCAAAGGGCTGTGTCGGCTGCCATGACGTCGACAAGAAGAAAGTGGGGCCGTCGCTCAAGGACATCGCCGCAAAGCACAAGGGCAGCAAGGACGCCGAGGGCATGCTCGTCACAAAGCTCAAGGAGGGCAAGGGGCATCCCAAGGCCGCCGCGTCCGACGCCGAAATCAAGGCGGCCGTGGCGCACGTGCTCGCGACGAAGTAGCTCGCAGCGGTTCTCAATAAGAAGCCGGCTCGAGCCGGCCCTTTTGTTTCCGCGCGCGGTCTTGCGGCGCGTGCCTGCGCGCGGCTCCGGAGAAGGGCCCTTTCCCCGGCCCGGTTGATCCATGTCAATCGCGCCCGTAGTGCGGCCGGGAAAATCCGAAAAATCACCCAGTTGACTCCGATCGCGCACACGTCATCGATCCACGGCCAATGCCCCGGCACATCGTTCGTCTGCTTCTGGTAATGGCGGCGTTTGCGGTCGTGGCCTACGCGGCGAAACTCTACTTCACTCCCGATTCGTTTTACCGGTTCGGCCACTACCGCGCCGATTCGGTCCCCGAAATCGCTTCGCAGGAGCCGGTGTTCCAGACGCCGCGCTATTGCCAGAACTGCCATGGCGAGCGGCACGCGCAGTGGACGGCCAGCAGCCACAAGACCGTGACCTGCGAAGTCTGTCACGGCGCCGCCCAGGGGCATCCGCAGAGCAGGAAGATGGCGATTGCGCCGGACACGGCGAAGTTGTGCACGCTGTGCCACGAGGCGACGGCGGGCCGGCCGGAAACGCAGCCGCAGATCGAGGCAAAGGCGCATTCCGGCGGCCAGCAGTGCATCGCGTGCCACAACCCCCACGCACCCAAGATCGCGGCCGTCGCGACCACGGTGGCCGGCGATCCGGCAGCCGGGAAGAAAGCCGCCGCCGCCTGCGCCAGCTGTCACGGGGCGGCGGGAGTCAGCCCGAACGATACCTGGCCGAACCTCGCCGGCCAGCATGCAGCCTACCTCGCGCGCATTCTTGCGGCGTACAAGTCGGGAGACGAAAAAGACGTGGCGATGACGCCGCTCGCGCAGGCGCTCGGCGACACCGACATACAGAACCTCGCGGCCTACTACGCAGGCCTCGCTTGCGACGCGCCCCCGATCCTGCCGACCGCAGGCGATGCGGCAGCCGGCAAGGACGTGGCAAGGAATTGCACCGCCTGCCACGGCGAGACGGGCATCGCGAGCAATCCTGCCTGGCCGCACCTCGCGGGACAGAGAGCCGGCTACCTCGCGAACGTGCTCAAGGCGTTCCGCGCCGGGCTGCGCAAGGACCCGATGATGGCGGGCGTCGTCCGGGCGCTGAGCGACGCCGACATCGCCAATCTCGCGGCGTACTACTCGGGGCAGAGCTGCCGGCCGGCGGCGCAAGGAAAGGGAACACGATGACCAATCCATCCGACCCTTCGGGCAAGGCGCGGCGCGAGTTTCTGCGCAGGCTGGGCGGCGCCGCGGTGGCGTGCAGCGGGGCGCTCGCCGGCGCCGGATCGCTCGCCACCACGCGCGGCGCGCCGCAAAAAGAAAGCCGGCCCGCCGAATCGGGCTCGTTTCCGACCAAGGATTACGATTGGACCAAGCACCGCTGGGCGTTCGGCGTCGATGCGACCAAGTGCATCGGCTGCCTGCGCTGCGTCGAGGCGTGCAAGAAGGAGAACGATGTTCCTCTCGACGCCCATCACTTCAACACCTGGGTCGAGCGCTACGTCTATCTGGAGGGCGAGGACAAGCCGCGCATCGACAGCCAGCACGACCCGGTGAACATCGAGGCGTCGGGCTCGCAACGCGAATACCGTTTCGCCAATCGCTACAAGGACGCGAAAGTGGAAAAAGCGTTCTTCGTCCCCAAGCTGTGCAACCAGTGCTCGAATCCGCCCTGCGTGCAGGTATGCCCGACGGGCGCCACGTTCAAGACCAAGGACCGCGTGGTGCTGATCGACCAGAAGTACTGCATCGGCTGCCAGTACTGCGTGCAGGCCTGCCCCTACGGCGCGCGCTGGTTCAACGCGAAGAAAGGGGTTTCGCAGAAGTGCTACTGGTGCTACCACCGCATCACCAAGGGGCTGCAGCCCGCCTGCGTCGAGGCCTGTCCGGTCGGCGCCCGCATCTTCGGCGACCGCAACGACCGCCAGAGCCCGATCAAGATCTTCATGCGCAACAACAAGTACCGGGTGCAGGTTCTGCGGCCCGAAACCGGCAATGAGCCCAACGTGTTCTACGTCGGCCTGGACAGCGAGGTGGCCTGATGGAACCCCTGGCCCACACCGCGCCCTACATCGGCTACGTCTACCCGAACGAGACGGTGATCCCGTGGACCGTGCTCATCGTGGTCTATCCGTATCTCACGGGACTGGTCGCGGGCGCGTTCACGGTCTCGAGCCTGTACCACGTGTTCGGCATGGAGCAGTTCAAGCCGGTGGGGCGCTTCGCCCTGCTCACCGCGCTCGCGTTCATGATCTTCGTGCCGGCGCCGCTGCTGCTCCACCTCGGTCATCCGGAACGCGCGTTCAATCCGGTGTGGACACCGCACTGGACCTCGGCGATCGCCGTGTTCGGCTACGCGGCCGGCTTCTACGTCCTCCTGCTGATCCTGGAAGTCTGGTTCATGTACCGGCCCTACCTCGTGCAGCAGGCGCAGCAGCGGCCGGGCTTTCTCGGAAAGCTCTGCCACGTGGCCGCTCTGGGATCGCATGACCTCGCCGAGAAGGCGATGCGCTATGATGAAAAATGGATTTTTGCGCTCGCCGTCACGGGCATCCCGGCCGCGCATGGCCTGCACGGCTACGTGGGATTCGTCTTCGGCTCGCTCAAGTCGCGCGAATGGTGGTCCTCTGACCTTATGCCGGTAGTGTTCCTTTTTTCCGCCGTCATCTCCGGGGTCGCGCTGCTGATCGTGCTCTACGTCCTGTCGTGCAAGCTGCGCAGGGTCCCGATCGACCTGCCGTGCGTGAAGGGCCTCGCCTACGTGCTGTGGGGATTCGCGATGTTCACGCTGGTGCTGGAAGGCCTGGAGTTCGCGAACATCGTCTACAAGGCGCGCGAGGGGATCGAGATCATCCTGGAATACGTGACCGGACCGCTCATCGTCCCGTTCTTCATCCTGCAGTTCGCGCTCGGCGCGGTGACGCCGCTCGCGCTGCTCACCTACATGATCTGGAAGGGCACTACCGGCCGGGCGCTGGTCGTCGGGGTCACGACGAGCGCCCTGCTGGTGCTGTTTTCGGTCTGGATGATGCGCTGGAACGTGGTCATCGGCGGACAGGAGATCGCCAAGACCGCAAAAGGAATCCTCGAATACCAGATCGTCATCCTGCACCGGGAGGGCCTGGTGACCGCGGTCTCGGTGGCGGTTGCGCCGCTGTTTCTGTTGTGGGCCATGGTCCGGATGCTTCCACCCTGGATGGAGACGGCCTCATGGGAGGTTGCCAAACCCCGCGCCGGTGATCGGCGCGGTGCCGTCGATCGCCGCAATGCGTAAGCACGATGCGACGGAAGATAGCGTGGGTCCCAATGGCCGCGCCCAGCCGCCGAGGAGATCACGCGCCCGGGATTTTCTCCTGATCGCGTTCCTGTTCGCAGCCGCTGCCGCTGGTTCGGGGCAATCGCCGGGCGCGCTCGCGCAAGCGGCGGTGGTCAGGCCGGCGGCGGTGGACGAGCTTCGGGCGATTCAAGTCACACCACTCGAAATCGCCGAGGGCGGGCGCGTCGCGGAAGCGGCCTGCACGCGTTGCCACGGCGCGAACGGCATCAGTTCCAACAAGGGCATTCCCCATCTCGCGGCGCAGCGTGCCGCCTACCTCGATCTTCAACTGCGCGCCTATCGGTATACCACGCGCGTCCAGAGCGCCATGCCCGGCGCGGTGAAGTATCTGAGCGACGACGCGCTCGTCAAGGTGGCCGCGTACTACGCGAGTCTCGACCCCCCGAAGCCCCCGGCGCCGGGAGCGGTGAAGCCCGCCCCCGCGAGGCCAGATCCGGTGCAGGCGGGCAAGACCGCGGCAGCGAGCTGCGGCGGTTGCCACGGGGAACTCGGCATCAGCAAGACCCCGGGCATGCCGAATCTGGTTGCGCTCGACCCGAAGTATTTCATCGCGGCATCGCAAGCGTACAAGTCGGGCCAGCGCAAGAACGACATGATGAAGTCCCTGCTTGCGGGCGTGAGTGACGAAGCGATTGGCAACATCGCGCTTTTCTATGCGCTGCAAAAGCCGGCGAAAGCGCAGACGCCGGCGCCGGGCGACCCGGCGGCGGGCAAGACAGCGGCCGCGGCGGCCTGCGCCGCCTGCCACGGCGACGCCGGCGTGAGCGGCAATCCGGCGACGCCCAGCGTCGCAGGCCAGGACGCGCAGTACCTCGTTGCCGCGCTCCAGGCCTACAAGGACGGTTCGCGCAAGGATGAGTCCATGAAGGCACCCGCCGCGGCGCTGGACGGGCGCGTTATGAAGGACATGGCCGCGTACTACGCCGCGCAGCAGCCGCAGCCGCTCAACGTCCGCAGGCCCCTCACCACGGCGGAGTGGGTCGAGCGCTGCGATCGCTGCCACGGCGTGAACGGCAACAGCACCGATCCCATGATGCCGCGCCTGTCGGCGCAACGCGCGGACTGGCTCGAACAGGTTCTGCACGCCTACCGCACGGGCGCGCGCAAGAGCAGCGCCATGGCGGCGATGTCCTCGCTGATGTCCGAGTCCGACGTGAAGGAACTCGCCAGCTACTATTCGCGTCAGACCGCCCGCGCGGTGACTTACGTGATTCTTCCCGCGGGCAAGGGCGGCAAATGAAAAGGAGCGGAGATTCGATGCCGGAACAAGCCGAAATGAGGGAGCCGGGCGGGAACGAAATCCCGCTGCACCGGCTGTATCACCACTATTCGGAGCTGCCGTACAGCATGCGCGTGCTGTACACGGCAACGCTTCTGGTGCTGGGGACGGCGTACCTGTTCGCGATCATCTACCTGTTCCACACGTATTCCGGAAAGGACGGAAATCCGCGCACGCTGTCGTACCAAGACGTGGTCATCGCCTACAGCGGCAGCGGCAAAGGCTCGCGCATCGAAGCGGCCCTGCGCGGATCGATGTCGGCGATGCTGCCGCGCGAGGAGCTGAACTCACTCGTCTCCTGGGTGCAGGAGGGCGCCGATCGGGGCAAGTACGAGAAGGATGTCAGGCAGACGCTCGAGAAGCGCTGCATCACGTGTCACGACGGCAGCAACCCGCACCTGCCGAACCTCAACGGCTTCGATAACGTGCAGAAAGTGACCGAGCGGGACACCGGCACGGCGCTATTCACGCTCGTTCGCGTGTCGCACATCCACTTTTTCGGGCTTACGCTGGTGTTTTTCATCATGGGGACGATCTTCAGCCACGCGTACGTGCGTCCCGTGTGGTTCAAGTGCGCGGTTGTCGTGCTGCCGTTCGTTGCCCTCACCCTGGATATCGGTTCCTGGTACTTCACCAAGATCTACCACCCGTTCGCCTGGGTGGTGATCATCGGCGGTGCGCTCATGGGCCTTGCGTTCGCGTTCATGTGGGTGGTTTCCATGTACCAGCTCTGGTTCTCGCGCACTCCCATCGTGGTGATCCGTCGCCGGGGTGGCGACACGAATTTCGTCGGCTGACCGGCATTCCGATCCTATGAACCACCATTTCCCGGGATTTCCCATGAAACGTCTGTTGCTGAGTATCGCGGTATCGTCAGTGGCGCTGTTCGGTTGCGCGGAAAAGGAGGAACCGGCCGCCAAGCCCAAGGGGGAAAAACAGGCTGCCGCAGATGTCGGCGCCGGCAAGGTGTTCGCGGAGCGCGAGTGCAAGGCCTGCCACGGCGTGGATGGCAAGAGCGTCGCGCCCGGCATTCCGCATCTCGCGGCGCAGCGCGAACGCTATCTCGCCGACTCGATCAAGGCGTACCGGGAAGGCAAGCGCTTTCATTCCGCGCTCAAGCAGATGGCCGGGCGCATGACCCAGGCGGACGTGCACAACGTGGCCGCGTACTACGCCCGCCTGCCCGCGGCGGTCCCGACCGTGGGGAAGGAGGTTCAGCCCTACTCTCCGTACGAGAACGGCAAGGCGCTTGCAGCCGCATGCGCGAAGTGCCATTCCGAGGACGGCAACAGCCCGACGCGCGGCGTGCCCAACCTCGCCGGCCAGCAGCCGCGCTACCTGGTCACCGCGATCGACGAATATCTGAACAAGGAGCGCAAGGCCGCGCCGATGCACGCCCTGCTCCCCGGGCTGTCGAAAATCGACAAGGAGAATCTGGCGCTCTATTTCGCCTCGCAGACACCGGCGTCACGTCCCGCGCCCGCCGCCGGCGACCCGGTTGCGGGCGAGCCCTTGAGCGCCGTGTGCGGCGGCTGCCACGGCTCCCAGGGCGTGAGCACCGACACCGCGACACCGAGCCTCGCGAGCCAGGATCCGACCTATCTCGTGAACGCCATCAAGGCATACCGCACCACCCGCAAGCGCGAGAAGATGCGCGCCTACGTGAGCGGGCTCAGCGACAAGGAGATTGCCAGCATCGCCGCCTTCTACACGGCGCAGAAATCCCGCCCGGCGGAACGGGGCCAGACGATCGTGCAGGAACTCACCGACAAGTGCGAGCGCTGCCACGGTGCGGCCGCCGAGAGCAGCCCGCTCGTGATCCCGCGCATCCGGGGACAGGACCGGGATTATCTTGTGATGGCGCTCCGCGCCTACCGCGACGACCGCCGCGAAAGCACCACCATGCACAAGATGAGCCTGCCCTACGGCGACACGATCATCGAGAGCATCGCGACCTTCTACGCCGCGCTGCCGCCGAAGTAGGGGTCGCGGCGCGGAACGCCCGGATCAGTACTGCCTGCGCTCGAAGCGGGCTTCGAGCGGCCGCGGGCTGGCGGGCCGCTGCACGCGGACCGTGATGACGTAATGCGTCTTGGGCCTGAGCTTGAAGTAATCGCCGTAGCTCGGCACCTTGTTGATCACGACCGGATCGAGCACCTTGGTCTCGCTCGCGAGGCCCGGCTGCTCGACCTGGATCTCGACGCGAGCGTCCTTGATCGGCTCCTTGCTCGACCGATCGAGCAGCGACACATTGAGATGATAGTTGTCCGATCCGCTCGGCACACCGCCGTGCATGGACCGTTCGACGGAACCCTCCGGATAGGCCCGGATCGTGTCCGCTGACACGAATCCCAGATAGACCTCGATCCCGCCGACCGTCTTGAGCATCCCGGCCGGTTTGGGCGCGGCAGCGGCGGTGGCAGCAGCGGGCTTGGCTGGCGCCGTGGGGTTGTACAGGTAGAGCACTGCGTTGCGGATTTCCGCGTCCGTAAGATCGGCCTGATCGCCCCGCGGCGGCATGCCGCCGTGGCCGCGGATCGCAGAGCGCACCAGCGCCTCGACGCCATGGCTGAGCCGCGGTCTCCAGGCGCCGCGGTCTCCGATCTTGGGCGCGCCGCCCACGCCCTCCTGATGGCACTTGGCGCATTGCCCTTTCACGACCTGCTCGCCGCTGCGCTCTGCAGCCATGTCCTTCGCGCTCGCGGGCTCGATCCATTTGCCGCCCGACTGGTTGACCATGTAGGCCACCGCGCGGCCGATTTCCAGATCGGTGAGCTTCATGTTGCCGCCGTGCGCGGGCATTTCGCGGATGCCCTTGAGCGCGTGCTCGGTGAGGCTGCTCAGGCCCTGCGCGGCGCGCTTGCTCCAGGCCTTGCGGTCGCCGATCTTGGGTGCGCCCTTCGCACCCGTGGCGTGGCAGGACGCGCACACGGCCTCGACTACCTGCTTGCCGGTCCGCTCGGCCGCTTGCGCATTCGCACGGTGCAGTGGGCCGGTCGCTGCAATGACAAGCACTACCGCAAATACCCCAGCCGCGCATTCGGATTTTCTGGCGAGAAATCTCATACCCGTAAGTATTCTAACCGAGCGCGTTGGTTCCACCGCGCAGACAAAAAAGCCGGCTCGAGCCGGCTTTTTCCTGGGAGCAAACCGGATTATTTTGTGGCCAGTACTGCCTGAACGGCCGCCTTGAGTTCGGCATCGGACGCAGCGACCTTCGGATGGCCTTTGCCCTCCTTCAACTTGCCGACCAGCATCGCTTCGGCGTCCTTGTTCCCCTTGTACTTGGCCGCCACATCCTTGTACGCCGGGCCGACTTTCTTCTTGTCCGCCTCGTGGCAGTTCAGACACCCCTTCGCCTTCAGCACATCGGCGCCGGACTGCGCCTGAACCGGACCTGCCATCAGCGCGCCCGCCGCCACCGCAACCATCAGTATTGCCTTCATGAAGCCTCCTTGTTCACGAGGTACCGCCTCCCCAGAACGCGCATCCCCGCGACCCGGTTGACAGAGCGGGGATCAGACAGGCCAGGCGACGCGCACCTTCCTGCGAACCTACTGGAACCTGTAGACGTAGCTCGCGCCGAGGAAGGACACGCTCTGGTTCTGCTTGGCGTTGAGCGTCGTGTTGTCGCTGTACAGGTACGGCACGCCGTTGAAATTATAGGTCCATTCGTTGAACAAGGTCCGGACGTGGATGAAGTCCAGCCGCAGGTGCGCGCTTTTCTGCAGCGCATATTCTCCAAATACATTGAGGCGTGTCAGGCGGTAGGTCACATCCGGCAGCCCGCCGGCGGCGACGGTTGCCGCGTTCGCCGCGCTCGTGTTGAAAGCATCGAGCGTCTGCCGATACGCGAGCTTGTCGTTGAGCCAGGTGAGGTCGCCGCCGATGCGCAGCCGCGAAGTCGGCGTGCCCGAAAAACCGACTCCGAGACTCGTCGCCGTGTCCTTGACGATCGCGTCATAGCCGGTCGAATGGCCTGCGTCGACCGTCTGACTTCCCTGCGACACGTAGGCATTGAGCTTCCATGCGTCGGACAGCGCATAGGCTGCATCGAGCGCGACGTTGTCCATCTTGTAGCTGCGCAAGCCGTGCTCGGTCGGGGCCGTGTAGGTGTCCTTGCCGTTGTCCCAGAACACTTGCAGCGACAGGCGCTCGACCGGTTCCCAGTTGCCCATCAGCCTGATTTTCTCGCGCTTGCGATCCATGTAGATGAACGGGAAAATTGCGGTGCGGCTGGCGATCTGCGCGTCCGATACCTCGACGACCCCGGTTCCTCCTCCGGTCGTGATGAAATCCACCGGTCGCAGCCAGGGGGACTTGCCCTTGCGGTGGGCAGAGGTCAGGCTGATGGACCCCGTCAGCGTCTCGGACATGGTCTTGCGCAATTCCAGACGGTAGCTCTCTTCCGCGAGTTTCTGCTTGAGTCCTGTAACCCCGCCCGCCACTTCCGTGGGCGTCCAGGTGCCGAAGTCTTCCCGCTCGTACTTCAAGCCGCCGACGACGAGGTAATTCTGCGGCAGCTTGTAGCTCGCCTCCAGCTTGACGTCGTACTTCTTCGGCGACGCATTGCCGTTGGTATAGGCTGCTAGAACCGTGTTCGCGGCCCCGCCGGTACAGCCACGGATGGTGCCGCCCGCAGTGCAGAAAAAGAGCTGGTTGTAGAGAGCAAGCGGCGTCTCGTTCTTTCTGTGATCGTAGGCGATGTCGCCGTGCACGTGCAGCTTGTCGAGCGGATGCGCCGAAAAGCCGATCTGCGCCTTGGTGGTGTTGATGACCCCGCCGAAGTCGTTTCGTCCCGCCGGTGCCCCCGCGAGTCCCATGCCGGCAAAGCTCTCGTTCTGCGTCGCGTGCGTGTAGGCGTACTTGAAATTCACCTTGGTCTTGGGGGTGATCCTGTAGTTCCCCGCGACGAAGAGCTGATGCGCCTGGTTGTCCGGCCAGAGCGCCATCGGTGTACCCATGTACGTCGCCAGATTTGCATCCGCTGCCTGAGTGCCACCGTTCTGGTTGCCGAATCCGCCGACGATGGTCGGGGTAAGCGCGCCCGTATTGTTGTTGTAGAACGAGCCGTAATAGCCGACGCTGAGCTTCAGGCTCGGCCCGGAATAATTGAGCCTCGCATCGAGCTGGCGGATCGTGGAATCGACCGGCTCCGGCAACATCAGGACCGCCCCGGCGGTGGTGGTCGAGCACACACCCACGTCCCTCCATGAAGCCGCGCAGGCGAATCCTTTGCCGAAAAAGCGCGCGCCGCTCTTGTCTTCGTGCCTGAACGCGACTTCGAGCTGCCAGGCGTCGCCGAACATTTTCTCAATGCCGAGGCCGAGCGCCTTGCGCTTGAGTTCCAGGTTCAGATCCTGCCCCTGCCCGATCTGGGCGTTGGGGAGAAGCGTTACCACCGGCGTCGTGCTGCCTGCGCCGGCAAGACTCGTATTGATGGTGCGCGGATCGTGCCGCACCAGTTCGCCGTAATCCGCGGTGAACTTGAGGTCGCCCAGCCAGCGATATGTGTAGCTCAGTTCGCGGTTGTCGAGCCCGATGTTGCGCCCCTCGAAGCTCATCCAGCGGCCCGAGGCTTCCTCGCGATTCGTGTAGTTGAAGCCGAAAAGGAGATTCGCGTCATGCTTGCGCAGGCCGTTGAACAAGCCGAGGCGCGCGCGATCGGTCTGTTCGCCGCTCGTCACGCCGACTCCGACGCTCACCGAGTTCTCGGGCAAGGTTCCGATCCCTCCGCCCGTCTGCTGGGCGTGCGCCGGTCCGAAAGCCGCGGCCAAGGCAACGAGGACCGTCGGGCTGAGGCGAAGTGTCTGTCTGGAATTCTTCATATCGTTCGCCCTCTATCGCTAGCGGAAGAAGAACTGCGGCGACGGGTTGGTCGTCACCGGGTTGTTGGTGCCGTGAATCTGGCTATGACAGTTCATGCAGCCCCTGCCCTGCGTGATGTTGATGGCACTCTTCCCCGTGACGCCGGTCGTGCTGAGAGGCAGCAATCCCCTGACGTTGGCCACGTTGCCTGCGTGCGGCGTGTGGCACTGGTGGCAGAGGAACGGCGGGCGCACCTTCAGCATGCTGTCGGCGACCGTGCCGTGCGGGTTATGGCAAAGCGAGCAGTCCTCGGTGACCGGCTCGTGCGGATGCACGAACGGCCCGCGCTTTTCGGCGTGACACTGGTAGCAGGTCTCGACCACGCTGTCGCGCTTCATCAGGGCCTTGCCGATCGAGCCATGCGGATTGTGGCAGTCAGAGCAGGCCACCTTGCCCTCGACGATCGGGTGGCGGAAGGTGCGGTTGACTTCGGCGCGCTGCTGCTTGTGGCAGGCGAAGCAGACCTGCGGCTGGGTGAGCTTGGTGAGGACCCGGTCGGTTGCGTGCATGGTGTGGCAGCTGGTGCACGCATTGCCGCGGGCCTGGTGCGTACTGCCTTCCCAGTGCGTGCGTTTGCTCCCCCCGGCGTGGCAGCCGAGGCAGATCGCGTTTTTGTCATCGGTCGCCATCGATGCGCTCTTGCCGCCCGGGTTCTTGAGACCCCCTACGCCCCGACCGCCGCCGGCCTTCACGTGCTCGGTCCCATCGCCGTGGCAAAGCGAGCACTCGCCGGCGTTCGCCGGACCTCTCCGATTTCCCTTCTGGCCGTGGACCGAGCTCTTGTAGTAGGCGGCCGCCGACTCGTGGCAGTTCGCGCACACCTCGGGACCGGGGCCGGCCGCAAATGCATTGTTCGCGGCGGTGATCCCCAGACCCGCGAACGTCAGCAATGCGCCCGAAACGACGCTGAGCACACCGGACCAGCCCAAACGCGGTCGGTCTACCATTTTGTCTCTCCCTGATCTGTGCCTTGCGGAAAATGCGCGTGAATGCAGCACCGGCAACCGCGATGCGGCCGCCAGGAAACTATTCTTCTCGTATCTCCCATCCCGTCGCTGCCTGATTTCGCCTGATCATGCCAACGATTTGAGCGATTCGAACCCGTTTTGTGCCGTGCCGTTTGACCTGCATCAAACGGCACTTCCGGGCAGGGTCTGGAAGCAACAGCCTTGACCTGTCTCAATCCCGCCCCAGTTGCGCATGCAATGATCGTTCGCGATGCAGCAGATCCTTCAGCTTCGAGACGCGCCTTCGAACGGCGCCCTGCGCGACCCGCGGCTGGCCGAAGGGGTGCTGGCGAACCTGCCGCTCTTCCGGGACACCGCCCAGCGACAGATCGCCGAACTGGCGGCACGCGCCCGGACGGTGCGCTACCGGCGCGGCGCGGTCGTCTGCCCCCAGGGAGAGTGCTCGCCCGGGCTGCACGCGGTCGCCTTCGGCCAGGTCAAGCTCGCGTTCCGTGGCGGGGACGAGGAGGAGCGGGTGATGCGTATCGTCGCCCCCGCCGAAACCTTCGGCCTTGCGGTATCGGTCCTCGGACGCCCCTCCCCCTACGAGGCAGTCACGCTGGACGATTCCCTGGTGGTGATCGTTCCCTCGGCGGCGATCCTCGGACTGGTCGAGAACGATCCGCGTTTTGCGCGCACGGTCATCCAGGCGCTTGCCGAGCGCACGATGATGTTGCTGGCCGAAGTGGAGGCCGGCGCCCTTCGGCGCGGAGTGCAGAGGCTTGCCTCGTACCTCGACTCGCTCGCCGCAACGGGAGGCGGCAACGGCAGCTGTACCGTGCGGCTGCCGACCACCAAGACGGTGGTCGCCTCGCGCCTCGGGGTGAAGAAGGAGACGCTCTCGCGCCTGCTACGCGAGCTGGCGGAAAAACGGCTGATCTCGGTCGAGCAGCGCGAGATCGCGATCCTCGACCGGTTGCGGCTGGCGGCGGTAGCGCGGGAGGAAACCTAGCCGCCGCGGGCCGGGACCGCCTCGAGTGCTCCCGAAAACCCTCCGCTTCAAGGTCGGCCTGTACACCACGCTCGCGCTGCTGGGGGCGTTGGCGCTGTTTGCCGTGCTCGTGGTGCGCCACCAGCGCGAAGAACTGCTTGGCGAGGCGGTGCGCCACGTGACGCAGCTTTCCGAGGTCCTCATCCGGGGCACGCGCTTCGCCATGCTGCAGAACCGTCCCGAGTACGTGCACCAGATCATCCAGGACGTCGCGCGCCAGGGCGGCAACATCCAGAAGGTACGGATCTTCAGCAAGGAAGGCGTGATCATCGACTCGACGCACGTTCCCGAACTGGGCCTCAAGGTCGACCGCAAGGCCGAAGGGTGCCTCCTGTGCCACGAGACCGAGAAGCCGGCGCAGCAGATTCCGCGCAGCGCGCGCGCGCGCGTCTTCGTCACACCCGAAGGCACCCGGATGCTCGCCAGCATGGAGGTGATCCGCAACGAACCCTCGTGCTCGAACGCGGCGTGCCACGTGCATCCCAGAAACCAGTCGGTGCTCGGCGTGCTCGACATCGTCTATTCGCTCGACGAAAGCGATCGCGCGATGCAGCGCAGCGTCGGCACGATCGTGATTCTCGTGCTCGGTTTCGTCGCAGTTGCCGCGCTGCTTCTGAGCACGTTCGTGCACCGGCTGGTCTATCGGCCCTTGCGCGACCTGGAGACCGGTGCGAACCGCATTTCCTCGGGCAACCTCGAGCAGCGCATTCCGCAGCGAAGCGAGGACGAATTCGGCCGGCTCGCGGCCTCGTTCAACGCCATGACCGAGGCGCTGAAACGGTCGCAGGGCGAATTGCAGGAGTGGAACCGCACGCTCGAGCTGAAGGTGGAGGAGCGAACCAGGGCGCTGCGCCGCGCCGAAGCGGAAGCGGTGCGCGGAGAAAAGCTCGCCTCGGTCGGCCTGCTCGCCGCGGGCGTTGCGCACGAGCTGAACAATCCGCTCACCGGGATCCTCACCTTCGCGACGCTGGTACGCAAGAAGATGCCCGAAGCGAGCGAGGAGGCCGAAGACCTCGAACTCGTGATCAAGGAAACCAAGCGCTGCGCGGCGATCATCCGGCGGCTGCTCGATTTCGCGCGCGAGAAGGCGCCGGAGAAGAAATTCGCCGATCTCAACCAGCTGATCGAGGACACGGTGAGGATCGTCGAGCGCCCGGCTCACGTGCGCGACATCGAGATTGCCACCGACTTCGACCGCAGCCTGCCGCCGATCTGGCTCGACGCGAGCATGATCCAGCAGGTGGTGATGAACATGCTGGTCAACGCCCAGCAGGCAATCGACGGCAAAGGCAGCATCACGGTGCGCACGCGGCGCGCGACGCAGCCCGCGAGTACCGGGCCCGGCGCCGCGCCGGTGCCGATGGCGGTGGTTTCGATCATCGACACCGGATGCGGAATTCCGGAAGCCAACCTGAAGCGCATCTTCGACCCGTTCTTCAGCTCCAAGGAGGTCGGCAAGGGAACCGGACTTGGGCTCTCGGTGAGCCATGGCATCATCGTGGCGCACGGCGGCACGATCGAGGTGGAAAGCAGGCCGGGCGTCGGTTCGACGTTCCGCATCTACCTGCCGCTCGAGCCGCCGGCGGAGGATGCCGGCGCTGCGCACGGGAGCGCGTCATGAAAGGCCGCGTACTGGTCGTCGACGACGAGGAGATCGTGCTGCGCAGCTGCCTGCGCGCGCTCGGCGACGGCGCCTTCGAGGTCGAGGCGGTGCAAAGCGGCGTCGAGGCGCTGAAGCAGGTCGACGAGAAGCCGTTCGACGTGCTGGTCCTCGACATCATGATGCCGGAGATCGACGGCATCGAGGTGCTGCAGCGCGTGAAGGAAGCGCATCCCGAGATCGAGGTGGTCATGATCACGGGGCTCTCGCAGGTCGAGACCGCGGTGCGTTCGATGAAGCTCGGCGCGTTCGACTACCTGCCCAAGCCGTTCGATCCGGACGAACTCAAGCTCGTCGTCGAACGCGCGCTCGAGCGGCGCCGCCTGCTCGAGGAAAACACGCAGCTCAAGACCGAGGCGAGCGCCCGGTTCCGCTTCGAGAACCTGGTCGGCTCCAGCCCCGGCATGCAGCAGGTGTTCCGCCTGATCGCGAAATGCGCGCCGACCAACACGACGGTGCTGCTCACCGGCGAAAGCGGCACCGGCAAGGAGCTGGCGGCGCGTGCGATTCACTACAACAGCCTGCGCAAGGACCAGCCGTTCGTCCCGGTGGACTGCACTTCGCTCAGCGAGAACCTGCTCGAAAGCGAGCTGTTCGGCCACGTCAAGGGCGCGTTCACCGGCGCCATCGCCACCAAGCGGGGACTGTTCGAGCTGGCCGACGGCGGCACGCTGTTTCTCGACGAGATCGGCAACATCTCGCTCGCGATCCAGGCCAAGCTCCTGCGCTTCATCCAGGAGCGCGAATTCAAGGCGGTGGGCGACACGCGCACCCGGAGCGCGAACATCCGGCTGATCGCGGCGACCAACAAGGACCTGCGGGCGCTGGTCGCGGACGGCGCCTTCCGCGAGGACCTCTTCTACCGCATCAACGTGTTCCCGATCCGCATACCGCCTCTGCGCGAGCGGCGCGAGGACATTGCCGAGCTGGCAATGCATTTCCTCGGCGCGCACAGCCGGGAACTTGGGAAGCGGGTCACCGAATTCTCCGAGGGCGCCCTCAGCGTCCTGCTGCATTACGACTGGCCGGGGAACGTGCGCGAGCTGGAGAACACGGTGCACCGCGCCGTGATCCTCGCCGCGGACAAGGTGATCCGCAAGGCGCACCTCGTCAACATCGTCGACCCGGCGCGCGCGGCCGACCCGGAGGTGCCGAGAACCGGCGATGAGCTCAAGCGCAGCAAGAAGGCGGCGCGCGAAAAGTCGGTGGAGAGCATCGAAAAAGCGTTCGTCCTCGAGGCGCTGAAGCGAAATGCCTGGAATGTCACCCGCAGCGCCGAGGAGACCGGGATGCAGCGCGCCAATTTCCAGGCGCTGATGAAAAAGCACAATATCCGCCTGCGCGGCCCCGGCGAAGGGCCCGACGAGACGCAAAAAGACTGAGGCGTCGCAGGCGCGACGCTTATCCGCGGTCAATTCCATTCGTTTCATACGGCAGAGCGGAACCGGAATCAATTTCAATATTAGAAAACTCTAATATTCCCTGACCTGCGTCAAATCAGGGCGCGCGCCGGGGCGCACAGTCCGTGATGTGTAACTCCGTCCCGACCCTTCCCAAGGAGCAGATCATGAAAAGAATCCTCGTGGCGGTCGCCGGCGCAGCGATGCTCGCAGGGGCGAGCGCGTTCGCGGCCGTGGATCACTCGAAACTCGTGAAAGGACCGTTCCAGACCGGGCCTGAGGTCACCAAGGCCTGCCTGCAGTGCCACCAGGAGCAGGCCAGGGACTTCATGAAGACGGTGCACTGGACCTGGAGTTCGCGCCAGAAGGCCGGCGGCAGGGAGTTCGAGCTCGGCAAGGTCAATGCCGTGAACAACTACTGCATTGCGCTCCCCTCGAACGAGCCGCGCTGCACCAGTTGCCACGCCGGGTATGGCTGGAAGGACGCGTCGTTCGATTTCAGCAAAGCCGAAAACGTCGATTGCCTGATCTGTCACGACACCAGCGGCACCTACAGGAAGTTCCCCACCGCGGCGGGTCATCCGGCCTACAAGGATGTCGAATTCCCGCCCAAGTCGGGCAAGATCTGGCGCGCGGCGGACCTCGAGAAGGCCGCGCAGAGCGTCGGCAAGCCTGGCCGCGACAATTGCGGCGCCTGTCACTTCTTCGGCGGCGGCGGCGACCACATCAAGCACGGCGATCTCGACAGTTCGATGGGCAAGCCGCCGCGCTCGATGGACGTGCACATGGCGGTAGACGGCGCGAACATGTCCTGCACCGCGTGCCACAGGTCGCAAAAGCACGTCATCCCGGGCAAGGCGTTGTCGGTCTCGGTATCGGGCGGCAGCGAGACGCTCGATTGCTCGGACTGCCACGCCGGCACGCCGCACAAGACGAACCCGTTGCTCGACAAGCATGCGGTGCGCGTCGCGTGCCAGACCTGCCACGTGCCGACGTTCGCGCGCACGCTCCCCACCAAGGTGTGGTGGGACTGGTCCACCGCGGGCAAGGACCAGCCGGTGCCGAAAGACGAGTACGGCCTTGCCACCTACGACAAGATGAAGGGCGACTTCAAGTGGGCGAAGGACGTGCAGCCGGTCTACCTGTGGTTCAACGGCTCGGTGGATCGCGTGCTGATGGGCGACAAGATCGACCCCGGCAAGGTCACGCACCTCAACTACCCGAAGGGCGACCGCGGCGACAAGAGCGCCCGGATCACGCCGTTCAAGCTCATGCGCGGCAAGCAGCCGTATGACGCTGGGGCGAACGTGATGGCGGTGCCGCACCTCTTCGGGCCGGGCGGTTACTGGCAGACCTACGATTGGGGCAGCGCGATCGCCAACGGGATGAAGAAGGCGGGACTTCCGTACAGCGGCCAGTACGCGTTCGCCGAGACCGACATGTACTGGAAGGTCAATCACATGGTGGTTCCCAAGGCGCAGGCGCTCGGCTGCAGCGGCTGCCACAGCGCCGGGGGCCGGCTCGACTGGAAAGCGCTTGGCTACCGCGGCGACCCGCGCCGGGTGAAATAGGCCGGCGCCGGTTGCGCCTCACCCGAGGGGCCGCAGCTGCGGCCCCTTTTCTTACTTCGCCGGAGCTTGAGGCACCGGCTCTTCGTCGACCTCTTCGTACCCGGTGATCATGGCCTTGAAATGCGCCGAAGGCGTGTGGCCGAGGCTCGCGAGGTAGGGGTGAACGAAGATGAAGCCGGTGAAGAAGATGAATAGCAGCACGTGCACCGTGTCCACCACCCGCACGCCGCCGAACAGGTCAACCCAGTAGGAGAACCGCTTCAGATCCCACAGCAGGATCCCGGTGACGAACTGCAGCGGCACGAGCAGCAGCATGATGATCTGGTAGGTCATGCTCTGCAGCGCGTTGAACTTCTGGTAGACGCTCAGGTGGTGCGGATTGGGCTCGCCCTTGAAGATTCCGTAGCCGTAGTACTGCAGCTGGCGGAAGCTGGCGCGGAAATGCTTCACCGGGCTCAGCTCCGGGTGATAGACGCGGATCTTGTCGGTGAAGAGGTAGAACAGCAGCCAGAGGAAGAAATTTCCGACCAGGATCCAGCCGATCCCGTTGTGCAGGTTCACCGCCGTCTTGAACGACATCACGTGAACGAGTTCGATGTAACGGATCTGGACGCCGGTGGCGATCAGCGCCACGAAACCGAAAGCGTTGGCCCAGTGCCAGATCCTGACCGGAAGCGGGTGGACGTAGATCCGCGGCATGGCGCGACTCCCCGTTACGCGAAAAATTTCCGGTAAAGCCACCGCACCGTCATGTGCCCGGCCGGGAACGCGATTCCGCCCAGCAAGGCGATGAGGAACAGCACGTCGAGAAACGTGCTGCGCGTGCCGCCGATGGCGTAGAACTCGGGCAGCGATTCGACCGCCAGCGCCGAGCCGAGCACCTGCTTCTGCGCGGTGTGCCGCCGCGGGCGGCCGTCGGGGCCGGTGACGGAAACGGCGACGTTCTGGAACGGCTCGGCGCCCTCGCGGTGGCAGTTGTCGCAGGCCTTGAGCGCCTTCGATTTCTCGGACAGGCGGTGCGCCTCGACGCCGGCGCGCAGCTCGATCCGGCCGCGCAGCGTCTTCGGCACCGCGGTGCCCTCCGGATTGATCGCTTTCAGGAGGCTGCGCAGCTCGGCGGCATCCAGTCCGTTGCCGTCGGCATCGATCGAGCGGGCGAGTTTCTCGAACCACGGCTGCCCCTCCTTCTCCGCGACCCAGGTCCGTGCCGTACGGTCGTAGAGACGAAGGTCGACCATCCGCAGCGCCGCCGGCGCATGGCACGCGGCGCACGAAACGACTTCGTGATGCGATTCGGCATTCGGCAGCCAGCCGCGGTGTTCCGCCAGCGCGGCGGCATGGCAGGTCACGCAGGTCTGATACGCGGTCTTGGGGCTGACCGAATGCGACCCGTGGCACCCGGCGCACGTCGGAGCGACGGGATTGCCTTCGCCGAGCCTCAGCGCATGGATGCTGCCCTGGTGCTGCTTGAACACTTCTTCGTGACACTGCCGGCAGGCCCCGGCCTGCGCAACCGCGAATTCGCGCGCGGTATCGAATCTCGTGCCGCCGCCGGGATGGCTCTTGAGGTCGACTTCGGAGTGGCATGCGGCGCAGCCCAGGGGCGCATGAATCGAGCGCGCGAACTGCTCGCCGTCGACCCGTAGCGCGAGCGTGTCGCCTTTTTCGAACGTCTTGGTGATGCCTTCCTGCGCGTGGCAGGCAAGGCACTTCCGATCGTCTTCGGACAGCCGGTCAGCCGCATGCGCCGGGACCGGTGGCATCGTGGCAAGCATCAACAGCACCGCTGCCGTGGCGGCGCCCGCCCGCAGCCGGCGCAAGGCATTCATGTTGGCATCCTCATCTAGAGAGGAGCTTCGCATGCGGCCCTTGCGTCCTTCTTGACCAGACGCAAACCGGGGGCGCTTTCGCGCCCGCGGATTCACACGCAAACGGCAAGGGCTATTTCGGCTCTTTCTTCCTCGCGAGCGCCCGGAAGCCGTGCAGCGCAAGCAGGCCCAGCCCTACGAACGGGAAGGCGATCGCATAGGCGAGCCCGATGAACGGCGCGGCGAAGAACAGGCCGACGTTGCGCGCGAAACGCGCGATCCGCGGCAGCCGCCCGAGCAGCGCCCGCGCGCCCATCCACGCCAGCATCGCGAGCCCGACGAACGGGAACACGATCACGAACGCGAGGCCGAGGAACGGCGCGGCGATCAGCTTGGCGGCATTCCATGCGGTACCGCGCTTCGGCGCGGGCGCGACGGCGGCGGTCGGCGCCGCTTCGATCGCCGGCGCGACCGCTGGCTCCGCGAGCGCGGCACGCGCGCTTGCCTCGATCGTCTCGGGCGACAGCGGCTTGTGCAGGAAACCCGAGGCGCCGATGTCCTTGGCACGGGCCTCGTTCGCTTCGTTGCCGTAGCCGGTCACGATCACCACCGGCAGCCACGGCTGCCGAGCCTTGACCCGCTCGGCCATTTCGAGCCCGTCCATCCCGGGCATCCGGATATCGGTGAACACCACGTCGTAGTCCTCGCGGGCGAGCTTGTCGAGCGCTTCGGCTCCGCTCGCGGCGGTGATCACCGCGTAGCCTTTGCCGGAAAGAACCCGGTCGAAGCTTTTTCCGACCACCGGGTCGTCATCGACGACCAGTACTTTTCTGAGTGCTTTCATCGTTGCCTCCTGATTCATCCATCAATTGGGTGCAGCGCCCAGCGTTTGCGGTTCGCCGCGCCCTGCGCGACATGGATCACGGCATCCGGGTCGAGCGGCTTGGCGAGGTAGTCGTAGGCGCCGAGCCGTACCGCTTCCTTCGCGGTCTCGATCGTCGGATAGCCGGTGATCACCACGACTTCACTCTCGGGCCAGTTCTGCTTGATCACTTTCAGCACGGCCATGCCGTCCGGCCCCGGCATGCGCAGATCGAGCAGCACCACGTCGAACGCGCTGCACGCCAGGGCGTGCAGGGCTTCCACCCCGTTCAGCACCGCTTCGGTCTGGCAGTGGGCGCCGCGCAGCAGCCGGGTGTAGCTGCGCCGAATGACTTCCTCGTCATCGACGATGAGGATTCTCGGTGTCTTGTTCATCTGTCTCTCCGATGTCCGGATCGTCCCGCTCCGCAATCAGGCCGCCGCGGCGCGTTTCGTTGCCGCCCGGACGGCCAGCCAGACGAGCGCACCGGCCCCGACCAGCG
>Ga0209399_10000209_pt1 | contig 36888 bp, 30 predicted proteins | sample OV2TP3_FD_184130 | JGI IMG/M metagenome (GOLD analysis project Ga0209399, IMG submission 184130) | Hot spring microbial communities from Beatty, Nevada to study Microbial Dark Matter (Phase II) - OV2 TP3 (SPAdes) (version 3) | ecosystem: Environmental > Aquatic > Thermal springs > Hot (42-90C) ... | reverse complement strand
GATGGCGCATGTCCGGTACTTGCCAAATGGCAGGCAACAGGTGCTCGCAGTGGGCGAACCGGTCGCGCTCGAGATCACAAATAGCGTCCTGCAGTCCGGTGAATCGCCATTGCGCTCCGGCACCTACGATACAGTTCCCGATCCAGTGCCTCCTGGGGGCGGGATGACCATGGGGCCGTCGTCTCGTCCACCGTTGGGCACGTCACCGCTGGCCGCTCCAACGACCCCGCCGCCCGCGCCCCTGCCTGCCCCCGCGGCTTCGCTTGGCGAAGCCAAGCGTGCGGGGGCGCAGGCAGGGATGACCACACGCTTCCTCGAGGAGTTCGACCGCGAGCTGAGCGGCCGCACGTCGAAGCTGGTGGACTACAAGGTGCACGCCGAAGCCATGCTCGCCCAGGCGGTGCGCTCGATGCTGGAATGGATGAAAGGATATCGCGACCGGCAGATCGATTTTGCCGACGCGACACTCGTCTGGCTGGCTGGCGCGAGGAACACCGACCTCATTATCACCACGGACTACCGCGACTTTCGCACCTACCGGTTGCCGAACCGGAGGTCATTCCGCCTCCTGCTGCCGGAAGCGTGAATCATCGCAATCGAGCACTGGGCCGCCGCTTGCGCCGCGCTGGATCGGGACCGAGACCTGCATCTGCGCCTCGGGTGGGCACACGTGCCGCGCGCAAAGCTGGTGCCGCTCGGCCGCATACCGCCGATCAGGTTCGGCGTATTGAAAGGGAAGATCCGTTATCCGGACGACTTCAACGCTCCGCTGCCCGACCGGGTCCTTGCGCGCTTCGAGGGCCGGCGCCGGAAATGAGGCTCCTCGTCGATCCGCACATATTTCCGTGGGCGCTCGATGACTCGCCGCGCCGGTCGCCGCAGCGAGAAAATGACTGCGCCCGGGACGGCTTGCACCTCACGGCACGGCCGTGCGCGTCGTCTAACGGGTCTGCCGATTCGCCGGCGCGCCGCCGGAAGCGCCCTCCCGCAAGCACCGCACCCTCACCGTCACCGCCGCGCCATGGCTCGCGACATCGGTGCTGGTTAGCGGCGCGGCCTCGGTCGAGGTCGTCAGCTCGATCCGGTTCGCCTCGAGAAAATCGCGCGCGAATTCGCCGCGGATCGCGAAGTTGACGTTCTGTGGCAGGTCGCCGTAGCGCTCCGCGAGCTTGAGCGCATCGAGCTTGGAGACCACGACGCCGATCACGTTGCCGGCCTGGTCGAGCACCGGGCCGCCGCTTGCGCCGCGCTGGATCGGGACCGAAATCTGCATCTGGGTGGGATCGCCGCGGATGCCGACGGTGGAGGTGACGTTGCCGAAATTGACGTTCGGCCGCGTGCCGAGGACGCCGACCAGCGGATAACCGACGACGGTCACCGCCTCGCCGAGCTTCGGGTGGATGTCCTTTCGCAGTGCGGCGGCGCTGCGGAAACGTTCTTCTGCGCGGAGAAGGGCGAGATCGCGCGTCGGGTCAGTGGCAAGGAGGGTTGCCTTGATGCGGCGGTTCAGATCGTCGATCACTTCGTAGTTGCCGCAGTCCTTCACGACGTGGTTGTTGGTGAGGATGGCTCCGTCGCGATTCACCACAATCCCAGAGCCGCTGCTGCTGCGCGAGGGCGCCGGCTTTGCCGGAGGGGCCTGCGACGGTTCCGCTTTCGTCCCGGGCGGCTGGTCGCGGCCGGTTTCGGCGAGCTTCACGCAGGCAAGCTTGAGCGCCTCGCCGAGTTCGGTTCCGGCCTCCGGCGCGGCGAATTCGGAGCGCCCGATCCGCGGGCGGACGTCGGCCTGGATGAGTTTGCGGTCCTCCCCGTAGTACTGCGTCACGGCGAGCACGGCGCTGCGCTGGTTGCAGTCGGCGACGTACTGCAACCGCGTGCTGAAGTATTGCTTGCCGGACGAAAGCTGCTGCCCGGCGGCATAGGCGCGGCGCACGGTGAAGCGCGCGTAGCCCTTGCTTGCGGCGACCGAATCGAGATCCACCGTCGCCTGATATTCGGAAGGCGAGGGCAGCGGCCGCCAGTCCGCGGCCCAGGCGGCGTGCGCGAGGGCGAGCGCTGTCAGCATTGCAAGCAGCCGCATGGCTGGTCATCCGTTCCAAGGCTGATGATATACGCGCACCGCGCTCCGACCGCCACGCGTTTCGGCGAGCGCTTTGAAAACCGATCCAGGCCGCCGGTTGTACAACGCGCCACGTTGGACTAGACTAAGGTTGGTTTAATCGGAGCGTGTCATGACCGTGATCAATATCCACCACGCCAAGACCCATCTGTCGCGCCTGGTCGAGGAAGCCGCCGCAGGGAAGGAGCTGGTGATTGGCAAAGCTGGCAAGCCGCTCGCGAAACTCGTCCCGCTGAAGCCGCTGAAGCCCGTGCGTAAACCGGGCTTTCTGAAGGGCAAGATCAGGGTTTCCGGCGATTTCGACAAGCCATTGCCAGAGGATGTTGCGGCCGCGTTCGAGGGTCGGGGATGAGGTTGCTGCTGGATACCCAGATTTATCTCTGGTACCTGGCCGACTCTCCGAAGCTCTCCAGTGCGGCGCGGCAGGAAATCGCGGACGCGGACGCCGTTCTGGTGAGCGCTGCTTCCATCTGGGAAGCCGCGATCAAGATCGGTATCGGCAGGCTACGGGTGGCGGTGGCGGTGCCGGAACTCGTTGCGGGAATTGAAGCGAGCGGTTTCGTGGAGTTACCGGTGTCGGCACGGCACGCCGCGGCAGTGGCGGCGCTCGCGTTACATCACCGCGACCCGTTCGACAGGCTTTTGGTCGCGCAGGCGCTCGCGGAGCCGGCTCGTCTTCTGACGGCCGACCCGATGCTCAAGCGTTACGCGGAGCTGGTCGAACTGGTGTAATGGACAGAAACTCGCGATTTCAATAATCATCAGGGAAGCTATAGCCTCGCGTCCAGCACCCTGAACATGCGCTCGAGGCCTGCGGTCACGCGCGCAAGGCGCTCGTAGTCCACCTTGTCGGGGGTGTCGCTCGGCAGGTGGTAGTGGGGATAGCGGTAGGGCGCGGTGTCGGTGAGCATGAGCGCGGGAATCTCGTGGCGCCAGAACGACCACTGGTCGGACCAGTCCACACCGGGAATGAGCGCGGGGGCGGCGACTCCCTCGGAGGGAAAGCGCGCCTCGGCGCGGAACGCGCCGATCGCCTCGTGCAGCAGGCTGCGCGAGGCGAGGTTGGCGACGAAGGCGAGGAATTCGCCGCGGTGCGGGTAGAAAAAGCCGAGCGGAAACGGAAAGCGCTGGCTTCCTTCGCGCTCGGAGTAGTAGCCGATCGTCTCCAGCGAGAACATGGCCGCAATCCGCTCGCCGCGCGCGAGCAGCTCGTCGGCATAGATCCGGCTTCCCATCACCCGCGTCTGGAAGAAGGGCGGCTCCTCGTTGACGAAAAAAACCAACCGGTACGTGTGCCGCGGCTGCCAGCCCTTGAGCAGGCGCGCGAGTTCGAGCAGCGCGGCGACGCCCGAGCCGTTGTCGTTTGCACCGGTCGCACCGAGCACCGAATCGTAATGCGCGCCGATCACGAGCGACGCGGTCTCCCGCCCGGCGAGTATGGCTTCGATGTTGCGCACCCTGCCTTGCCCCGATTCGAATGGCTGCGGCCGCACGTCGTAGCCAAGCCCGCCCAGCTCGGCTTCGATATAGCGGGCCGACGCTTCGAGCTGCTTGGGCATGACGGCGTTGTGCTCGGCGCTCGCGACCGCAACGACGTGCTTGCGCAGCCGGTCGCGAAGCACGGTTTCTTCGGCGCTGAGCGGGGCGAGCGGGCCGCGGTACGATTCTCCGGGCACCACAACCATGTACCAGCCAAGCGCCGCAAGCGCTGCCGCGGCAGCCACGAGGTACAGGATCGAGGACATCAGGCCACGCCGGCGATATCGGCCTGCGTGGTGAAGCTGTCGGCGTAGAACTCGTCCTCCGGCAGCCTGCATTCGGCGATGAAGTCGCGCCGCGCCGAATCCACCATGATCGGCACGCCGCAGGCATACACCTGGTAGCCGGAGAGGTCGGGGTAATCCTCCATCACGGCCCGGTGCACGAACCCGGTGCGGCCGCGCCACTCGTCCTCGGGAAGCGCGTCGGAGATCACCGGGACGTAGTTGAAGCCGGCGTGCTCGGCGGCCCAGCGCAGCGGCAGCTCGTTCAGGTAGAGGTCCTTCGGGCGCCGGCCGCCCCAGTAGAGCGTCATCGGCCGCGTGATGCCATCGTGCAAGCAGTGTTCGATGATCGCCTTGATCGGCGCAAAGCCGGTGCCCGAGGCGACGAAGACAATGGGCTTCTCCGACTCTTCGCGCAGGAAAAAGGTGCCGAGCGGCCCCTCGAATCGGAGGATGTCGCGCTCCTTCATCTTGCCGAACACGTGGTCGGTGAACTGGCCGCCGGGCATGTGCCGGACGTGGAGTTGCAGGAATTCGCTGTCGTGCGGGGCGTTACCCATCGAAAAACTGCGCCGCGAGCCGTCCTTGAGCAGGAACTCGATGAACTGGCCGGCGAGGAACTGCAGCCGCTCGTTCGCGGGGAGCTTCAGGTGCAGGACGATCACGTCGTCGGCAAGCCGTTCCATCTTCTGGATGCGGCAGGGAAGGGTCTTGATCTGGATCCCTTTCGCCGCACCGACCGTTCGGGCCTCGACCACGAGGTCGGTGAGGGGCTTTGCCTGGCAGAAGAGCGCCTTGCCCTGCTCGCGCTCGAAGTCGGGGAGCGCCTTTTTCTGGTACACGCCGTAATCGACGCGGCCCTCGACGAGCTTTCCCTTGCAGGTGCCGCAGGCGCCGTTCTTGCAGCCGTAGGGCAGGATGTAGCCCTGGCGCAGCGCCGCTGTAAGGACCGCCTCGCCTTCCGCGACTTCGAACTGGACCTTGCTCGGCAGGACCGTGACGCTGAAATTACTCATCGGGCATCGTGGCTAGAATATGCGCATGAAGCGGCTTTTGATCGTCGGTCACGGGGACATCGCGCGGCGCGCTGCGGCGCGGCTACCCGCCGGTGTCGAGGTGCGCTCGATCTCGCGCCGGCTCGGCGCCGATCTCGATCGGCCCGAGTCGCTCGCGCCGTTCGCCGGCTGGGCGGATGCGGTGCTGCACACGGCGCCCCCGCCGCAGCAGGGAGAGCGCGATCCGCGCACCGCGCATCTGCTTGCCGTGCTCGAACGAGGCGCAATTATACCGGCGCGGATCGTCTATCTGAGCACAAGCGGCGTGTACGGCGATTGCGCCGGGGCGCTCGTCGCTGAGTCGCGGGCGGTGAATCCGGAGACGCCGCGCGCGGTGCGACGCGTCGACGCGGAGCGGCAGCTTGGCGCGTGGTGTGGCAGGCATGGCGCGCAACTGCTCATACTCAGGGTACCGGGAATTTACGCCGCGGACCGCCTGCCGATCGAGCGATTGCGTGAGGGCACGCCGGTGCTGCGCGAAGAAGACGACGTGTACACGAACCACATCCACGCCGACGATCTCGCCGCGGTCTGCGTGCGGGCGCTTGCGGATTGCGCGCCGGCCGGCGTGTACAACGCGAGCGACGATTCGGTGCAGAAGATGGGCGAGTGGTTCGACCTGGTCGCCGACCGCGCCGGGTTGCCGCGGCCGGTACGGATCACGCGCGCGGAGGCAGCGCGGCGGTTCTCGCCGATGCTCTTATCCTTTATGAGCGAATCGCGGCGCCTCGCGAATGCGAAGCTCAAGCAGGTGCTGGGGGCGAAGCTCGCCTATCCGACCGTATTCGACGGCGTGCCGCGGCTGAAGGAGGCGGTTGCATGAGTGCGCTCCTCGTTCTCACCAATCTGCCCGATCGCGCGGCGGCGGAAAAACTCGCCGATGCGCTGATCGAAAAACGGGTGGCGGCCTGCATCAATATTCTCGCGCCCTGCCGGTCGGTCTATCGCTGGAAGGGTGCAGTCGAGCGCGACGAAGAGCACCCGATGCTGATCAAGACCACCGAGGCGCGCTACCCGGCGCTCGAGCAGGCGATCCGCGCTGGCCACCCCTATGAACTTCCGGAAATCGTCGCGGTCCCAATCGGGCGCGGGCTCCCTGCGTACCTGGATTGGGTGGCTGCCGAGACTGCCCAGGAGCCGTGAAGAAATTCCTCTCCCTGTTGTTGCTTCTGTTCGCAGGCGTCGCCCAGACGCTCAACGCGCAGGATCTGCTCGAGCCGGAGAAGGCTTTCCGGATGTCGGTGCGCTCGCCCGACCCGAGGAGCGTCGAAGTCCGCTTTGCGATCGCCGATGGGTACTACATGTACCGTGAAAAGTTTCGCTTTGCGCTCGAGGGCGAAAGCACCGCGAAGCTCGGCGCCGCCGAGTTTCCGCGCGGCACGCGGAGAAAAGACGAATTCTTCGGCGATGTGGAGATCTACCGCAAGCAGGTCGCGATCCGGGTTCCGGTCGAGGGGGAAGCGAAGGAACTGAAGCTTCTGGTCACGTCCCAAGGCTGTGCCGACATCGGCGTTTGCTACGTGCCGATGGAATCGAAGGCGACCGTCCAGCTCGCGGCGTACGGAGGGCCTGGAGCTGCCACTCTTGCGGGAAGTGGCGGCCCGGATTTCACGCCGGCGCCTTTCTCGGTCGACCCGCGGCCGCAGTTTTCGCTTTTCGCGAGCGATCTGGACGTCGCGGCGCTATTCCAGTCGGGAAGCTTCTGGGTCGTGCTTGCGAGTTTTCTCGGTTTCGGCCTGCTGCTTACGTTCACGCCTTGCGTGCTGCCGATGATTCCGATCCTTTCGGGAATCATCGTCGGCGAGGGCAAGGACCTCGGCAAGGTGCGGGCGTTCTTCCTCTCGGTTTCCTACGTGCTCGGCATGGCGATCGCCTACGCGAGCGCAGGCGTGGCAGCGGCGTACTCGGGATCGCTCATCGCTGCGGCGCTGCAGAACCCCTGGGTGCTGGGCGTCTTTTCGCTCGTATTCGTGTGGCTCGCGCTTTCGATGTTCGGGCTGCATGACATCCAGCTGCCGGCGTTCCTCCACCATCGCCTGCATGCGGCGCACGGCCGGCTTGCGGGGGGGAAGGTCGCCTCCGTTGCGGCGATGGGAGTGCTCTCTGCGGTGATTGTGAGCCCGTGCGTGGCGGCACCGCTCGCCGGGGCGCTTCTGTACATCAGCCAGACGCGCGATGTGCTGCTTGGCGGATCGGCGCTATTTGCGATGGCGCTCGGCATGGGCGTGCCGCTGGTTGCGGTCGGCGTCTCGGAGGGCGCGCTCTTGCCGAAGAGCGGCACCTGGATGAAGAGCGTGAAGAGGTTTTTCGGCGTGCTGCTGCTCGGGGTGGCGATCTGGATCGTCTCGCCGGCGCTGCCGGTGATGGTGGTGATGCTGGCGTGGGCGGCGCTTTTCATCGGTTCGGGCGTGTTCCTGCGTGCGCTCGACCCGCTGCCCGCGGACGCGCATGGCGCGGCGCGCCTCGCAAAGGCGGTCGGCATCATGACGCTTGTCGCAGGTGTCGCGCTGCTCGTCGGTGCGCTTGCCGGGAGCCGCGACGTGCTGCGGCCGCTGGCCGGGCTGGTGAACGCGGAATCGTCAGGCGCGGCTCCGGTGCGCTTCGAGCGTGTCGCCTCGGTGGATGCGCTCGATGCGCGCCTGCAATCGCCGGGCCGCCCGGTGATGCTCGACTTCTACGCCGACTGGTGCGTCTCGTGCAAGGAAATGGAAGCGTTCACGTTCAGCGACTCGCGCGTCAAGGCAAAGCTCGCGGGGATGCTGCTTCTGCAGGCCGATGTCACGGCGAATAACGACGCCGACAAGCTGCTGCTCAAACGCTTTTCGCTTTTCGGTCCGCCCGGAATCATCTTTTTCGACGCGCAGGGGCGCGAGCTCAAGGGTCTGCGCGTGATCGGCTTTCAGACCGCCGACCGCTTCCTGAAGACGCTCGAACTCGCGCAAAGGGGGTCAGAGTAAATGGGGTCAGAGTAAAGTTACTCTGACCCCATTTACTCTGACCCCAATTGCCATGCGCAGGCATGTCCGCGGAATCGATCACGTCGTCGTAGTCACGCGCGACCTCGACCGGGCGCGCGAGACGTATGCGCGGCTTGGCTTCACGCTCACCGCGCGCGGCTATCACACGCTCGGCTCGCAGAATCACTGCGTCATGTTCGGGCGCGACTACATCGAGCTGCTCGCGATTCCGAGGCCGCATCCCGCGATGCAGTACTTCACCGACTTTCTCGCGCGTGGCGAAGGGCTCGCCGCAGTCGCGCTCGGCTGCGACGACGCGGTGGGCGCCCACGCGGAGCTGCGTTCCGCGGGCATCGAGGCCGATCCGCCGCTCGATTTTTCGCGCCCGGTCGAGCTGTCCGACGGCACGCACGATGCGTCGTTTCGCATCGTGCAGCTTCCGATCGCCCAGACGCCCGGCTGCCGCGCATTCCTGTGCCAGCATTTCGCGCCGGAGGTGGTATGGCGCGCCGAGGACCAGCGTCATGCGGTCGGCGCGACCGAAATCGCAGCGCTGGGCGTAATTGCGGACGAGCCCCACGCCGCCGCGGCGAGCTACGCGCAGATCTTCGATACGCGGCCGGAGCCGCTCGAAGAGGGGCTGCTGGTGCAGACCGGAACGGCGCCGGTTGCGCTTGCCTCGCGCTCGAAGCTCGGCCATCGCCTCGAGGGTGTCGGATTGCCGCTCCGCGCGCGGCCGGTGGTGGCGGCGCTCTTCATCCGGGTCGAGAGTCGCGAGCGCGCGGCGCGCGAGCTGCGCCACGGCGGCTTTTCGCCGGTCATCCTCAGGGACGGATCGATCGGCGTGAGCGCCGGAGAGGCGTGCGGCGTCGCGCTCGTCTTCGGCTGAATTCAGGCGCGCAGCGCCTTTGCGGCTTCGAGCGCGAAGTACGTCAGGATCCCGTCGGCGCCCGCACGCTTGAACGCGAGCAGCGCTTCCATGATGCAGGACTCCGGCAGCCAGCCGTTGGCGATCGCCCCGCGCAGCATCGAGTATTCGCCGCTCACCTGGTAGACGTAGGTCGGCGCTCTGAATTCGTCCTTCACCCGGCGCACGATATCGAGGTAGGGCATCCCCGGCTTCACCATCACCATGTCGGCGCCCTCGGCAAGATCGAGCCCGACTTCCCACAGCGCCTCGTTCGTATTCGCGGGGTCCATCTGGTAGGTCTTCTTGTCGCCCTTGCCGAGATTTTTCGCCGAGCCCACGGCATCGCGGAACGGGCCGTAGAAGCCCGAAGCGTATTTCGCGGAGTAGGCCATGATCCGGGTGTGGATGAGGCCCTTTTTTTCGAGCGCCTGGCGGATACGGCCGATGCGGCCATCCATCATGTCGGACGGCGCGACGATATCGACGCCGGCTTCGGCCTGGGCAAGCGCCTGCTTTTCCAGAAGATCGAGCGTCACGTCGTTGACGATGTAGCCTTCGCGGTCGATGACGCCGTCCTGCCCGTGCGAGGTGTACGGATCGAGCGCGACGTCGGTCATCACGCCGAGTTCGGGAACGCGCTTCTTGAGCGCCGCCACCGCGCGCGGCACCAGGCCTTTGGGGTTGAGCGCTTCGCGCCCGTCGGGCGTTTTCAGCTTCTGGTCGATCACCGGGAAAAGCGCGAGCGCCGGAATCCGGTACTTGAGGCATTGCTCCGCGAGCGGCAGCAGACGGTCGACCGTCATGCGCTCCACGCCGGGCATAGAGGACACTTTTTCAGCGTGGTTTTTCCCCTCGACGATGAAAACCGGGTAGATCAGGTCGTCGGCGGTGAGGACCGATTCGCGCATCAACCGGCGAGAGAAATCGTTCCTTCGCATGCGCCGCATGCGGACTGAAGGGAAGCTGCCGAGGATGTTCATAAGGTCCTGATTTGTCGAGTGAAGCCCTGGGTGCCCCGGTCTGCCGGAGGGCGCCCCGTCAGATGGGAACTTTTCCCGCGGGCTCGAATCTTACCGTTAGACGATGCAGATCGTCTCCCGCTTCTCCTCCCTGAGCGGGTGCCTTAATACTAATTAAGGCGTTCGCCCCCGGTTGTCTTCCCCTTAGCCGGGGGCCTTTTTATTTCCGGCTTGCGGCCCGCTACGCCGTAGCCAATGCGCGAGCCGCTCGCGCGCTTCGTCCACTCCTGACCCGTCCACAGCCGAGAAAAGCAGCACTTCGTCGTTCCCCGCTGCCAGCGCGGCGCGCGCGGCCTGAAGCGCGCCTCGGCGAGCCGCACGGGGCAGCTTGTCGGCTTTCGCGAGCAGGTAAAGCCTCCCGACCCCGAGCGGTCGCAGCCATTCGACGAGCCGGCGGTCCTGCGGAGTGGGAGCGCGGCGCGCGTCGATCAGCATCACCAGGCCGACGAGCGAGCGCCTGCCGAACAGGTAGCTCGCGACGAGGCGCTCCCAGCCGGCGCGCACGTCCTCGGGAACGCGTGCGTAGCCATATCCCGGCAGGTCCACCAGCATCGCGCTTGCCCCGAGGTCGTAGAAATTGACCGTCTGCGTGCGCCCCGGCGTCTTGCTCGAAAACGCGAGGCGCCGCCGGCCCGTGAGCGCGTTGATCGCGCTCGACTTGCCCACATTCGAGCGTCCAAGAAATGCCACTTCGGCCGTCGCTTCGGCAGGAAATTGATCCGGAGCGGCAGCCGATGCGACAAACGTGGCAGGCGGGTGCAGTTTCATGCGAAGGGCGCACAACTCACGGAAAATTCTAATAGAATTAACAGCTTCGATTCGCACCAGGAGAGTTTCGCGATGATTCGAGCATGGGCGCTTGCCGCCGCCTTGAGCGCGATTTGGCCGGCGGCGGCAGGGGCGCAAGCCGCAGCCAGGCCCGATGTGGCCAAGGGACGCCAGGTCGCGGACCAGGTCTGCGCCGCCTGCCACGCCGAGGATGGCAACAGCACGCTGCCGGCGAATCCCAAGCTTGCCGGGCAGGTTCCCGAGTATCTCTCCAAGCAACTGCTCAATTTCAAGCCTCAGGGCGGCAAGAAAGCCGATCGCGAAAACGCCATCATGGCGGGCATGGTCGCCAACCTCTCGGAAGCGGACATGCGCAATGTCGCCGCGTTCTACGCCGCGCAGAAACTGAAGCCCGAAACGGCGCAGAGCAAGGAACTCGTGGCGCAGGGGCAGCGGCTTTATCGCGGCGGAAATCTCGCGAACGGCGTTGCCGCCTGCTCCGGATGCCACGGGCCCGATGGTGCCGGCATGCCCAGCCAGTACCCGCGCATCGCGGGCCAGTTCGCGGCGTACATCGAGTCGCAGCTCATTGCGTTTCGCTCGGGTGCGCGCGCCAATGATCCGGGCGGCATGATGCGCGGTGTTGCGGCGCGGCTGAGCGATGCCGAGATCAAGGCGCTCGCCGAGTACACCGCGGGCCTGCGCTAGAGTCCGCGGCGCGCCGCACGGCGCGGAATAGTTGATGCGCGACCGGTGTTCCACAATTCGCGGCCTTCCCGGAGGCCGAGCGTCCCGATGAAGGATAGCGCCCAGGTCGTTGCGTTCATCCCGCGCCTGCGCCGCTACGCGCGCGCGCTCGTGGGCGAGCGCGGCGCGGCCGACGATCTGGTGCAGGATACGCTGGAGCGCGCGCTCAACAAGTTCCATCTGTGGAAGCGCGGCACCGATCTGCGGGCGTGGTTGTTCACCGTCATGCACAACGTGCACGTCAACCAGGTGCGCGGCAGGCGCGAATACGTGCCCCTCGACGGCGATGCGCTCGAGCAGCCGGTGCGCGCAACGCCCGACACGGCGCTGGAGGCGCGCGACCTCGAGCGCGCGCTCCTGCGCCTGCCGGTCGAGCAGCGCGAAGTGCTGCTGCTCGTCGTGCTCGAGGACATGAGCTATGAGGAAACCGCGGCCACGCTCGGCATTCCGATCGGAACCGTGATGTCGCGCCTGTCGCGGGCGCGCGAGAAACTGCGCGTGCTGATGGAAGGATTGCCGGGTTCGCGACGTTTGCAGGTGATCAAATGAGCGGAATTCCGATCACCGAAGCGGACCTGCAAGCCTTTGTCGACGGGCATCTGCCGGACGGCAAGAGGGCCGAGGTCGAGGCGTATCTCGCCGAGCATCCGGACGAGGCGACGCGTCTGGACGCCTATCGCGCGCAATGCGCGCAGTTGCGGGAACTCTTTGCGCCGGTGCTGGACGAGCGGCTGCCCGAAAGGCTGACGAAGCTCGCACGCCCGTGGCGCGTGCCGCTCGGGCGCATCGCCGCGGCGGTGGCATGGATGGCGATCGGCGCCGCCATCGGATGGCAGCTTCGCGTCGCAGTTTCGCCGGCGCCCGCGACATCCGCCAGGGCGCCGATCGCGCGCAATGCCGCGATCGCGCACGCGACCTATACGCCGGAAGTCCGCCACCCGGTCGAAGTGGGCGCCGATCAGGAGGCGCATCTGGTGGCGTGGCTCTCGAAGCGCCTGGGCGCGAAAGTGCGCGCCCCGAATCTCGACTCGGTGGGCTACAGCCTCGTCGGCGGGCGATTGCTCCCGAGCGAGAGCGGACCGGTCGCCCAGTTCATGTACCAGAACAAGGAGGGCAGCCGGGTCACGCTCTACGTGCGCGCGACGGCGCCCGATCAGGAGCAGACGGCGTTTCGCTACGCCGACGAAGGCGGGGTGCGCGTGTTCTACTGGATCGACCGCACCTTCGGGTACGCGGTATCGTCGAACCATCTCGGAAAGGATGCGCTGCTCAAGATCGCCAACGCAGCCTACGCGCAGCTCAATCCCTGAGCACCGGCGAGCGCCAGCGGATCAGGCGGCGCGGCGGATGATGTAGCCGCCGGACTTCTCGTCGCGTTCGAGCGTGACGAGCTTCCTCGCCTCCGCCTCCTCGAGCAGATCCGAGAAGGCGCGGAATCCGTAGTACGACTCGTTGAATCCCGGGTTGCGGCGCTTGAGCGCCTGCTTGACCATCGAGCCCCAGAGCCGCTCGTCCTCGCCGCGTTCGGCGATGAGCGCGACCACGGTTTCGAGCACCAGGTCGAGCGCTTCCTGCTTCTTCTCCTCGCTCGGGGCGGCCTCTTTCGGCGCGCCCGCGGGCCGCGCCTCCTTGCGCTTGCGCGCCGCGCGCCGCTTGGCTTCGTCCTCGCGCACCAGGTCGTCGTAGTAGATGAATTCGTCGCAGTTGGCGATCAGCAGGTCGGAACTCGAATTCTTCACCCCGACGCCGATCACGGTCTTCGCGTTCTCGCGCAGCTTGGAGACGAGCGGCGAGAAGTCGGAGTCGCCGCTGATGATGACGAAGGTGTCGACGTGCGACTTGGTGTAGCAGAGATCGAGCGCGTCGACCACCATCCGGATGTCGGCCGAATTCTTGCCGGACTGGCGCAGGTGCGGGATTTCAATCAGCTCGAAGGCGGCCGCATGCATCGTCGATTTGAACTCCTTGTAGCGGTCCCAGTCGCAGTACGCCTTCTTCACCACGATCGACCCCTTGAGCAGCAGCCGCTCGAGCACCTTGGCGATGTCGAACTGCGCGTACTTCGCCTCGCGCACGCCGAGCGCGACGTTCTCGAAATCGCAGAAAAGCGCCATGTTGCGCATGTCGGAATTCGCGGTCATGCCATGCTCCTTTCGCTTGCGACGCCAGCCTCGCGCGACCGGCGCCGTGCGCCGAGCCACTGCTGGAGGCGCTCGAAGTACAGGTAGATCACCGGGGTGATGTAGAGCGTCAGCACCTGCGAGAACAGCAGCCCGCCCACGACCGCGAGGCCGAGCGGCATGCGCGCCCCGCCGCCGGTGCCGAAGCCGATCGCGATCGGCAGGCTTCCCATGAGCGCCGCCATGGTGGTCATCATGATCGGCCGGAACCGGATCAGCCCCGCCTGGTAGATCGCCTCGTCGGGCCGCATGCCGTCCTCTTTCTGCGCCTCGATCGCGAAGTCGATCATCATGATGGCGTTCTTCTTCACGATGCCGACCAGCATGATGATGCCGACGAACGCGTACATGTTGAGCTCGACGCCGAAAGCCATCAGCGTGAGCAGCGCGCCAAGCCCCGCGGTCGGCAGGCCCGAGAGGATGGTGAGGGGATGAATGAAGCTCTCGTACAGGATCCCGAGCACCAGATAAATCACCACGATCGAGAGCAGCAGCAGGATGCCCATGCCCTGGAGCGAGGCCTGATAGGCCTGCGCGGTCCCCGAGAAGCTCCCCGTCAGGGTGGCGGGGACCTGCAGTTCGCGCGCGGTACGCTCGACCTGCGCGATCGCCTCGGAGAGCGCGACGCCGGGCCGAAGATCGAACGAAAACGTCACCGACGGCAGCTGCCCGAGGTGCGTGACCTGGAGCGGACCGACCCCGTACGAGAGCTTGGCCACCGCGTTGAGCGGCACCAGCGCGCCGGTGCCCGAGCGCACGTAGAGCATCGGCAGCACCGAGGGGTCGGTCTGAAAGCGCGGCGCGAGTTCGAGCACCACCGAGTACTGGTTGGTCGAGGTGTAGATCGTCGAGACCTGGCGCGAGCCGTAGGCGTTATTGAGCGCCAGTTCGATGCTCTGCGCCGACACCCCGAGCGCGGAGGCGCGCTCGCGATCGATCTCGACCGTGACCTCGGGCCGTGTGATCTGCAGGTCGCTCGTCACGTCCACCAGGCCCGGCAGCGAGCGCAGCTTCTGCTCGATGACCGGCGCCCAGCCGTACAGCTCGTTGGTGCTCGCGCCGCGCACCACGTACTGGTAGGGACTCTTGGTGAGCTGCCCGCCGATGCGGATCGCCGGAACGTTCTGCAGGAACACCTTGGCGCCGAGCACGCCGGCGAGCTTCGGGCGCAGGTCGCGCACCACGTCGTCGGCGCGCTTGCGCTCGCGAAAGGGCTTGAGCGTGATCGTGATGCGTCCGACGTTGAGCGATGGGCTGAAGCCGGTCGCGCCGACGAACGACATGAGCGCCTCCACGTTCGGATCCCTGCGGATGATCTCGGCCACCCTGCCCTGCAGTTCGGCCATCGCCTCGAACGAGATGTCCTGCGGACCCTCGACGAAGCAGAACAGCTGTCCCGAATCCTCGCTCGGCAGGAAGCCCTTCGGCGCGCGCGCGAAGAGCACGCCGGTGCCGACGCAGATGGCGAGGAACGCGATCATCGTCGCGCGCCGGTGGGCGAGCGTCCAGCGCAGCGTCACGTCGTACGCATGCTTCATCGCGCCGAAGCCGCGCTCGAACGCGACGTAGAGCCGCCCATGGCGCTCCTCCGCCCGGTGCTGCTTGAGGATGCGGCTGCACATCATCGGCGTCAGCGTGAGCGAGACGAATCCCGAGATCAGCACCGCCGCCATGATGGTCACCGCAAACTCGTTCAGCAGCCGGCCGAGGATGCCGCCCATGAAGAGCACCGGGATGAACACCGCGGCGAGGGAAAGGGTCATCGAGACGATGGTAAAGACGATTTCGCGCGAACCGTCGAGCGTCGCCTGGAGCGGCGTCTTGCCCTGCTCGAGGTGGCGCGTGATGTTCTCCAGCATCACGATGGCGTCGTCCACCACGAATCCGACGCACAGGGTGAGGGCCATAAGCGAGATGTTGTCGATGCTGAAGCCGACCAGGTACATCACCGAAAAGGTGCCGATGATCGACATCGGCAGCGCGATCGAAGGGATCGCCGTGGCGGGTATGTTGCGCAGGAACAGGAAGATCACCAGCACCACCAGCATCAGCGCGAGGTACAGGGTGAATTCGACCTCCTGCACCGAGGTGCGGATCGTGACCGAGCGGTCGAACAGCACTTCGATGTCGATCGCCGGCGGCACCTCGGCGCGGAACGTCGGCAGGAGCTTCTTGATCGAGTCCACGACCTCGATCGTGTTGGTGCCGGGCTGGCGCTGGATGGCGAGGACGATGCCGCGCTTATCCTTGAACCAGGCCGCCACCTTGTCGTTCTGCACGCCGTCGAGCACGCGCCCGAGTTCGCTCAGCCGGATCGGCGAGCCGTTGCGGTAGGTGACGATGATCGGCCGGAACGCGGCCGCGTCGTGCAATTGACCGGTCGCCTGCACCGCGAAGACGCGATCCTTGCCGTACAGGGTACCGGTGGGCAGGTTGACGTTCGCCTGCGCGAGCGCCTGCTCGACCTCGTTGATGCCGACCCCGCGCGCGGCGAGTGCATTGGGATCGACCTGTACGCGCACGGCATACTTCTGCTGGCCGAAGACGAGTACCTGCGCCACGCCGTGGATGGTCGAAATGCGCTGCGCGAGGAACGTTTCGGCGTACTCGTTGACCGTGGAGAGCGGCAGCGCCTCCGAAGTGAGCGCGAGGTAGAAGATCGGGAAATCCGCCGGGTTCACCTTGCGAAAGGAAGGCGGCGCCGGCATCGTCGCGGGAAGCTGGCGGGCCGCCGAGGCGATCGCCGAGTTCACGTCCTGGGCCGCCGCGTCGATGTCGCGCCCGAGCGTGAACTGGATCGTGATCCGGGTGACGCCCTGGCCGCTCACCGAGCTCATCTCGTCGATGCCGGCGATGGTCGAGAACTGCTTTTCCAGCGGCGTGGCAACCGCCGAAGCCATCGTCTCCGGGCTCGCCCCGGGCAGCTCGGCAGTGACCTGGATGGTCGGGAAGTCCACGTTCGGCAAGGTCGAGACCGGAAGCTGCCGGTAGGCCGCAAGCCCGAAGAACAGGATCCCCGCCATGACCAGGATCGTCATGACGGGCCGGCGAACGAATGGCTCGCAGAAGTTCACGAGGCCGGACCCCCGGCGCGGCCGATCTGGACGCGGGTGTTGGGCCCCAGACGCAGCTGCCCCTGGGTCACCACCTGCTCATCCTTTGCAAGGCCCTGGGCGACGATCGCATTCTCGCCGTCCGTGCGCGCGACGCTCACCTTGCGCAACTCCGCGGTCATGTCGGGCCGCACCACGTACACGAACTGGCCGTCGGGGCCGGTCTGCACGGCGCGCGCCGGAATGACGATCGCGTCGTGCTGCTCGTACAGACGCAGGCTCACGCTCACGAACTGCCCCGGCCACAGGCTCGCCTCGCGGTTCTCGAACTGGGCGCGCAGCTTGATCGTGCCCGTGCTCGGGTCGACCGCGTTGTCGACGAATACGAGCCGCCCGACAGCGAGCGAGCGTTCCGCGCCCGACGCTGCAGCCTCGACGACAAGGGGCGCCGCGGCCATGTGGCTGCGGATTTCGGGAAGCGAAGCCTCCGGCACCGCGAAGGTGACGTAGATCGGCCGCACCTGGTTGATGACGACCAGCGGATTCACGTCATTTGCCTTCACCAGGTTGCCGACCGGCAGCAGCGCCTTGCCGGGATAGCCGTCGATCGGCGATGCGATGGTGCAATACTCGAGGTTGAGGCGCGCGTTATCGAGCGCCGCCTCGCTCGCCTTGGCGGTCGCCTCGGCGGTCTGCGCATTGGTGGCGATCTGCGCATACGCCTCCTTCGAGACGAAGTTCTTCTCGAGCAGGTCGTGGTAGCGCCGTTCCTGGGAACGGGCCTGGTCGCGCGCCGCGGCGTCGCGCAACGCGTTCGCTTCGGCCTGGCGCAGCGCCGCCTCGTACGGCCGCGAATCGATGCGAAAGAGCGTTTCGCCCTTGCGCACTTCCTCGCCCTCGCGGAAATTGACCGCCACGATCTGGCCGTCAACGCGCGCCTTGACCGCGACGGTGGAAAACGCTTCGACATTGCCGATCGCCTGCAGCCGCACCGGGACGCTCCGCTGCGCGGCACGCGCAACCGAAACCGGCACCGCCGCCTCCGGGCGCCCGCCCTTCTTTTCCCGGGCGCCACCGTCGGTGACGAAGTAGGCGGCAAGCGCCGCCGCGCCTAGGACAACCACGCCTGCGGCGGCAAGAAATCCGCGCTTTCCGCTCACCATCGGGGCACCAATTCCCCAGCGTACAACGTTTCGGCGCGCTCGCGCCGGCGCACCAGCCGCGCCTCGCGGCCATCGACCAGCACCTCGGCTGCACGCGGCCTCGAGTTGTAGTTCGAACTGAGCACCATGCCGTAGGCACCGGCCGATTTCACCGCCAGCAGATCGCCCTCACCCGCGGCGAGCGTGCGGCGCTGCGCAAGGAAGTCCCCAGACTCGCAAACCGGTCCCACCACGTCGTACAGGGCAGGCCGGCGCCGGCTCTTTCGTACCGCGACGACATCGTGCCAGGCGCCGTAGAGCGCAGGGCGCAGGAAATCGTTCATCGCCGCATCGACGACGAGGAAGCGCTTCCGGGCGGTGCGCTTGACATACTCGACGCGCGTGAGAAGCACGCCCGCGCTGCCGACGATCGATCGCCCGGGATCGAGGATCAGTGCTTCGGGGCGAGTGCCGAGTGCCTTCAGGCAGCGCGCGACAAAGCGCCCGATCGGCGCGACCCTTTCCTTCCGGTAACGGATTCCCATGCCGCCGCCAATATCAATATGCCGAAGCGGGATTCCGGCGTCCGCAAGCCGCGTCGCAAGTGCGGCAATGCGCCGCACGGCGTCTGCGAGAGGGTCGGGCACGCGCATCTGCGAGCCGATATGGCAGCCGATCCCGATCAGTTCCACGTCGCGAAGCCGCACCGCCTTGCGGTACAGGCGCTCGGCTTGCGCGTAGGGAACGCCGAACTTGCTGCCTTTCAGACCGGTCGCGATGTACGGGTGGGTGCGGGCATCGATGTCCGGGTTGACGCGAAAGGCAATCGGCGCGCGTATGCCGAGGCGGCGTGCGACGGCAGCGACGCGCAGAAGCTCGGGCTCGGACTCGACGTTCAGACACAGGATGCGCGCGCGCAAGGCCTGCGCAATCTCGGCTTCGGACTTGCCGACGCCGGAGAACACGACCTTGCGCGGATCCCCGCCGGCCGCCCTCACCCGGGCAAGCTCGCCTCCCGAGACGATGTCGAATCCGGCACCGAGCCGGCTGAGCAACGCGAGCACCGCGAGATTGCAGTTCGCCTTTACCGAGTAGCAGACGAGCGCGTCGCGCCCGACGAGCGCGCGCGTGAACTCGCCGTAGTTGTGCTCGATTTCGCGCCGCGAGTAGACATAGCACGGTGTGCCGAAGCGGCGCGCGATCGTCTGGAGCGAAATCCGCTCGGCGCACAGTACGCCGTTGCGGTAGGCAAAGGACATGCGGGACTACTTTTTGGCGCCGTCCGCCTCGTCGCCGGCCGGCTTCGGGTACGGTACGGGCTTGTAGGGCTCGGGTTTTTCCGGTTTCACCCCGGGTGGAGGCTTGTCGCGCAGGTAGAGATTGCCCTTTTGCCCGCATCCGGCGGCAAGCGAAAGGAGCAGCGCGGCGAGGAGGGCGTGGCGCATGCGCGAGAAGACTAAAATGTTCATGGTAGCAGGAACCTTCCGAGTGACCGACAGCGAATTCGATGCTCTTGCCGAGTCCGTGATCGCGGCCGTGGAGCGCGCCATCGAGGCGAGCGCAGTCGACGCGGACCTCGAGAGCAAGGGGGGCGGCGTCCTCGAGGTCGAGTTCGATCATGGCAGCAAGATGGTCATCAACCGCCATACAGCGGCCCGTGAAATCTGGGTCGCGGCGAGTTCCGGGGGGTTTCACTTCCGCTACGACGGCAAGGCGTGGCGCGACACGCGCGACGGTGCGGAGCTTTTCGCCGCGCTGTCCAGGCTGGTCTCGGCGCAGAGCGGCACGCCGGTGGTCCTCGCACCGGAGCAATCCGCCTAGGGCGGCGTCGGCGGGGGCAGCAGCGGTGCCGGAGCGGGGGGCTCCGGAGGCAGGAACTCGCGGTAGAAGAACTCCGCGCCGGTGGCTGCGGCGACAGGGGCCGCTGGATCCGGGCCCACTTTCGCCGTGATGACCCCTGCCGGCATCGAGCGCTCGCCCTCGGGCAATCCCTTGAGCGCGCGGGACATGTATTCGATCCAGATCGGCAGCGCGACCCGCCCGCCGGTCTGGTTGCGGCCAAGCGTTCTCGGCTGGTCGAACCCGACCCAGGCCACCGCAACCAAATGGGGCTGATAGCCGCAAAACCATGCGTCGACGAAATCATTGGTGGTGCCGGTCTTGCCTGCCAGATCGCGGCGCCCGAGACTCGATGCCCGTGCCGCCGTGCCGTAGCGGGTGACGTCCTGCATCATCGAATCCATGATGAAGGCGTTGCGCGGGTCGATGACGCGCAGCGCCTCGTCCCCTGCGCGCGGCGGGTTCGCGGTCCCCAGGGGGTCGCCCCGGTCATCCACGATCCGCTCGATGAAGTACGGCTGAATGAGCGCGCCGCCGTTCGCGAATACGGCGTAGGCGCGCGCCATCTGCATCGGCGTCACGGCACCGGCACCGAGCGCCATCGTAAGGTACGGTGGGTGCTTGTCGGCGTCGAACCCGAAGCGCGAAACGTAATCCTGCGCGTATTTCGGGCCGATGTCCTGCAGGATGCGGATCGAGACCATGTTTTTCGACTTCGCGAGCGCGGTGCGCAGGCGCAGCGGTCCCTCGAACTTGCCGTCGTAGTTTTTCGGTTCCCAGCGCTGGCTGCCCGTGACCTCGGCCTCGACCACGATCGGCTCGTCCAGGATGACGGTCGCCGGGGTGAAGCCTTTTTCGAGCGCCGCCGAGTAAATGAAGGGCTTGAACGACGATCCCGGCTGGCGCCAGGCCTGCGTGACATGATTGAACTTGTTGCGGCCGAAGTCGAAGCCACCGACGAGCGCGCGCACCGCTCCGTCCTGCGGATCGAGCGACACGAAAGCGGCCTCGACCTCGGGGAGCTGCGCGATCTGCCAGTTGTTCTTCTCGTCCCTTTGCAGGCGAATCACCGCGCCGCGCGCGATTCGCCTCTGCGGGGCGGTCTTGGGTTCGAGCGCGCGCGCGGCAAACTTGAGGCCTTCGCCGCGCACGGTCACGGTTTCGCCGTTGCGCAGCACCGCGCTCACCGCACCGGCGCCCGCGTCGAGTACGAGCGCGGCGCGCAGATCGTCCACGTCCGGATGATCGGCGAGCGCCTCGTCGTAGTCGTCGGCGTCGGCGGGCTCGGGAAGAACCGTGTGCGCTTCGGGTCCGCGATAGCCGTGGCGGCGGTCGTAGTCGAGCACGCCGCGACGAAGCGCCTGGTAGGCGGCTTCCTGGTGCGCGCTGCGGATCGTCGTGTAGACCCGGAAGCCCTTGGTGTACACGTCCTCGGGGTACTGCTCGTAGACCGTCTGCCGCACCATCTCGGCCACATACTCGGCGTGGACCGGGAACTCGTTCAGTTCGCGTTTGACGTGCAGTGGCGCCTTCGCCGCCTCCCGGAACTGACCCTCCGAGATGTGGCCAAGGTCTTTCATGCGGCGCAGCACATAGAGCTGACGCTGCTTGGCGCGTTGCGGATTTGCAACAGGGTTATAGCCCGAAGGGGCTTTCGGCAGCCCTGCCAGCACGGCCGCTTCGGCGAGCGTCAGGCGTTGCACCGACTTGCCAAAATAGACCTGCGCGGCGGCACCGAATCCATAGGCCCGCTGGCCGAGGTAGATCTGGTTCACGTACAGCTCGAGAATCTGATCCTTGCCCAGGCTGTGCTCGATCTTGAAGGCGAGCAGCGCCTCGTAGAGCTTGCGCGTGAGCGTCTTTTCCGAAGTCAGGAAAAAATTGCGTGCCACCTGCATCGTGATGGTGCTCGCGCCCTGGCGTCGCCCGCCCTGCGTGAGGTTGGCATACGCGGCGCGCAGCACGCCGAGGTAATCGATCCCGGTATGCTGGTAGAAGCGCTCGTCCTCGGCGGCCAGAATGGCGCTGCGCAACTGCGCCGGAACTTCGTGGATCGAGATCACCGAGCGGCGCTCTTCGCCGAATTCACCGATCAGCGCCCCGTCCGCGGCATACACGCGCAACGGAATTTTCGGCTTGTAATCGGTCAGGACCTCGAGCGAGGGCAGGTTCGGGAAGGCCAGAAGCACCACCAGAACGGCGACGCAGGCGGCGACGATGGCGGTGCCGGCAACGAGCCCGAACGGGAACAGCAAAAAACGTAGCCACTTCAAGGGTGTCGCGCCTCGACGGCGGGGCTAGCGGGACGGGAGTTGCACGGGGCGGGAAATCGGGGGCATTATAGTCCCCCGGGTTCGAACAATTTGCTAGACACCCTTGGAAGTTGTTGCTAGCATTTAACAGGGATTCTACGTATCGCGTCTAAGAGGCCGATACCTAAGGGAAAAAAGGCAGGATAGGGGGATGAACCTCGACATCTTCAAGCCGAAAACGCCACCACTCTTTGGGCTGGACATCAGCTCGTCCTCGGTGAAGATGCTGGAGATCGTCGCCGCCGGAAAGGCGGGCTACCAGGTCGAGCGCCACGCGATCGAGCCCCTGCCCAAGGACGCCGTGGTCGACGGGAACATCAACAATCTCGAGGCAGTGGCCGAGGCCGTGAAGCGCGGCCACAAGCGGCTCGCGACGCGCACCAAGCATGTCGCCATGGCGGTGCCTTCGGGTGCGGTGATCACCAAGAAGATCGTCGTTTCGGCGGCGCTGCGCGAAGAAGATCTCGAGGTCCAGGTCCAGACCGAGGCGAACCAGTACATTCCGTTCGCGCTGGAGGAAGTGAACCTCGATTTCCAGGTGATCGGACCGGCGCCGAACCGGCCCGAGGACCAGGAGGTCGTGATCGCGGCGACGCGCAAGGAAAAGGTGGAGGACCGCGTCGCGGTTGCCGAGTCCGCAGGCCTCAAGGCGATGGTCATGGACGTCGAGTCCTATGCGCAGATGGCCGCGCTCGGGCTGGTGGTGAAGCAGCTTCCGAACGCGGGCCGCGACCAGAACATCGCAGTGGTGGACGTCGGCGCAAACGTGATGAACGTGACGGTGCTGCGCAACGAGCAGTCCGTCTACACGCGCGAGCAGGCATTCGGCGGCAACCAGCTCACGCACGACATCGTGAGCCGCTATGGCATGAGCCCGGAAGAGGCGGAAAACGCCAAGCGCGCGGGCGGACTGCCGGACGACTACGAGACCGAGGTGCTGCGGCCGTACATGGACAACCTGTCCATGGAGGTGCAGCGCGCGCTGCAGTTCTTTTTCACCTCGACGTCCTACAACCAGGTCGATCACATACTTCTCGCGGGCGGCTCGGCGGTGATTCCGGGCCTTGACGAGGTCGTCTACATCCGCACGCACGTCCCCGCGATCGTCGCCAATCCATTCAGCTCGATGCAGACCTCGCCGCGCATCCAGCTCAAGCGCCTGATGCAGGACGCGCCGTCGCTGATCGTGGCCTGCGGTCTCGCCCTGCGGAGGTTTGACCCGGCATGAGCGTTCGTATCAACCTGTTGCCGCACCGCGAGGAGCGGCGCAAGCGCGCCCGCCAGCATTTTGCGGTGCTTGCGGGGCTCACGGCGGTGATCGGCTTGGCGATCGTCGCCGCCGTCCACGTCTTCAACGCAAACCGCATCAGCGTGCAGGCCGACCGCAACGCGTTCCTCAAGAGCGAGATTGCCAAGCTCGACAAGCAGATCGACGAGATCAAGAAGCTGAAGGACGAAATCGCGGCGTTGCTCGCGCGCAAGCAGGTCATCGAAACGCTGCAGGCCGACCGAGCCCAGACGGTCCACCTGCTCGATGAGCTGGTCAACGTCATGCCGGAGGGCATCTATCTGCGCTCGTTCAAGCAGCGCGGGCTCCGGGTGAGCGTGGTCGGGCACTCGCAGTCGAACGCGCGCGTCTCGACGCTGATGCGAAACATCGAGTCCTCGCCCTGGCTGGAGAAGCCGACGCTGGTCGAAATCCGCGCCATCACCGTCGACAAGAAGCGGGTGTCCGAGTTCAACATGAATTTCGGCGTCAAGCGCGTGCAGGCCCCTGCCGAGAAGGCGGCACCCGGTAAGCCCGCCCCGGCGGCGCCGGCAGCGAAGAAGGGCTGAGCCATGGCGATCAACATCAACCAGTACCTCGAGCAATTCAGGCAGCTCAACCCGAAGGACCCGGGCACGTGGCCGCTGGTGCCGAAGATGGTGACGCTGCTCGCGATCCTCGCGGCGATCCCGGTCGCCGGCTATTTTCTCGACTGGCAGGCCCAGCTCGAGGAACTCGAGGCCGGGCGGCAGCAGGAAGTGAAGCTGAAGGACGACTACCTCAACAAGAAGCGCCAGGCGGTGAATCTCGACCTGTACAAGCAGCAGCTCAGGGAAATCGACACGCAGTTCGGCGCGCTGCTGAAGCAATTGCCCAACCGCTCGCAGATGGACGCCCTGCTCGTCGACATCAACCAGGCGGGGCTCGGCCGCGGCCTGCAGTTCGAGCTGTTCAAGCCCGCACCCTCGGAGATCTCGCGCGAGTTCTACAACGAGCTTCCGATCCAGGTGAAGCTCACCGGCACGTACCACGACATGGGCGCGTTTGCGAGTGACGTGGGACAGCTTTCGAGAATCGTGACGCTGAACGACGTTGCAGTCGAAGCGCAGAAGGACGGCAATCTCGTCATGGACGCGGTCGCGCGCACCTTCCGCTACCTCGACGAAGAAGAGGTCGCGGCCCAGCGCCGGGCGCAGCAGGCGGCGAAGAAGGCGCGCAAATGAAAAGGCTGATCGTACTGGCGGGCACGGTGGTCCTCGCCGCGTGCGGCGGCGAGGAGTTCGGCGATCTCAAGCAGGAGCTCGGTCAGCTCACCAAGGACCTGCGCGGGCGGGTTGAACCGCTGCCGCAGGTGAAACCCTACGAGCCGGTGCCGTACAAGGGCGAGGGCGAGGTGGATCCGTTCCGTCCGGAGCGGATCAATGTCGCCCAGGTCGGCGGCGCGGCGGTTGCCGGCAGCGGGCGACGTCCCGATCTGGACCGGCCGCGCGAGCCGCTGGAGGCCTTTCCGCTCGAATCGATTCGCATGGTCGGAACGCTCTCGCGCGAAAAGGAGACGTTCGGTCTGGTCAAGGCGGGAACCAACCTGTTCCGGGTGAGGAAGGGCAATTACATGGGGCAGAACTTCGGCGTCATCACGGGGATTGACGAGAGCCAGATCAGCCTCAAGGAGTTGATCCAGGAAGGCGGTGGCGACTGGGTGGAACGCGCCAGTTCGCTGCAACTGCAGGAGGTAAAAAAATGAGCACGCTCAGGGGTCTGCTGATGACGTTCCGCGCGCTTTGCGTCTGGCTTGCCGGCATGGGCATCGCCATCGCCCAGGCCAACAGCATCGAGGCGCTCGATGTCGCGCAGCAAGGGGGCGCCGTGATCGTGCGGGTGACGACCAAGGAGCCGCTGAAGAGCGTTCCGCCGAACTTCACGGTGGCGAGCCCGGCGCGGATCGCATTCGATTTCTCGAACACGGTGAATGCGCTCGGCCGCAGTGCGCAGGAGATCGGCCAGGGCGAGCTGCGCAGCATGAATCTGGTGCAGGCCGCGGACAAGACCCGGCTGGTGCTGAACTTGACGCGTTCGGTGGTCCATGAGGCGCGCCTGGACGGCAGAAACCTGATCATCACGCTGCAGTCGGCAGTCGCCGCAGCGACACCGGGCGACAAGGCGGCGCGGTTCGCCGAGGGGCGCAGCGACGTGAAGCATGCGCTACGCGACGTCGATTTCCGCCGCGGGCGGGGCGGCGAAGGCCGCGTCGTGGTGGAACTTTCGGATTCCACCACCGGCATCGACATTCGCAGGCAGGGGCAGAACATCGTGGTCGATTTCCTGAAGACCTCGCTGCCTTCCAATCTCCGGCGGCGGCTCGACGTCACCGACTTCGCGACTCCCGTGCAGGCCGTGAACACGTTCCAGCAGGGCGAGAACGTGCGCATGGTGATCGAGCCGAGCGGCCAATGGGAGCACAACGCCTACCAGTCCGACACCCAGTTCGTGGTCGAAGTGAAGGCGATCGCGGCCGATACCGCGCGCGCGCGCGGCGTGTACACCGGCGAGAAGCTCTCGCTCAACTTCCAGAACGTCGAAGTGCGTGCACTCCTCAACGTGATCGCCGATTTCACCGACCTCAACGTCGTCACGAGCGACACCGTGGGCGGCAGCATCACGCTGCGGCTCAAGGACGTACCCTGGGACCAGGCGCTCGACATCATCCTGCAGACCCGCGGCCTGGACATGCGCAAGACCGGCAACGTGATCATGATCGCGCCGCGCGACGAGCTCGCCACGCGCGAGAAGCTGCTGCTGGAGTCGCAGCACCAGATCACGGACCTCGAGCCCCTGCAGACCGAGGTGTTCCAGCTCAACTACCACAAGGCCGAAGCGTTCGTGCAGCTGCTCACCAACAAGGAGCAGCGGATCCTTTCGAAGCGCGGCAGCGCGGTCATCGATCCGCGTTCGAACAAGATCTTCGTGCAGGACGTGCCGAGCCGGCTGGAGGACATCCGCCGCGTGGTCGCGGGCGTCGACATTCCCGTGAGCCAGGTGATGATCGAGGCGCGCATCGTGGAAGCGAGCGACACGTTCGCCAAGAACCTCGGTTCCAAGCTGGGGTACGCAGACGCGAACCGATTTGCCGGCCGCGACGACCAGTACGGACAGCGCATCTTGGGCAGCGACACTCGCGTCTCGGTCAGCGGCAACTACAGAGGGGTCGGCATCATGAGTTTCCAGACGCCCGATCCAGGGACGGGATATATTCCGGACAGCCAGTTTACCAACCTGCCGGCGGCAGGCTTGAACACCTTCACTGCGGGCTCGCTCGCGATCACGCTGTTCAAGGCGGGGCTCAATCGATTCATCAATCTGGAACTCTCCGCCCTGGAAGCCGACGGCAAGGGCAAGATCATTTCCAGCCCGCGGGTGATGACCGCCAACCAGGTCGAGGCACTGATCGAACAGGGCACCGAGATCCCGTATCAGCAGGCGACTTCCTCGGGCGCGACGTCGGTGTCCTTCCGCAAGGCCAACCTCTCGCTCAAGGTGAAGCCGCAGATCACGCCCGACGGAAACATCATCATGACGCTTGACGTCAACAAGGACTCGCCGGGCGCGACCACCCCGGCCGGCGTGCAGATCAACACCAAGCACGTCAAGACCGAGGTGCTGGTGGAAAACGGCGGCACCGTCGTGATCGGCGGAATCTTCGAACAGAACGAGCGCACCGACATCACGCAGGTGCCGTTCCTCGGCGACCTGCCGTACGTCGGGTTCCTGTTCAAGAACCGGCAGACCTCGACATCGAAGACGGAGCTGCTGGTGTTCATCACGCCGCGGATCGTGAACGAGCGCCTCACGATTCGCTGAGACGCGCCGCTTCGCGCAAAGGCCGGCCGGGTGTCCCCCGGCCGCCTGCATTTTGGGGGTGCACGATCCTCTGCGCTGCTGCCGCAGGCGGCGCGAACTCCGCTTGCGTAGAATAAGCCCATGAAGGGCGTAGAGAATCTGTTCCTCGTCGGCATGATGGGAGCGGGCAAAACCACGGTGGGCCGGCTCGTCGCGCGCCGCCTGAAGCGCACCTTCTACGACTCCGATCACGAGGTGGAGCGCCGCTGCGGAGTCGGCATCCCGGTGATCTTCGATATCGAGGGCGAGCACGGATTTCGCGTGCGCGAATCGCAGGTGATCGCGGAGCTTTCCGCGCTCGACGGCATCGTGCTTTCGACCGGCGGCGGCGTCGTGCTCGATCCGGCGAACCGCCGCGTGCTCGCGGCGCGGGGCACGGTGGTCTATCTTCATGGCCGCCCGGAAGATCTGTTCGAGCGCATTCGGCAGGACCGGAGCCGGCCGCTGCTTGCGACCGCCGACCCGCTGAAAAGGCTGGACGAGCTGTATGCGCAGCGCGATGCGCTGTACCGGGAGGTCGCCGACCTGGTCGTCGACACGAGCAGGCAGAGCGTGCAGGCGCTCGCGAGGCGGCTGCTGGCGCGCCTGGAGGAGCGGTGGAAACTCTCCGCGTAGCGCTGGGCGGCCGCTCGTATCCGATCCACATCGGGACGGGCCTGCTGGAGGATCCGCGGCTGTATGCGCCGCACCTCGCGTCCAGGCGCGCCGCGGTGGTCACGAATGAGGTGGTGGCGCCCCTCTACCTCGAGCGCCTCGAACGGGCGCTGAAGCAGGCCGGCGCATCGACGACCTCGATCGTGGTCGCCGACGGAGAGGGGGCGAAGGACTGGCGGACGCTCGACGCGATCTTCGAGCGCCTGCTCGCTGCGCGCTGCGGCCGGGACAGCGTGATCGTCGCTCTCGGCGGAGGCGTGATCGGCGATCTGGCGGGTTTCGCCGCCGCCGTCTATCAGCGCGGCATTCCGTTCCTCCAGGTGCCGACGACGCTCCTCGCGCAGGTCGATTCCGCGGTCGGCGGCAAGACCGGGATCAACCATGCGCGCGGCAAGAACATGATCGGCGCGTTCCACCAGCCGCTCGCGGTGATTGCGGACGTTGCCGCGCTCGGCTCGCTGCCCGACCGGGAGTTGCGCGCCGGAGTGGCGGAAGTGATCAAGCACGCGTTCATCCTCGATGCCGCGTTCGTCGATTGGCTGGAGGCGAATATCGAGCGACTGCTCGGGCGCGAACCCGGCACGCTCGAGCAGGCCGTGCGACGCTCGTGCGAGCTGAAAGCCCGGGTCGTGGCGGCCGATGAACGCGAGGCGGGGGTACGCGCGATTCTGAATTTCGGACACACCTTCGCCCATGCGATCGAGACAGGAGCGGGCTACGGCGCATGGCTGCACGGCGAGGCCGTGGCCGCAGGAATGGTGATGGCCGCGGAGCTTTCGGTTCGCGCCGGACTGCTCGCGCGCCCGGACGCCGAGCGGCTGCGCGCGCTCGTGGCGCGCGCCGGACTTCCGGTCGCGGGTCCGGCATTGGCGCCCGGGCGCATGCTCGAGCTGATGCAAGTCGACAAGAAGGCAGAGCGGGGCGAACTGCGGTTCGTGTTGCTCTCGGCGGTGGGCAACGCTGTCGTGCGCGGCGGGATCAGCGAAGCGCATGTGCTCGCAGCGATTGCCACCGGCACCCTGCCGCAGGCGCCCGCCACGGCAGTGCAATAGGCAGTTCCCGTTCCAAAGCTCTTGTTTGTGCACAGTGCCAAAGGTATATTGAGGCGTTTGCCGCAGCGATTTGTGCGCGGCAGCGAAGGCACGGAAACGATTGACCGATCAGTGGCTTGAACGTGACGCATACGGCGCCTGAAGCGCAAGGCCTGTACGACCCGGGACGCGAGCATGATGCCTGCGGGGTCGGCTTTGTCGCGCATATCAAGGGCAAGAAATCGCACCAGATCGTCGAGCAGGGTCTGACGGTCCTCAGGAACCTGACGCACCGCGGTGCGGTCGGCTGGGACCCAAAGCTATCGGACGGTGCGGGGCTCCTGATCCAGGTGCCGGACCGTTTCCTGCGCGAGGAGATGGCCAGACGCGGCGTGCGGCTGCCGCCCCCGGGCCAGTACGGCGTCGGCATGGTGTTCCTGCCGCGCGAGCCCGCATCGCGTTTTGCCTGCGAGTACGAGATCGAGCGCGCGATCAAGGATGAAGGACAGGTGCTGCTCGGCTGGCGCGACGTGCCGGTGGACAATTCCGACCTCGCCGAACCGGCGCAAAAGCTCGAACCCGTGATCCGGCAGGTGTTCATCGGGCGCGGCGAATCGGTCACCACCACCGACGGCCTGGAGCGCAAGCTCTACATCATCCGCAAGAGCGCAGGCCACGCCATTCAGGCGCTCAAGCTCGCGCATGGCAAGGAGTTCTACGTGCCGTCGATGTCGGCGCGCACCGTGGTGTACAAGGGAATGCTGCTGGCGCACCAGGTGGGCGAGTACTACCTCGACCTGAAGGACGCGCGCGTGGAATCGGCGCTGGCGATGGTGCATCAGCGCTTCTCGACCAACACCTTCCCTTCGTGGGACCTCGCGCACCCCTTCCGCCTCATCTGCCACAACGGCGAGATCAACACCCTGCGCGGCAACGTCAACTGGATCCGCGCGCGTCAGGGCGCGATCTCCAGCCCCGTTCTGGGCGAGGACCTGGGCAAGATCTGGCCGCTCATCTACGACGGCCAATCCGATTCGGCCTCGTTCGACAATGCGCTCGAACTGCTCGTGATGGGCGGCTACTCGGTCGCGCACGCCATGATGATGATGATCCCGGAGGCGTGGGAAAACCATGCGCTGATGGATCCGGCGCGACGCGCGTTCTACGAGTATCACGCCGCGATGATGGAACCCTGGGATGGGCCGGCCTCGATCGCGTTCACCGACGGGCGGCAGATCGGCGCGACGCTGGATCGCAACGGGCTGCGCCCGTCGCGCTACATCGTGACCGACGACGATCTCGTCATCATGGGTTCCGAGTGCGGCTGCTTGCCGGTACCCGAGGAGCGCGTCATCAAGAAGTGGCGGCTGCAACCCGGGAAGATGTTCCTGGTCGACCTGGAAAAAGGCCGCATCATCGACGACAAGGAATTGAAGGACACGCTCGCCGCGGCCAAGCCCTATATCGAGTGGATCGAGCGCATCCGCGTGAAGCTCGACGAGGTCGAAACCGAGAAGACCCCGCCGCTGCGGTCCGAGGTGGCGCTGCTCGACCGCCAGCAGGCCTTTGGCTATACGCAGGAGGACATCAAGTTCCTCATGACGCCGATGGCCGTGAATGGCGAGGAGCCCGTGGGCTCGATGGGAAACGATTCGCCCCTGGCGGTGCTTTCGGACAGGAACAAGACCCTGTACCACTACTTCAAGCAGCTCTTCGCCCAGGTGACGAACCCGCCGATCGATCCGATCCGCGAGGAGCTCGTCACGAGCCTCGTTTCGTTCATCGGCCCCAAGCCCAACCTGCTCGGCATCGACGAGATGAACCCGCCGCTACGGCTCGAGGTGTCGCAGCCGGTGCTCGATTTCTTCGAGATGGAGAAGATCCGCCACATCGAGCGCTACACGGGCGGCAAGTTCAGGTCGCTCGAGCTCGACGTCACCTACCCCGTCGCCTGGGGCAAGGAAGCGATCGAGGCGCGCCTGGCGTCGCTCGCCGCGCAAGCCGAGGATGCGGTTCGCGCCGGCACCTCGATCATCGTGGTGTCGGACCGCCTCGTGAACCGCGAACGGGTCGCGATCCCGGCGCTGCTCGCGCTCTCGGCGATCCACCAGCACCTGGTCGGCAAGGGCCTGCGCACCAGCGCGGGTCTGGTGGTCGAAACCGGCTCGGCGCGCGAAGTGCACCACTTTGCGCTGCTCGGCGGGTACGGCGCGGAAGCGGTGCATCCCTACCTCGCGCTCGAAACCCTGCTGGCGATGTACCCCGGCGATTCGGCTGCCGGAAGCAAGGCGATCCGCAACTTCGTCAAGGCGATCGGCAAGGGGCTGAAGAAGGTGATGTCCAAGATGGGCATCTCGACCTACATGTCCTACACCGGAGCGCAGATCTTCGAGGCGGTGGGCCTGAAGAAATCGCTGGTCGACAAGTACTTCAGCGGCACTGCGTCCTCGGTCGAGGGCATCGGCCTGTTCGGGGTCGCGCGGGAAGCGATCCGGTTGCACCGGGCGGCCTTCGGCGAGGATCCCGTGCTCGCGCATTCGCTCGACGCGGGCGGCGAATACGCCTGGCGCGTCCGCGGCGAAGAGCACATGTGGACTCCGGATGCGATCGCGAAGCTGCAGCAATCGACGCGGCGCAACGCCTACGAGACGTACCAGGAGTACGCGCAGATCATCAACGACCAGTCGCGGCGCCACATGACCTTCCGCGGCCTGTTCGAGTTCCGTTTCGACGCTTGCACGCCGATTCCGATCGAAGAGGTGGAGCCGGCCGCCGACATTGTCAGGCGCTTCTCGACCGGCGCGATGTCGCACGGCTCGATCTCGGTCGAAGCGCACTCGACGCTCGCGGTGGCGATGAACCGCATCGGCGGGAAGTCGAACACCGGCGAAGGCGGCGAGGACCGCAACCGCTACGCGCCGGTGAAAAGCGGCGAGTCGCTGCGATCGCGCCTCGGCCGGAACCGCGTCGAAAAGGACATCGAACTCCGGGAAGGGGACGTCCTCAAGTCCAAGATCAAGCAGGTCGCGTCGGGACGCTTCGGCGTGACCGCGGAGTATCTCGCGAGCGCCGAGCAGATCCAGATCAAGATGGCGCAGGGCGCCAAGCCCGGCGAGGGCGGCCAGCTCCCCGGGCGCAAGGTTTCCGAGTACATCGCCGAGCTGCGCTATTCCACGCCCGGCGTCGAACTGATCTCGCCGCCGCCGCACCACGACATCTACTCGATCGAGGACCTGGCGCAGCTGATTCACGACCTGAAGAACGCCAACCCGGAGGCTTCGATTTCCGTGAAGCTGGTCTCCGAAGTCGGAGTCGGCACCGTCGCCGCGGGCGTCTCCAAGGCGAAATCGGATCACGTCACGATCTCGGGCCATGACGGCGGCACCGGCGCCTCGCCCTGGTCGTCGATCAAGCACGCCGGGACGCCCTGGGAACTGGGTCTTGCGGAAACCCAGCAGACGCTGGTGCTCAACCGCCTGCGCGGGCGCATCGCGGTGCAGGTCGATGGCCAGATCAAGACCGGGCGCGATGTGGTGGTCGGCGCGATCCTCGGTGCCGATGAATTCGGCTTCGCCACTGCGCCGCTGGTGGTGAGCGGCTGCGTCATGATGCGCAAGTGCCACCTCAATACCTGTCCGGTGGGCGTGGCGACGCAGGATCCGGTGCTGCGCAAGCGCTTCTCCGGCAAGCCCGAGTACGTCGTCAACTACATGTTCTTCGTGGCCGAGGAGGCGCGCGAGCTGATGGCGAAGCTCGGGATCCGCCGGTTCGCCGACCTGATCGGACACACCGAGCTGCTCGACATGAAAAAGGGCATCGAGCACTGGAAGGCGCGCGGCCTGGACTTTTCGAAGATCTTCTACATGCCGGCGATGCCCGCCGAGGTGGCGCGCTACAACAGCGAGCGCCAGGAGCACGGTCTGGCGAAGGCGCTCGACCGGCGGCTGATCGAGCTGGCGCAGCCCGCGCTCGCGCGCGGCGAGCGGGTCTCGATCGACATGCCGATCCGCAACGTCAACCGCACGGTCGGGACAATGCTCTCGCACGAAGTGGCGAAGCGCTACGGCCACGACGGCCTGCCGGAGGACACCATTCACGTGCGCTTCGCCGGATCGGCGGGGCAGAGCTTCGGCGCGTTCCTCGCGCGGGGCGTCGTGCTCGACCTGATCGGCGATACCAACGATTACTGCGGCAAGGGGCTTTCGGGCGGGCGAATCTCGGTTCAGCCCTCGACCAAGTTCCGCGGCGAGCCCACCGAGAACATCATCACCGGCAACGTCGTGCTCTACGGCGCCATCGCGGGCGAAGCGTATTTCCGCGGCGTCGCGGGCGAGCGTTTCGCGGTGCGCAATTCGGGCGCGCAGGCCGTGGTCGAGGGCGTGGGCGACCACGGCTGCGAATACATGACCGGCGGCACGGTCGCCGTGATCGGAGTGACCGGGCGCAATTTCGGCGCCGGGATGTCCGGAGGGATCGCCTATGTGCTCGATATCGACGGCGAATTCGTGAAGCGCTGCAACGCGGCGATGGTCGACCTCGAGCCGCTGCTCGCCGAGCCCGAGCAGAAGGCGAGGCTCGCGTCCGAGTTCTGGCACATGGGTCGGTCGGACGAGTCGATCGTTCGCCAGCTGATCGAGCGGCATGCGCGCTACACCGGAAGTGAGCGCGCAAAGGAAATCCTTGCGCGCTGGAGCGAGTACCGCAGCCGGTTCGTCAAGATCTTCCCGAAGGAGTACCGGCGGGCGCTGGGCGAACTTGCTGCCGCGCAGCGCAAGGCGGCGGCCTGATGGGCAAGGTCACGGGATTCCTCGAGTACCGGCGGCTGCAGGAGGTTGCGGAAGACAAGGACTCGAGAAAGCGACACTACCGCGAGTTCATCGCCCATCTCACGGAGGAGGAAGCTGCGATACAGGGCGCGCGCTGCATGGACTGCGGCACGCCCTTCTGCATATCCGGCTGCCCGATCAACAACATCATTCCGGACTGGAACGACCTCGTGTACCGCCAGGATTGGCGGGCGGCGATCGAAACGCTGCAGTCCACCAACAACTTTCCCGAATTCACCGGACGCGTTTGTCCCGCGCCTTGCGAGGAAGCGTGCGTGCTGCGCATCAACAACGACCCGGTCGGAATCAAGTCCATCGAGCACGCCATCATCGACAAGGCGTGGGAAGAAGGCTGGGTCGCGCCGCAGCCGCCGCTCGCCCGCACGGGCAAGAAGGTTGCGGTGGTCGGATCGGGACCCGCGGGACTCGCCTGCGCGCAGCAGCTTGCGCGCGCCGGGCACGCGGTGACGGTGTTCGAGAAGAACGACCGCATCGGCGGGTTGCTGCGCTACGGCATCCCGGATTTCAAGATGGAGAAGTGGCTGATCGACCGGCGCCTTGAGCAGATGCGGGGCGAGGGCGTCGTTTTTCGCGTCAATCACGTCGTGGGCGAGGCACCGGTCGGTGCCGGGAACGCGCAGGCAAGGCCGGTCGACGCGAAAAAGCTGGCAGCGGATTTCGACGCCGTGGTGCTGGCGGGCGGGGCCGAGCAGCCGCGCGACCTGCCGGTGCCCGGGCGCGAACTGGACGGCATTCATTTCGCCATGGATTTCCTGCCGCTGCAGAACCGCCGCGTCGCCGGGGACAGCAACGTGCGCGAGCTGTGGGCGAGCGGCAAGCACGTGATCGTGATCGGCGGCGGGGATACCGGAAGCGACTGCGTCGGCACGTCGAACCGGCACGGGGCCGCCTCGGTCACGCAATTCGAGTTGCTTCCGATGCCGCCCGATCCGGACCGCAATCCGGTGTGGCCCTACTGGCCGGTCCGGCTGCGCACGTCGTCGTCGCACGAAGAGGGCGTAGTGCGGGACTGGTCGATCGCGACCAAGGAGTTCGTCGGCACGAGCGGCAAGGTAAGCGCGCTCAAGGCGGTTCGCCTGGAATGGAAGGACGGCAAGATGAGCGAGATCCCGGATTCGGAATTCCTGCTCCGCGCCGACCTGGTGCTGCTCGCGATGGGTTTCATGTCGCCCTGGCAATCGGTGCTGGATGCGTTCGGAATCGAGAAGGACCGACATGGCAATGCCCGGGCGGCGAGCGAGGGCCCCGGCTGCTACGCGACCAGCGCGCCGAAAGTGTTCACTGCCGGCGACATGCGCCGCGGCCAGTCGCTCGTCGTGTGGGCGATCCGCGAAGGGCGCCAGTGCGCCCGCGCAGTCGACGAATTCCTGACCGGTTCGTCCGCCCTTCCGCGCTGAATCCGGAATGAACCTCAAGCGTCGCGCGCTGTTGGTTGCTGCAACGATCGCCGTTTCGCTGCCGGGCGTGGCGCTGGCGCAGCCGGCGGAGCGCGCCTACGGCGTTGGATTTCTCACGATCGGCAGCAAGAGCCGGGCGCAGCGCGGCATCGAGCGGGTGCGCCGTGCACTCGAGCGCAGCGGAGCGATCGCGGGTAGGGGGCTTCGATTCGAGGTGCGGGCGGCGGCCGAAAACCTTGCGAACGTGAAGAAGTTTGCCGGCGAACTGGGCGCGGCCAGGCTGGACGCGCTCCTCGCAGACGGGGTCGACGCCGCTGCTGCCCTCAGGGAAGCCACCGCGAGCACGCCGATCGTCGCGGTCGTGGGGCTGAATCCGCAGCACGAAGATGCGGCGGTGAGAATTATTCGCGGCGGCGGCAATGTCACGGGAGTCACCTTTTCGAACATCGAACTCGCGGCCAGACGGCTCGAACTGCTGCGCCAGGTATTTCCGGAGAGCCGCCGGATTCGATTCCTGACCCAGAAGGATGCCGAGCGCTGGGTCGAGATCGAGACGCGCGACGCCGCGAAGCTGGGATTCCGGATCGAGCCCCACATGGTCGAGGACCTGGGCGAGATGGAGCGATTCTTCGCCCGGCGGCTGCGCCGCGACGAGGCGATCTACGTTGCCACCACGGCGCGCAACGCGCTCCGTCTGAATTCGATCGTCACGCTGGCGAACCAGGCGCGCGCCCGGATCGTCTACCCGGCAACCGAATATGCCGAAGCCGGCGGCCTGATGTCGTGCGCCGCCGACCAGGGTGCGGCACTCGAGCGCGCGGCGGGGTTGCTCCTGCGTGTGCTTCAGGGCGCGAAGCCGGCCGAAATTCCGGTCGAGCGCTCGACCGAAGTGTTCATCACGGTCAACCGAGGTGCGGCCAAGGAGCTGGGCGTGACGATTCCGCCCGAGGTTCTCGCGCGTGCCGACCGCGTGATCGACTGACCGCGCTCTGCGATTCGAGCCGATGACGCCGCGGCGCCGCTTTCTCGTCTCTGCGCTCGCGCTCCTTGCGTCGAACGGGAGCGCGGCGAGGCAGTCGCCGGGAAAAACCGGCCGAATCGGATTGCTGCTGCCGAACACGCCCGAAATCGTCGCGCGCAATCCGCGTATCGCGGCCTTCCTGCAGGCGCTGCGCGATCTGGGATGGACCGAGGGGCAGAACCTTGTGATCGAACGCCGCTTCGCGGAAGGCAAGCTCGAGCGCTTGGCGGAGCTGGCGGCGGAACTTGCCCGGCAAAAGGTGGATGTCATCGTGACGGCTGCCGCGCCCTCCGCGCTGGCTGCGAAGAGCGCAACCAGCACCATTCCCATTGTCATGCTCGACCCCGGAGATCCCGTCGGCCTGGAGCTCGTGGCGAGCCTCGCGCGCCCGGGCGGCAACCTTACCGGCGTGACCTCGATCGCCCCGGAACTGGCGGCCAAGCGGCTCGCGCTTCTCAAAGAGGCGGTGCCCGCAATCACGCGCGTCGCCATTGTGGCCAACGCCTTCATTCCTCCGGCCGAGATCGCGATGCAGGAATTGCAGACCACGGCGCGCGTGCTCGGACTGCACATCGAGCAGGTCGCGATCCGGGGCGCACGGGGGTTCGAGCAGGCGTTTGCCGAGATCTCGCGGCTACGCAGCGATGGGCTGATCGTGTTTCCGGACCCGCTCACATTTTCGAGTCAGGCGACGATCACCGCGTTTGCGCTGCGGGCGCGTATCGCATCGCTGTACGGAGCAATGGAGTTCGTCGAGGCGGGCGGCCTCATGTCCTACGGACCGAGCTATCCGGAGATGTTCCGGCGCGGCGCGCGCTATGTGGTCGTGGGCGGATTCGCGGTCATCGCCCACGGTGTGCAGCGTGCGACGGCCGACCTCGACATCTGTCCGGATCCGGATCCCGCAAAT
>Ga0209399_10000204_pt1 | contig 37224 bp, 22 predicted proteins | sample OV2TP3_FD_184130 | JGI IMG/M metagenome (GOLD analysis project Ga0209399, IMG submission 184130) | Hot spring microbial communities from Beatty, Nevada to study Microbial Dark Matter (Phase II) - OV2 TP3 (SPAdes) (version 3) | ecosystem: Environmental > Aquatic > Thermal springs > Hot (42-90C) ... | reverse complement strand
ATTCCACAAGGCCGACGGGCGACTCGCGAGAGTCGCCCCTACACCTGAACGATAAATCGCCTGATTTGGGCCATTTACGCCATTTCGTGATCTACTGATCCTGTCTATCCTGTTCATCCCTGTTGACCTTCCCCCTCCAGCCACGTCGCCGCAGTCAGGAGATAGGGCCCCTGTCCCCAGGGATAAAGCCCTCCCACCGGGGGCAGGGTGTAGTCCGCCGGGTCCTCCCTCGGCGGCGTCCGATGCGACACGTTTTTCACCAGGCCGTCCGGCGTCACCTGATCCCACAGGGCGCCCCAGGCGCGCTCCCCGGCCCTGGCGCATTCTGCGGACAGCGCCCCGGCGCGCCCCCCCCGCATCAGGGCATTGGCGAACATGAGGGAGACCGACCCCTCCAGATAAGTCTCCGGTCGGTCCACCACCGTGCGCCAGAGCCCCGTCTCCTCGTCCTGCCGGGCGAGGATCGCCTCCGCCAGCCTCTCCAGACCCTTGAGAATCCCGGCGTACCCCGCGTGGTCTTTCGGGAGCAACTCCAGCGTGTGGACAAGCCCCAGCGCGGCCCACCCGTTCCCCCGGCCCCAGAAGACCCCGTTCACCCGCCCCCGCGCGTCGTCGTAGTTGTGGTAGAAGAGCCCCGTCGCGGGATTTTGCAGGGCCGCGATGTGTCCCGCGATATGCCCCGCGGCAGCGTCGTACCAGCGCCCCTCCCCCGTCGCCGCCCCCAGCCGGCACAGAAACGGGGCGTCGGTCTGCATCGAGTCCACCCAGATCATCCTGGCCCGGTCCGGCAGGTCGGGCCGATGGAAATAGCCCCCGCACGCGGCCCGGGGCAGATGGATCAGATGCTCCCCCAGCCGCCTGGCATACCCCAGAAAGCACAGGTCCCCGGTCTCCTCCCACAGGTCCAGGAGCGTGCGCCCCGGCCCCACGTGGTCCGGGTACCAGGGGTCCGGGGAGTGCGCCATCCACCCCTCCACCATCCTCCGCACAAAATCGAAGAACCGCCTCTCCCCCGTGATCCGCCACGCCGCCCACAGCCCCTCCACCGCGACGGCCTCCCCCCAGTCCCAGTGGTAGTAGCGGTACGTGAGGCCCCTGACCGCGACGCGGGCTACCCGCTCGCGCAGCCGCGCCGCCGGGATGTCAGCGGCACCTGTCACCTCGCGGCCCATCTGCGCAGCGCCTCCATCTCGACCTCCACGCCTAAGCCCGGCCCCTCCGGCACCACCGCGTGCCCCTTTTCGACCCGGAGCGGCGCCTTGAACAGCCGGTTCGACAGGTCGAACATGGGCGGCTCATGCTCCTGAATGATGAAGTTGGGAGTCGCCGCCGCCAGGTGCCAGGTCGCGGCCATGGCCACGCCCAGACAGACCCCCACGTGATACGCCACGGGCAGGTGATAGGTGGCGGCCAGGTCCGCGATCCGCCTCCCCTCCGTGATGCCACACCGGGCGATGTCCGGCTGGGCGATGTCCAGCGCCCTCCGCTCGATCCACTCGCGGAACTGGTAGCGCGTGCGCAGGGGTTCGCCCACGGCCACGGCCATCTCCAGCGCCTCGGCCAGCCGGGCGTGTCCGTGCACGTCCTCCGGCGGCATGGGCGCCTCCATCCATTCGACCCCCAGATCCTCCAGCGCCCGGCCCAGTCGCTCCGCCTCCGGCAGGGTGTACATCCAGAACTGGTCAGACAGCAGCCGCCTGCTATCCCCCACCCGCTCCCGCACGGAGCGGACATTGGCGACGTCCTCCTCCAGGCCCCGGCCCAGAAACAGCTTGACCGCGGGATACCCCTCCTCATAGTATTTCTGGGCGAGTTCGGCCCGCGCCTCCATCGTGGGCGCTCGCAGCCCGGAGACATAGGCCGGCAGCCGGTCGCGGAACGGCCCGCCCAGCAGCCTGCAGACCGGCTCCCCCGCCGCCTTCCCCTTCAGGTCCCACAGGGCCACGTCCAGCCCACTGATCGCGTCGAGCATGAACCCCGTGACCTGCCCCCGCACGTGCATGCTCCTGTACATCCGCTCCCACAGGACGTTCGTCTCCCGCGGATCGCTCCCGATCAGCATGGGCCCCAGCAGCCGGTCGATCAGCTCCCGCGCGGCCTCCGGCGCGATGGGGGCCTGGCTCTCCCCCCAGCCGTGCAGACCCCCGTCCGTCTCCACGCGGATCAGCAGGCTCTGGACCTTGTCCGCGTAGGCCTCGTTCCACTCCTTCTCAAAGTAATACTCGCTCCCCGGAAACGTCCTGGGCGGTTCGGTCTGTCCCCCGAACCGGTCGTGGTGGGGGATCTTCACGACAAATGTCTCCACGCGCGTGATCTTCACGTCTGGGCTCCTTAGTACAGGTACGACGTGTACAGATCGTTAATCATCCTGAGATGCTCCAGCCGCTTCTCCCGGTTCTCCCGCTGGTAGTCCCGGTACTGTGGCCACTCCGCGCTCCGGTCCGGCACATGCTGCGCCTTGACCGGGTAGCCCAGCTTGGCCGACCCCATGGCGGCGATGAAGTCCCGGTCCTGCAGGTAGGTCCCCTCCGCGTACCCGATCCCCCTCCCCTTGAGCGATTCGGGGCCTCATGCAACTGCACCGGTATCTTCGTCCGATATGGGGCCAGCTTCCGGTTGCCGTAGGCCATCACCTCCACGAACTCGTCGTCCATGATCTGCCGGAGCGTGTCCAGCACCCACGGCCCGCCCCCCGCGCCCAGGCTCTCCTGGCAGTGCAGCCCGAACCCGTCCCGGAAGGAGCTCTGCCAGGCCTGGTCCTTCACGTGAAAGAGGCCGGAGATGTCGTGGAAGTACTCGCACTCCCCGTAGAAAAGGTCCCCGACCCTGCCCTCCCGAACGAGGTTCTTCATGGCCACGTTGCGCGGGTCCCACGCGCTCTGGTTGTTCATCGTCACCTTCAGAACTCGTGTTCGTCATCAGGATCTTGGACAGGACGCGCTTCCCCGTGTGCAGGGCTTCCAGGACCAGTTCCCCGCACTTATAGCACGGTGCGCCGAGGGCTGCTCCCCCTTGCGACCATTATGGTTTCAACTCCGCATCTATGATGATCCCTGCGCCCTCCATTCGGCCGTAAGCGCAAAGCGTCCCCTTGGGGTGGTAGACCGTGGCTGGGGAGGTTGCCTGCACACTTCCTCCCTCGAACCGGACCTCTGCCTTCAGTGTCTTCTCCAGCGCGCCGACGATCAGGCTCGCCCCATCCTCCTTCGAGCGATGAGGCTGAGTCTGGCCGGCGACCTGTCCAGCCACCTGATAGACCGTTAGACAGATGCCAGGGCGGGCGAAGCGGTCGTCGATAAAGGACCACCGGTTGGCCCCGCCCCCCTCATCCAGCTGCCTTGCGGCCCTGTAGATGTCTTCCACGGCAGGTACCGGGACCTGCGCCGCGTCCACTTCCCCCGGCACGGCCAGCGACTCCTCGTAGTCCCCACGCAGGTTCACGTGGAAGGACCAGCCGCTCCCCTCGATCAGCCTGTAGTGGTGCAGCGCGTACTGCGGGAGCAGCACAGCCGCCGGGGCGCGCGCCTCGAACGTCCGCCCCTCCACCGTCACGACCGCGCGAAGGCCGGAGAGGTCCTCCCGGTCTCCGGTGAACAGATAGAACGTGTTGCAGTTGTGCCGGTGGTCCTCCAGCCACTCTGGCTGGTCCTTCGGGACGCGCTCCACCCGCCGCCCCACGATGTAGAGCCGGCTGTGCGGGTAGACCGGCCTCCCCACGAACACGAACCGCCTGCCGGGGGCCAGGTCGCTGTGATAGGGGATCTCCGACGTGCGGCGCTCCTGCGGCGTGATCAGAACGGACATAGGACCTCGCGAATAGATTTCGTGTAGAGGCGGTTCGCGAACCGCCCCTACGGATAGACCACATAAGGCTTCAACGCCTCTTCGTCGATCTCAATGCCCAGCCCCGGCCCGTCCGGCACCCGGAACGCCCCCCGCTCGCAGACCAGCGGCCGTTTCAAAAAGCGGTTGGCCGCCTCCAGCATGATGGGCTGGTATTCCTGAAGGAAAAAGTTCGGCGTGGAGGCGGCCACGTGGAGGGAGGCCGCGATCATCGGCGCGGAACAGATCCCCATGTGTAGTGAGACCGGGATGTGGAACGCCTCGGCCAGGTCCGCGATCTTCCTCCCCTCCGTGATCCCGCACCGCCCCACGTCCGGCTGGGCGATGTCCAGCCCCCGCGCCTGAAACCAGCGCAGGAACTGCTCCCGCGTCCGGTCCGTCTCCGCGTTGCCGACGGGGATGGTCAGCGCGCGCGCGATCTCCGCGCTCCCCGCGATGTCCTCCGGGTCCGTAGGCGTCTCGAACCAGGCGATCCCCATCCGCTCCAGCGCCAGGCCGTAGCGGACGGCGGTGGCGATGTCGTAGCGCCACAGCACATCCACGGCCAGCCTCCCCTCCGACCCTATCGCCTCCTTCACGGCCCGGATGCGCTCGAAGTCCTCCTCCTCCCCAAAACCGAGGAAGACCTTGAGCGTCCGGAACCCCTCCGCCACGTGAGTCCTTGCGGTTTGCGCCTGTTCGGCGGCCGTATTTCCCCGCACCCCGGAGATGTAGACCGGCGCCTCCTTCCGGAACGCCCCGCCCAAGAGTTCATAGACCGGGACCCCCAGCCTCTTCCCCTTGATGTCCCACAGGGCTGAGTCGACCCCGCTGATGGCGTCCAGCATGAACCCGGTGAAATGCCCCCGGATGTTCATGGCGGTGTACATCTCGTGGCGCAGCACGCCCCCCTGCATCGGGTCGCGACCCATCAGGATGGGTCGGAGCACCCTGTCCACGACCGTCGCCGTCACCTCCGGTCCGATGGGCGCCTGCCCCTCCCCGAACCCGACGATCCCCCCGTCCGTCTCGATCTTCACGACCATCGTCTCGATCTGCCGCGAGTAGAGCCCGATCCAGCCCGGCTGTGGGAAGTATTCTCGCTTCCCCGCCTCCCCCAGGCCCTTCCCGCCGAAGGTGTCCTCCACCGGGATCTTGATCGCCATGGGCTTGACATACGTGATTTTCATGAGATCCTCGAATGAAGTATTACGGAATGCGGAATGCGGAATGAAAAACCTCACCAATTCCGAAATCCGAAATCCGAAATCCGAAATAGATTTAGTCTCCGCTGATCGCGTGTCCCCCGCGCGGTGATCGTGCAGGTGAACGCCAGCCCAGCCAAGTTGGTCGGAGACATCGTCTCCGTACCCAGGCGGACTGTCACTTATCACTCATCACATTTTGGCATCTCCACCCAGACCGGGCTGGACCAGGCCATCTCCCCGTCCTTCTGCCGCACGCGGATGTAATAGAACGTCGTCCCCGGCATCGGCGACGCATCGGTCCACTCGAAGGCGAGACGATCCCCCGACCCGAAAGCCACGTGAATGTCCTGGTTGTTCCGCACCACCTCGGCGCGGTCGATCTGATCCGTTCCCACGACCTCCACCCGGATGATTCGGGGGGCTCCCCTCTCATCCGTTGCGAAGATCGACCCCATCCGGCGCCCGTTCACAGAGAACCGGAGGATGATCCGCTCCCCCGTCGTGCCGTAGCAGTGGCGCTCCTTCAGGGCGTCGAAGATCGCCTCCCGCGTGAGCGCCTCCGCATAGACCGCCACTTTGCCCCCCTTGAACCCTGTGTGCGCCTGCCGGTCGTGGGGAAAGGACCGCCCCGGCATGCCCACGTGGTTGTCCGTGGAGGCGATGATCCCCAGCCGGTAGCCCCGCGCCAGGCCCGCCTGCGCCCCGGCCCCCGGCGTCATCCCCTTGTCCCACACCTCGAACCCCTCCCGCTCCGACGACCCCCAGCAGGAGTAGACCTCCATCACCCGCTCCAGCGCCGGGTCGTGATACCGCCAGTCCGTCCACGTCTTGACGTGGTGGGGGATGATCATCACGTCCCCCCGGCCCGCGTAGTGCCGGTAGAGGAAATCCGGCATGAAGCTGAAGGCCCGGCGGTCCCTGGGCGGCTCCACGCCGCCCCCCCGGTAGACGACGTTCCGGTGACCCACCGGCGCGCCCGCCTCGTAGCCCCGGAACGTCACGAACCGCCCCGGCGCGTTGAATTCCTCCGCCCTGGCCTGGTGCGCCTCCCACCCCGCGCTCACGCAGGCCCCCTGATCCGTGATGGCCATAAAGTCCAGGCAGGCGATGTCCCGGCCGTACTGATAACATTCCTCCGGCGTGCCCGTGGAGATCCCCTTCGACCAGGCCGCGTGCCGGAAGTCCACCCTCTGCGAGTGCATGGAGTGGAACTCCGACTGCGCGTGCAGGTCCCCCCAGAACAGCCGCAACGCATCGGTCACAGCCACGACCGGATTGCCCCCCCCCCACACTCTACCCCGCGCATCTGCGGCCAGCAGACGCGCAGGGGTGTTCTCCCTGACCAGGATCGAGGACTTCACGGAGACCGTCTGGCGGTCCTCGTTCTGAAAGGCCACCGCCGTGACGCCCCTCTCCTCCCCCTGCCCCCGCAGCGTGAAGGTCTCGTTCAGGGGCGCGCACGGCCTGCAGTGACAGTGGTCCGTCGCAGCGAGGCGCACCGAAATGGTCTCCCCCGCGCCGACCAGGGAGGGGACCACCACCGTCAGCCGCTCCGCCGGCCCGGCCACCACATCCACGGGCATGGGCGCGCCGGGGACCGTCCCAAACCGCCCTTCCCCTTCTGCATCCAGATACGCCGAGAAATTCAGGTCCCGCTCCGGAAACGTCTGGACGCGGATGCCCAGCGTGCCGAATCGGGGGTCCCCGTAGGTGATGACGATCCGGTCCCCCTCCACCAGATCCCCCCCCTCCACCCGCGCGGTGATCCACCACCGCCAGTAGGCGTAAGCCGGGTCCGCATCCGGGACCAGCATCCGCTCCATCGTCTCCAGGTAGATCGACGCCGGTCCACCGGACGTCACCTCCGCCGTGGTGTTCACCGGATGGAAGGGGGCGTACTTCCGATCCGCGCCCGAGGCCAGTTCGTCCCAGTAGCGCGGCTGGGAGACCACCGGGCGCCCCCAGCCCGTGTTGGGCGTGCCCACCCGCAGCCGGCCCCCTGCCCGGAGGCCCCTCGCCCCCACCGTGTATTCGACCCGCACCGTGGTGATCGCGCCCGTCACGAACGGCCCGTCGTGGGCCAGCCGGATGCGCCCCGCTGCCGGGTCAACTCTCAAAAGGTCTTGAAGGTCCATTGAGAAGAGGAAATCGCAGCCTTCAGGGGATGAGGTCTTCTCACGATTTGCCGTCGCTCAGGGCTTCTCCGTCAGCGGCGTTCCCATCCGCCCTGAACAGACTGACAATGCCGTCCTGGGCGGACTCCACGTCCCGCTTCAGCCACTGCCAGCGCCGGATGCTGGCGTAGAAGTGGTCCTGCACCGCCTGCCGCATCGCCTCCGGGTCGCGCGCCTTCAGGGCCAGGAAAATCTGCTCGTGCTTTTTGAAGTAGTCAGGCTCGACGGCCTTGTCCGTCTCCCACCACCGGCGGTGCGCCGTGACGAAGAACTCGATGAACAGCCGTCCGAGGGCCCGGATCGACCGGTTTCGCGTCGCCTCGTAGACGGCGAAGTGAAACGCCCAGTCGTGCGTGTAGAACTCCACCGTGCTGTTCATGTTTTTCCGCATCGCCTCGATGCACGACGCCATCCGGGCCAGGTCCTCCTCCGTCACCCGCTCGACGACCACATCGATGATCCCCACCTCAAAGGCCAGGCGGAGTTCCGCCATGTCCACGATGCTCTCCACGTCCACATAGGGATCGAACAGCAGATAGCGAAAGAACTGCTCAGGGGCGAACTCCTTGATGTTGATCCCCCGCTTGGGGCTCGATTCCAGGACCCCGATGGCCTCCAGGACCTTGACCGCCTCCCGCACCGAGGCCCGGCTCACTGCCAGCGCCTCCGCCATCTCCGTCTCCGTGGCGAGGCGGTCCCCAGGTTTGAGTTTCTGCTTGACGATGTAATCCCTGATCTCGTCGATGATGCGATGGCTCAGACTCCGTCTTTCCAGGCTCTTAAACACCGGTTTTTCCTCCATATACGACCAAAATACCGTATTATTATCTTATAATTCAGAAATTGAACTATAATATAATTTTCCCGAATCGCCCTGTCAACCCAAAAGATGCCTGCCGCTGCAAAAAGTGGCCTGCTCTGCGCTTGACACTTCTCCCAAAGCGGGGTATATTGCAGAGAAACAGGGATGAAGGATGAAGGATGAAGGATGAAGGATGATCAGCACCCTCATCCCGCCTTCCGCCTTCCGCCTTCCGCCTTCCGCCTTGAGGTATTCCCGTGTCCCCCCTCTCCCGCTTCCTCCTCTCGCTTGGCCTCGTCGTCGCCGTGTTCATTGCCGGCACGGTGGGCTACATCGTCGTGGAGGGGTGGTCGGCGTTTCAATCGTTCTACATGACCGTGATCACGGTCGCCACGGTGGGATTCCGGGAGATGGGGGACCTGTCTCGCGCGGGGATGTGGTTCACCATCGGCCTGATCATCTTCGGCGTCGGGGCCGTGGGCTACGCCGTCAGCAGCCTGACGGCCCTGATCGTGGGGGGGGAGATCCAGGACATCTACAGGGGGAGGAAGATGGAGTCGGCCATTGCGAAGCTGAGGGATCACTACATCATCTGCGGGAGCGGCGTGGTGGGCCGGGAGGTCGCGCTCGAATTCCAGCAGGAGAAGGTACCGTTCGTGGTCGTGGAGCAGAACGTTGCAACCTCCGAGATCAGGAGCGACCCGGACGTCCTGTTCGTGGAGGGGGACGCGACGGACGACGAGGTCCTGCAAAAGGCCGGCATAGACCGGGCCAGGGGCCTGATCAGCGCCCTGCGGGAGGACGCCGACAACGTCTTCGTCACCCTCACCGCGCGCCAGCTCAACCCCCGTCTCCTGATCATCGCCCGCGCCTCCGAGCCCGGCACGGAGAGCAAACTGCTGCGCGCCGGGGCAGACCGGGTGGTCTCCCCCTATCAGATCGGCGGACGGCGCATGGCCTTCGCCGCCCTCCGCCCGTCGGTCGTCGACTTCCTGGACGTGGTGATGGGCCACGGCCCGTCCCCGCTCCGGGTGGAGGACATCCCGGTGAAGGCCAAATCCCTCCTCGTCGGCAAGCAGGTCCGGGAGGCGGACATCGGCCAGAGGACCGGGGCCATCGTCCTGGGGGTTCAGGGGACCGCCGGCCTCTGTCACCTCTCCACCCCCGGCGCCACCCTGGCGACAACCGTCATCCAGGAGGGGGACGTCCTGATCGTGCTCGGCAACGAATCGCAGATCGACCGGCTGAAAGAGATTGCCAGCGAATGAAGCCCGTCCTCCGGGTCGTCCTGGCCGGCCTGCTGATGGAGGCCTGCTTCGTCGGGATGGTGGCCCTCGGCGACCTGCGCCGCCACATCCCGGGGCTTCTCCTCCTCCATCTCGCCGCCTTTCTGGTCTACCTCGCCGCCCTCCTCCCCCTCTCGAAGGGGACCCCCCGGTCAGAGGCGCGAGGGATGGCCTGGATCGTCGCGTTCGGCCTCCTGTTCCGCGTCACCCTCTGGTGCAGCCCTGCTGTCCTGTCGGACGACCTCTACCGCTACCTCTGGGACGGCCGAGTTCAGGCGCACGGCGTCAACCCCTATCGCCACCCCCCCGGCGCCCCGGAGCTGACCGCGCTCCGCGACGACCTCCACCCCCGCATCAACCACCCCGAAATCCCCACGATCTACCCCCCCCTCGCCCAGGCCGTCTTCCTCCTCATCGCCCTGATCTCCCCGACGCCCCTCGCGGTCAAAGTCACCTTCACCCTGTTCGACCTGGGGACCGCGTGGCTCCTGTATCGCCTGCTCGTCAGGCGCGGGAGGCCGCCGGAGGCCCTGATCGTCTACCTCTGGAGCCCCCTCGTCGTGGTGGAGGTGGCCGGGAGCGGCCACGTGGAAGCCCTGGCGATCTTCTGCCTGGTCGCGGCCCTGCTCCGGGCGGAGGAGGGTCGAACCCTTCAGGCGTCCGCCGCGCTCTCCCTCTCGATCCTGTCCAAGTTCTTCGCCGCGGCCCTGATCCCGGCGTTCTGGGTGAGGAGACCTCACCCCCCTACCCCCCTCTCCCAGGGAGACCCCTCCCCCCAGCCCCCTCCCCCATCCTTCGACTTCGCTCAGGACAGGCAGGGAGAGGGGGAGCAGGCATGTCTAAACAACAAGGGGCGCGCCGTCCTCCTCATTCCTCTGATCCTGCTCGCAGCCTACCTCCCCTACGCCGGCGCTGGCGCGAACCTCTTCACCGGCCTCAGGACCTACGCCGAACACTGGCAATTCAACGACCTCCTTTTCCGTTACATCGCCGCGTGGGCCGGGCCGGACCGGGCGCGGCACGGCGTCCTCCTCCTGTTCGGGCTGACGGCCCTGGTCCTTGCAGTCAGAAAGGTCGATCTCCTGACCTCGGCGTACCTCCTCGTCGGGGCGTTCCTCCTGCTGACGCCCACGCTGCATCCGTGGTACGCCCTCTGGATCGTCCCCTTCCTGACCCTCAGGAGGAGCGCGGCGTGGCTGCTGCTGACGGGGCTGGTCCCGCTTTCCTATCACGTCCTGATTCGTTACGTCTCGGAAGGGGTATGGGTCGAAGCGGAGTGGGTGAGATGGGCCGAGTTCGGGCCGTTCGTGGCCCTGTGGGTGGGGAAGAAGGTGTGGGCGTGGAGAAAGATAAAGGGAAAATGGATTTGACCCGGCTTTGCTCTCAGTGTAATTGCAACCCCTCTTTTACGCCTTTAAGCAAAGAATTGGCTTCCTTGACCACCTCCGGCGCAGGCATAACCTTTCCGTCTCCCATCTCTATCCGGATGTGGAAACGGATGGGCGCATTCGCTTTGGCTTTGAGTTCCAGCAGATTGGAAATGATGTCTCCCAGGTCTTGAATCTCCGATGGTTCCAGATCAGCGTTCGCCACGAGGAACTTGGCGCCAGCCCCACCCCCTCCTCCCGTGCCACCACCGGAACCTCCGCCTTCGGCTCCGGCCGGCACCCTGAACTTTGCCAACTGTGAGGAAGGAAAATCGCAGGGCCATGCGCCAGACCCCTCGGCAAGCACCAGGAACCGGGATTGGAGCGCCCCGGCGATGACATCCCGAACCGTCTTCCAGGGGAGTGTCTTCCCGGCCTTCGTTGACAATACCGTGGCGATGGACAGCCCCGAAGCTGCTTCGTCCTTCCAGGCGTCCGGCAGGTTCTCCGGCAGAATCTCCGCCGCCGCAATGACGGCGGGGGGCGCACACAGCCTCGCGCTGGCGTTCAACACCCCTGCAGGTATAGGCTCGCCCAGGATGCTGGCAGGTCCCGATAACATCCACAGGGTCGCATTCTCCACCGCGGCAGCGATGGCCTTATCCAGGACTTCCTGACTTGCCCTGGGGATGCGCATCGGCTCCTGATACCCTCCCCGGTCCACCTGAATCACCGTCGAACCATTGAAGTAGTCGGCGACGGCCTTGACCGCGATCTCTTCTCCTCCCCACAGGTCCGGCAGCCTCCTGGGCGCAAGCAGAGCGGGAGGGAATTCAGTCAGTTCTGCCGCTTCGGACAGGACCAGTTCCAGGGCCGGATCGTTGAGGGCATTTTCATCCGGGCGGGACATCCACCAGGTGCGGAACGTCCCATCCGGCCGCGTGAGGCGCAACGCAAACGTGCCCTTTTCGCATCCGTCCACCAGGGTGTCGAGAATGGCGCTGGCCTTGAGCATCTTTGGCAGATGCGGAAGCTGGGCAAAAGACCCGGTCAGGTCCTTGACCCGCCTTGAGGTCTCCCCTGGACGCCAGAGGTTATAGGGGCCATCCGGCAGAAGGGCTTCAGCCTCGATGGCGGTGTCTTTCACCCGAGAGCGGTTGTCGCCTTTTATGATGTTGAAGTGGGGCTCCTCGGTGACCGTGATCTTGAACGCCTGGGCGTCGTCCTTCTCGGAGACCGTCACCACGATGCAGTACGCCTGCTTGACGGCCTCCGGGATGCGCCCCTTGGCCCTGTCAATGTTGATCTGAAGGGTCTGCGCCCGCGCCGCGTCAACATTCCCATCCTTTTGCTGTTTCTTGACTTCCTCCCGGACGATCTCCCATCCCAGGTAGTCCCGCACCCTCGCCAGCGCCAGTTCCAGCCCGTCCCTCGACGGCACGAGGAGCAGCAGGGCGTTGCGATATACGCGCGGCTTGTCCGGCCCGGACGTTTCATCCAGAAACCGCCTGGCCTCGGCGCTGGGTTTCCCGGACTCCGACGCCGCATCCAGTCCCAGCGCGGCGTAGTGGAACGCGCCGTCGTCCTCAACGTCCCTCGGTCTGGTCGGAAGTGTGTGGACGCGCACCCCCGCCGCCGAGGCATTGGCCGTCAGCGCCTTCACCTTGCTGATGTCGTCCAGAAGCCGTGCCTTGACGATGTCCTCCGAGATGTTCTTTGCCGCGACCGCGTGCATCTGGGTGAGGTTGGGTCGGTTGCCCAGCCGCCATGTGCCGGGGAGCTGCTCTTCAGTAACGGCAGTATAGAGGTCATCCAGCCAGTAGCTCGCCTGCGCCCAGCGGGAGAGGCCCTTTTCAAGCTCGATCCTGTCCGGGCGGGTTGCGCCGACCAGCACCACGAGGTCCCGTGTCCTGGCGCTCTGCCCGATGGGCTGGGAATGCAGGAAGGTCGCCACGACGGCCTGCTCCACCTCTCGGAACTTGAGGCCAACAGACTCCTTCTGGATCTGCTGCGCGGTGGAGAACTCCCCATCCAGAATGCCGGTCCAGGCCTGCTTCTTGCCCTCCCATTCCTCGGTGTCCGCCACGGTGACCATTTCCCGCAGGGCCTCCGAAAGTCCCTCCCTGTCCGGCGCAGTCAGAAAGACAGCGGGACCGATGAGCGGACTTGGGTCCCATTTTTCCGCCTCGCGCAGGGCCAGGGCAAACGTGCGAAGAACGCCCCGGGTGCGCTGAAACCGGGCAAGCGCCGTCCACTTGGCGTAGAGCACCTCGGTCAGGTCCAGATGGAACGGATAGCTCCTCAGAAACCGCTCCTCGGCCTCCGCGCCCTGCCGAGCCGTCTGCTCATCCACGGCCTGGATACCCTTGAGGGCCGCGACCACGTGTTGACGGTAGACCTCCCGGTCCTTAAGCGATTCCGGGGTAAAGAACCGCCTCCGCAGGACCTCCGCCACGTCCTCCTTCACCACCGGCTCCACGGCCTCCTCCCGCTGGCGCTGGAAGATGTCATATAGCTCCGCCTGAATCTCCCGGCCCAGCGTGTCGCTCTTGCGGGGGTCGGTCGCCAGGAGTGAAGCGACCATGCAGCACCGGTCCACCTTCACCGCCGCCTGGGTGAGATACTGGAAGAAGTTTTCGAGACGCCCCCGCCACTCCTTGTCCTGGGCGATCTTCTCCCGCGCATACATCAGGACCTCATCCACCAGCACCAGCGTCCCCATCCCTTCCCTGACAGGCATCTCCAGGAGCTCCACCAGCAAATTTTCGGCGGGCGCAGAGTCCCGTTCCTCCGCTTCGCCGGTCGCGTGCAGGAGCTTCAGCCCCTCATCTCCGGCGATCTGGTAGGCCAGCGCGCTCCAGGGCTGCTTGAGCGTCCTGACCTTCCCATCGGGAGACAGAACCTCCATCCCCTTCTCGACGTCCAGCTTGTCAAAGCACAGACCCGCCACCCGGCACCGGGGCGGCTTCTGACCGATCTCCTGGATGAACTCGGCCACCGCAGGGAGGTTCGGCAGCTTATCCGGGTCGTGGACCAGATGCCGGAGCGCGATCAGCGTGTGCGTCTTGCCGCCGCCGTAGGTCAATTCGAGTTGCCGGACGGCCTTGTCGCTCTTCCCGGCCAGGCGCAGCACCACGTCCCGCACAAGCTGGCGCAGGTTGTAGGTGGGAAACGTGAGCGCGAAGAACTCCTCCGGCTTCTCGTAGACGGGCCGTCTGTCGCGCTGCATCAGGACCTCGTAGAGGTCGGCGGCGAACATGTGAAGTGGGAGTTCCCCGGAGCGCAGGTCCTCCCGCAACCGGACCACCTCGCTCCAGCGCTTCCACGGCAGCTTATTCATGGGCTTTTCCTCCCTCCATTGGGCTTTCACGCGGCGAGGACGCCGCGTCTACTTTTTCCCGACAGTGACAGTGTCGGGCGAGGACGCCGCGTCTACTTTTTCCCGACAGTGTCGGGAATATCACCCGCGCTGCCAATTTGCCCGACGGTGTCGGGCATTTCCTCTATATAGCTTTTCACGATTCCTGTGCAGGGAGATCTATCGAGAGCCTGATTAAAAAATCGCTGCGGCTCTGGCCCTCACCCCGGTTCACTGCGTTCACCACCACTCTCCCATTTATGGGAGAGGGGAAGCCGAGCGTCAGCGAGGCGGGGTGAGGGCCTGTGCGCCAGGCGAATCTTTCCATGCACAAGATTTATGAAAAGTTTTTTAGGCCCGAATTATCCAGACACTGTCTGGACAATCACCCAGGCGGGAACGATGACGCCGAGGACCGCAGGTTCCGCATTCGGTCTGTTTCCTTTTTTCCTCATTGTTCCCGGCTCTCAAAGACCAGCTTGCCCTGGTCGTCTCTGACTGCGCCCCGGGCCTGGACGTGGTTGCTGATGTACTCCAGCAGCGACCGCTCCTCGCTCCCGTGCGGCGAAAGCTCGATGAGCGACTGCAAAAGCCGTTTGAAAAGCTCCTGCCTCCGGAGGCCGTTGTCATCCAGATATTCGTCCACTTTGTAGACATCTTTGGCCTTCCAGAGGTGCATGAGGCAGTGGACGCGGTCAATGAGCGGCACGGGCTTTCCGCCGGGGGCCTCGTGGCCGAGCGAACGCCCCTTGCGCTGCGCCCAGGTCTTGAGCTTCACCTTGCTGCCGGAGTTCTCCTCATCGTCGGGATCGGCCTCCGCGTCTGCGTCCGCCTCCACGCTTTCGTCTTCATCATCTCGCGCCTTGCCTTTTGTGAACTGAATGAGATCCCAGGTTCCGGCGAGTTCCTTATCCGAGATCCCGCAGGAGACGGCGTAGAGGATGCATGCGCCAGCCGGGGCCTCCTCCATCCCGAAATCGTGGCGATGGAGCAGGTAGTAGGCGGTCGGCTCATCCAGATCGCCTATCGGCGCATCTGAGACCGACGCGGTGAAGCGGTGACTCGGTGACTCGGCGACCTTCCCCGCGCCTCCGCGTCTCTGTGTCTCCGCGTCGTCTTCAAGCGGCGAGACGCCGCTTCTACTTAACAGTACATTTCCCACCACGAAGTCCACGACCATGCGCCGGACGTGGATCAGGAATTCAGAGACGGCCATAAGCTGGCCGGGGTCGTTGGCCTTCTTGACGACGGGATGCTTGCTGTAGGCCTCCAGGGCTGGCCCTGTCGCGGCCCAGACGAAGTCCGGCCCCCGAATTCCAGCATCCCAGAACTCGCGCAGCTTCTCCCGGATGTTCTCGCGCATCTCCACCAGGACCTGACTGTCCCAGCCGGGGTGGGCTGTGGCGGGGCGCTTCTTGCAGACGAGCCAGACGGAGGAGGAGAGGGCAGCCGATCCGTGTGAGCGTGTTCTATTTTGCATTTCCGTCTGTATCGGCCAACTTCCATCGACAACGAACCCCGCACGTATGATTGCTGCCACTAGCGTCTCCCACGCATCAGGCTGCTTATGTGCAAAGACAATCACAAGCCGACCTTCCGGTTTCAGTGCCTCGTGACATTTCATGAAGACTCGCGCCATTCCATCTTCATATGTCCTTTTCGATACTAACAAGTCTCCATTGTGACGGCTGGCATCATCAATCAATTCACCGTCTTTTTCCGCATGCTTCCACTTCGGCGATAATGGTTCTTCAAATGCAGCATCGAATTCAGAAGTTACACCATGTATAGTCCGCCGAAGCCAAACATAGAAGAAGTCCATCAAATCTGAGTATGGAATCGCATCGTAGTATGGTGGATCTGTCAATACAACATCAAATGTGCCTTTTTGTGTCCATGCAATAGCAGATTGGCAAAGCACTTGTTGTGTATGTTCGCTTGCGGCAACCATGCTGTGTGACAAAACCTCAGAAACCCATTCCAAGCAGGAAGAGAAGTTGCCCGTTGTTTCCGAAAGTGGGTTGCCCTGGCAGTAGTCCCATAGAATCGGCAAAGCAAACCGTACAAATGTGCTGTTCACCTTTGAGTAGCCCATATCCCAACGACAAAGCGCAGACTGACGGTCAACAAGTTTATCCACAGCAATACCCAGGTAAGCAGACAATGCCTCCCGACACTCACGCGAGTACCAGGCATCTGAGAGAGCAAAAATTGCCTCTCTCGTCCACTTCATGAATGTTCCCATCGCGAGAAGTTGCCTCGACGTGAACAGCCTCTTCCACTGCGTAAAACCATAAATATATACCGTAAAGGCTGAACCTCCCCCTTTTCGGCTTGCCCCTTGCGGCGTCGGCTCCTCCGGCATACCAAAAGGTATCTTCTCAAAAAGGTCGGGCAGCGCCTTCTCCGTCTCCTCCGCCATCTGAATCTCGTGCTCATTGGGCAGGCGATACTCCTTGCCCTTCTGCCCATCCACCACGACAGCGGTGTTGATCGCGCCCAGCCGTCCGGCCTGTCCCTCCAGCCGGATGTCCTCCATCGTCATGATCGCGCCGCAACACGGGCACTTCGCCCCGGAGCGCGACATCGTCCCCGCCCCAATGCGCCTGTCGTGCTCCCGGCGCTGGGCCGTGTTGCCGCCCTTCACTGGCACGTTTTTCTCAATGCCGAAAAAGATAGTGGACGAGACGTCCGACAAGCGGCCAGAGGCCGCTTCTACCGTTTCTATTCTGCCTTCGATAGTAGACGCGACGTCTCGTCGCGTTAAAGTAGAGCCGTCTTCCGCTCTGCCTTTGGGGTTGTCCCGAATGTATTGTCGGATGCGTTCCATCTGGGCGGGGCTTCTGATGATGTGGTCAAAGGATTCTTTCTGCCACACCGTCCCGCTCCGTCCCAGCGCCTTGTTGATCTCGTGGGCCGTGTAGGACTTCCAGGAATGCAGGGTGTCAGACAGTTCGTGGTTGGCCAGGGGAGTCACCAGAACATGCACGTGGTTGGGCATCACCACATACTCATCAAGGAGGTAGCGTTCTCCGTCAAAATGCCGGAGGGCGTTTTCGACGAGTGCTTTGAACTCCGGCCTGGCGAGGATACATTCGCCATAGCCAGCGTCCAGCCATTCCTGAAAACGTTTGGGGAAAAGGCGGTAATATTCGCGCCGCGTCTCTTCATCGTGAGGTTCCGGGTGTTTCTCCTGCCACGCTTTGCGTTCCTCTTCCCATTGTCGCAACTTCTCCTGGGGCATGGAGTCTGCCAGACGGAATGTCACGAAGTAGGTGACTCCCTCCTGTCGCCAGTGTGGGAGGTTTCCGGAAAGGTTGGCGATGGGCGCTTCAGGGTCAAAGTAATGTAGAAGCGACGTCCCGTCGCTTTCACCGTCGCTTTCACGCGGCGAGGACACCGCGTCTACTTTTTCCATCGTGAGGAGCACCCGTTTCCTGTCCTTCTTGCACAGCCAGCGGGTCTTGAGGAGTGGAATCGTCGCCCGGCAGTTCTTGCACTTCACCGTCCGCGCCCAGAGATAAGCCACGGTGGGCTTGGCCACCCAGCGCGGATTTCGCTTGTCTGAAAGGTATTCTTTGGAGAACTCCCTGTTCAGTACATCTATATCCGGCATGCCGCCATCCTTCAGAGGCACGAGACGCAGGAGTTGCTTTTCATAGGGTTTAGGGTTCTTCAGATCCAGAGGCTCAAAGTCGGCATAGACAGGATAGTATTCGGCAAGCTCCCGTCGGGCGCGGTCCAGAACCCACTGCCCCCAGGCCCGCACGTGCCAGGCAAGGTCGGCCTTCGGAGCACGGTCCGACTCCGTCTTCTGGCTGAGGAAAATGTCCTCCGAGAAATCCCGCTTCTGTTTCTTCGTCCACTTTGTGCGTCCAACGAGGTAAGGATGTGCCTTATAAAAGGCATCCATGAACGCCTCGTTCCGGAGGATGAAGTCCGGCAGCGGCCAGGTCTTTCCGGCCAGCTTCTGCGGGTATTCGAGCGTACACTTGAGAATGAACCAGGCGACCGGGTTGATGTCCACGGCAGTCGCCTCGCAGCCCAGGCGCATGGCCTCCAGCGGGATCGCTCCGCCTCCCGCAAAGGGATCGAGCACCTTCGGCGCACGTCCCCCGTAGGCTTTTCGGATCTCCTGCCGGAACCACTCCAGGTCAGTCGCGTTCTCCGTCTCTCGTCCCCAATGCAGGATGCCCTCCTCGGTGGCCTCCTTTTCGCGCTCCACGACCTGGCCGTTGGGCATCCGCTTGCGCTCGATCTTCTTTACGACTCTGCCGCCGATCTTCTCGCAGAGTTCCTTGCGTTTCTCCGGCGTGCCGGGATCGGGCAGAAGGGTGGCAATGAGCGCCGCCCGACAGGCTGCCAGGGGTCGCCGGGCTGGCCAGATGTGAAGCGTGGAGATATGGCCGTGCCGGACGTTCTTCTCGTGGACCGAGTCCAGAGAAGCCTGCTTCAGCGGGAAGGCGTGTTCAATAAGGCGGGGTCGATCTTCACTGTTCATCATTCACCTGGTCCACAGGAAAGAGGAGAGCGAGATAGGGACGATACGGGGATCCGGAACGGTGACACCGTCGTTCAGCGTTACCAGCAGCCCGAACGGCGCGTTGTAGACGGTCTTTTCGAGGAAAGCGCGCAGTCCGCGTGTATCTTCGTGAGGATCGATGCGCCTGCGGTATTTCACCTCGATCGGGATGCGCCGCGTGCCGACGGTCATGACAAAGTCCACTTCCGGTTCGGCGCCGCGTTCGGGAAAATATGCCGTGCCGAGGGCTGGAATTGAACTCAGATAATAGCCCAGCGCGCTTTCTGCCATGCGTCCGGCAAGGTCCTGAAGGTGGGGTTCCTGTTGCAACCGCTCCGGGTCCAGGGGAAGGATCTCCTGCAACCAGCTTGCGCGCAAGGCATGGTCGCACAGGCAGATCTTTGGGGGTGACTTGCGGCGCTTCAGCCGCAATTCGAGGGGCTGGACAAGGCGGATCAGCAGCGTCCCATCCAGAAAGCGCAGGTAATTCAGGATGCGATTCCAGCCGATGTTCCCTGCAAGTGCTTGCTGGATTTCGGGGACGAGTACGCTCTGCCCCGGCGTCTGTCCTGCGTACCGACAACACAGCCGGAAGACCTCCTCCAGCAGCTTCTCATCCCGCCTGGCTCCCCTCGGTCCCATGCGCAGGTCGTGTTGAATGGCGCGTTCGATGACCGTTTCATTCAGGTGGTCGGCCACTTCAGGCCACGGCGTATCGCGCCGTTCGTGCGCCACCGGATAACCGCCGCGCTCGGAGAAGGCTGCAAAAGCCTTGATTCTCACGGCCTTCTCCTGCTCGCCACGAGCAAGCGCTTCCAGCCAGAAATCGCGTTCCACCACGGAATCCAGCCCGTTTTCCTCCCACAGGGGGGTGGACTCGTATCCGTCTCTCAACAGGGCAATCTCCCGCAGCAGGAGAGGGCCGATATCGACCGTGGTGATCCGCCCTGCAAGGCTGTCCCGACCCGCTTCGATGCGCAGCGACGAACTCCCTGTCACCAGCACCCGCACGCTCTGGTTGTCCACCAGATGCTTCACCTGGGGAGCCCAGGCGCTGAGGTTCTGGACTTCATCCAGCAGGATGTATGCGCAGGACCCATCCCGGGCGAGCTCGTTGAAGCTGCGTTTTACAACCATCCGTTCATACCAGCGTGCGATGTTTAGCACCGGATCCTTGAGGCCCCTGAGCGATTCAATCTCGTCAAAGGTGACGTAGAGGATGTGGCGCGGGTCGATTCCCCGGCGCAGCAACTCTTTCATGATCTGCCGCAAAAGCACGGTCTTTCCTACACGCCGTGGTCCGCGCAACACAACCGCAGGCGTGATGCCCTGTTTCAGCAAGCGGTACAGGCGGACGAATACCCACCGGCGCGTCGGAGGAACGGCAGGTCCCGGCTTCTCCTCCCAGTGTGGGTTGAGGATGCGAAGACCATCCGCCAGTTCTATCGGCAAGTTGCCGCTGAGAAGGTTCATTTGGCTCATGACGCACGCTCCTCCTGTGCTGCCAGCATCGCTTGCGGACCGATTAAGACACTCCCCTTGGCCTTCGCCAGAAGCCTCCCGAACGGGTCCTGCACCCGAACAAGCCTCGGCGTCGGCGTGGCGCAGTCGTAAACGACATAGAGCCAGTATCCGTCCCGCATGTTGCAGGCCTTCGCCCACTCGTTGGCCAATACCTCCACGTCGCCTGTCCTGGCGCGCCCCTTGACCTCAATGCCTCGTTTCTCATTTTCTGGCCGGATGGAGAGCAGGTCGAAACCGGGGTGGTCCGGCAGCCCCGCCGCGCGGGCCAGGTCCGGCGTATGAACATCCAGCACCTTCGCCCCAGCCGCCTCCTCGAACGCCCTGGCCACCTTCATGGCGGTCATCTCGACGTTGACCTCGTGTTCCTGCAAATCCTTCGGATCAGCAGAGGGCACGACCAGCGCGTGCGCCACAAAGGTGACGGAGCCAGGGGCGATGAGCTCCGGTTCCCGCCTCAGAACCGTGAGCGCACTTGTTCTGCGGCTGGCAAGCTGCTTCTGCTGACGCTTGACCTCCTCCACCGCCTCGACGGCCTTGCGGTTCCCGGCGCGCGCCCTGTCCGAGTGCCGGGCACGGATCGCGGCCAGTTCCGCCTCCTCGAAGTCGAATCCCCGCTGGATGAATCCCTCCCGCTCCGGGAGGCTTTCCAGAAGCTGCTTCTTGCGTGCCAGCGCCATCTCCCGCGCCACCCGCTCGATCAGGAAGGCGAGAGCCTGTTCCTTCATCCCTTCTGCCGCGACCGCCATTCGCTGGGCCGACGGTGGCAGGCCGTGCCCCCCCTTGAGGAGCAGGAGATGCTCGACCGGACAGAGGTCCACTTCCGCGCCCTCGTGCTGCTTCACCCCGACGAGACGGCATTCCAGCGCCTCCTCCCTGGACAGGTCGGGAAACTCCGGGTCGGCCCCCCGCACGACAGACAACAACGCCAGGTGAAACAGGTAGGACTTTGGAGTGGTCGGGTCCACGAAGACCGCGCCACGCCTGCCCACGCCCGCAAGCCGTTCGGAAACCAGCCCACGGAACCGGTCAAACACCGGCTCCCCCGGATGAAACCAGATGGCCTCCTTCCGATCCGGCGGACGGGATACCGAAAGCCGCTCCCGCGCCTCCTCCGGGTACGGCTCCAGCGCCGGGAGAATCGGGTCGAGCGCGCCGAGACGCCGAGGCCGAAAGGAAAAGAATCCTCCCGCATCCCCTTCAATCTCGATGTCTACAAGGGGCGCGGCCTGCTCGACGTACTGCCGGACGTATCCCGGCAACAGCCGGAAATGGACCTCCTGATCCAGATTGGCGCGCAGCCGGGGCAGTTCCCTCGACACGTCACCACCGGAGCCATACAGGGTCTTCTCCCGCGCCGCCAGCGCCTCGACCTGCTCTCGGGTCAGGCGACCGTCAAGCTCCCGCGCCACGTCCTGCGGGTCCTCGGTGACGGCCAGCTCCATGTGTTGTTTGATGGAGACGCCCTGGAAGATCCGACCGATGCAGTCGAAGACCTTGTCGGACTGAAGCTCCTCGCGAATCTTCTCCAGCTTATCGAGCAGGGTCTTGAGCACCCTGCCCTCTCGCGTGGACGGCGCAACGAGGTTCAGGATGATGACGGGGTCGTGCTTCTGGCCGTACCGGTGGATGCGGCCCATGCGCTGTTCCAGACGGGCCGGGTTCCACGGCACGTCGTAATTGATCATAATCCAGCAGAACTGAAGGTTGATCCCCTCGCCCGCCGCGTCCGTGCAGACCAGAAACTGCGCCCCGTCCTCGTCCACCGGCTTGCGGAACCGGTCCACCTCGCCCTCACGAAGGGTGTAATGCATTCCCCCGTGAATCTGGGCGATCTGGCCCGTATACCCCATCCCGTTCAGGCGTCGCACCAGGAACTCCAGCGTGTCCCGGTGTTCGGTGAAGATGATGAGCTTCTCCCCCCGGAACTTCGGGGCCATCAGTTGTTCGCGGAGCTTCTCGAACTTGGACTCGACGCCCGCTTCATACACCTTTTTTGCGAGGCTTAGAAGCTGCTTGACCTGCTCCCGCTCCGCCAGCAGGTCGGCCAGGGACGCAGCCACAACGCCCTGCAAAAGCCTGTCCTCGGCCAGTTCGTTCTCCTCGCGGCCCTCCTCGCCGGCTTCGTCGTCAGCGGTCTTGGTGTCAAAGACATCCACATCCTCGGAGATGCGGCGCTGCAAAGAGATGAGTTGTTCGGCGGTCAGCTTGCCGTCCTGCACGTCCTGGATGACCTGGTCCAGCTTCTCGACCCGGCGCTCGAAGGAACGCAGCAGGGCATACGTGGAACTCGCCAGCCGGCGCTGGAAGACACTCATGGCCAGACGCGCCGCCTCGCGGTTCAGAAGCTTGGCCTTGTTGTAGACGAATCGGAGATAATCCGTCGTCTCATCATACAGGGTCTGCTCGCTGATGTCCCCTCTGTTGAGGTCGTACCCGAGTGTGTCGGAGATCCGCCTGGGATAGAGCGGCCTGCCGTCGAGATAGACCATCTCCTCCTTGGTGCGCCGGATGAAATGCAGCCGTCGCTGCTCTGACGGAAACTCCTCGAAGGCTTCGGGCGTGGAAAGCGCGTTGGGTTCGAGGAGCCGCCAGAGCGCATAATAGGGGTAATCCTTGCCCATGTGGGGCGTGGCGGTGAGGAGCAGAAGATGATGTGCGCTCCACCCCAGGCCCCAGCGTTCCTGAAGACTCCGAACTCCCGCAAGGGCTTCGGCGAGGCAGTAACGATCGGTCAGGCGAACCCGCATGTCCGTGCCCCGGTCCGCCGAGAGTTTATGCGCCTCATCAAAGACGACCAGGTCGTACGGAATCACCTCGGATTCCCTCAGCCGGGCGAAGACCCTCGGGCTGGCGAGGGTATCCACGCTGATGATCACGGAATGGCTACTCTCCCCGATGAACGGGTTTTCCACACGCGCGTCTGCGCCGCTTACGATGGTGAAGGGCAGGTTGAAAAGCGACGCCAATTCTCTGCGCCAGTTTCCCACAAGCCCCGCGGGCGTGACGATCAGAATCCGACGAAGCAGACGGCGGGAGAGCATCTCCCGGATGTAAAGCCCCGTCATGATCGTTTTGCCTGCGCCTGCGTCATCAGCCAGGAGAAACCGGAGACGGGGTTGTTTCAGCAGGTGGTCATACACGGCGATCTGCTGATGCGGCAAGGGGTCGATGCTGGCGATCTCCGTGGCGAAGGTGGGATTCATCAAATGCCCGAAGGAAAGGCGCTCACCTTCGGCCAGGACCTTGACGATCTCCGGCGGAGCCGTGAAATCGAGAAGGTCAAGTTGGGATTCCTCTGGTTTATTTCCGTACGGGGATTCATCTTCCGTCCCACCCATTTCAAGCTGGCGAAGCTGGTTCCAGGAAAGCTGAGAGGGTCTGGTCTGCCCATTCTCCCACCGATTGACGGTAGCGAAAGAAACACCCAGCTTCCCCGCTAACGCCTGTTGTGTCAAACCAAGGCCGGCCCGGAGACGCTTGATTCGACCCGGGTAGTCGCCCCCAGGCCGGTGACTGATTGTAACTTGTTCTAACATTTGAACTTTTCCTGTTCTTATATTTCATTCGCGTGCATAAAATATGTCACAATATAACACATGCTATATTCATTGTCAAATAAAATTGTATAAATCGCCCTCAATTTTGTCCACGTGGACAAAATCTGAGATTCAGGAAGCAAAACGGCAAAACAAACCCCCCTGCGCAGGGCGTGGGGGTTTTAAGATTCTACAGTTCAATGGCTTACAAAATTATTCTTAACTCAAAGACCTCCTGAACCTTACACTTTGCGCCTTCCTGATCGCAACGTAAACAGCCTTTTCGGCAGCCCGGCCCACCATCCCTCCCCGGCCTCCACGCGCAGGAGGTGCGTGCCCCCAGGCGCGTCGCTGGCCCCCAGCCCCTTCTCCACGATGCGGGTGTGGGAGTCCTCTTCCAACCATCTTCCCCAGGCCGGCTCCAGCCGCTCCGGGTTGCGGAGGGCGATGACCGAGACCAGCTCCGCTGCCTCGTGGTCCAGGAGATAGTCGACATGCCAGCGAAGCCGCTTCCCGTGCCCCCGCGTCGGGTCGCCACAGCAGAGACCGGCGGCCTCGAAGGTCTCGATCATCGCGGCGCGGATCGAATGGGGCGATCTGCTCCCGCTCCGGGTCGCGTGCCGGGTGAGTCGGGACCCCAGAGCGGTTGCCCCCCACCGGCCGAGCGCGGACCCGACGTAGCTGTATTCGCCCGCAGGCACAAAAAGGTATCGCCCCCGCTTAAAGCCGCCGAAGGCGATCTCGACATCCCTTCGTACCCTGACCCGGAGCACATAGGAGCCGCCCTGCCCCCGGTCCCCCACGACCGTGACCGGCGGCAGGCAATGCCCTGCCTTCACGGCCTGCTGCCTGCTGCCTTCTCCCCTCTCCCTGTGGGAGAGGGGGCGGGGGTGAGATCTGCCTCCTGCTCATTGCCGTTTCGGCCAGGGGGGTATCCCGGCGCCTCTTCGCGGTCCCCCCGCGACATCATGAGCTGACTCAGCTCTTTCACGATGAGGCGATGCTCCTCGCGGGAGGCGGGGTCGATGAAGAGCTCGTTCTTGAGCGCCCGGATCGTCTTCTCGAAGTACTCCCAGACGCCGTAGAGCAGGACGGCGGACACGAACAGGCCGATGCCGCTGAAGGCCAGGGTGATGGCGTCCAGGGAGGGTTGCAGATAGCCGTAGGTGCCGACCCAGGAGGAGAGGACCAGGAGGATGGTGAGGCCGAAGATCACGTTCCGCTTGCGGTACTGGAGGTCGGCGTTCCAGTAGCGCTCCACCTGCTGCTGCCGGACGCGTTCGAGCTGGATGACGCGCTGGCAGGCCGCGGCGGTGAACGTCTCCTCAGGGCTCGTGCTCCACTCGGAGATGCGCCGCCAGAGGCGGTGGAGCTGGTACTCGAACTCCACGTCCTCGATCACGTCCGGGACCAGGAAAGACTGCCTCCCGAACCGCTTGTGGATGTCCGGAATGTACTTGCAGTGAAACGCGGAGCGCCGGCTGGTCCGCTCGCCGGGGCGGAGGTTGGGGTCCTTGTTCAGGGCGATGAACGGCTGCTTGATCCGGTAGGATCCGTCCGCCGTGCTGCTGAACGCCAGGGAGATGGTGTAGCGCAGGGCGTCGTCCAGGGCCTCGAAGGAGACGTCGTCCACCTCGGACACCAGGACCACGAAGGGGGCCAGAATGGCCGCGGCCATGCCGATGTCGTCGGAGGCGGCGGCGCAGTCGATGATGATGTAATCGTAGCGGTTGAGGGACTTGATGGCCCCCACCAGCACGGAGAGGCGGTGCGTGACGTTGCTCAGGTTGTTCCGCCGGTTCTCCCGCAGGAAGATGTTCGTGCCGAGGGTGCTCTGCTGCTCTTTGGAGTAGAAGGAGGGCAGGATATCGATCCGCTTCCCCTGAGGGCTCACGTCCACGGAGAGGATTTGCGTGCCCTCGTAGATGCCGCTCAGACCCGAGTAGATGTCGGAGTCGTCAGCCCCGACCAGGTGCTTGTAATAGGAGCTCAGATTCTCCTTGATGACCTTCCGCCCCGGAAAGATCAGGTTGGTGAGGGTCTTGGTCTCAAAATCCGCGTCGATCAAAAGGACATTGTACCCGCACTGCTGGAGGACCTTGCCCAGATTGGACGAGATGACCGTCTTGCCCGACCCCCCCTTGGGGCTGAGAAAGGCGATCATCTTGCACCGTTCGTCAAGGGCCTCGGGGTCGATCCGGAACGTGAGACCCAGGTCCTCCTTGGCCAGACGCACCTCCATGATGTTGTTCCGGCGACTTTCACCGGTCTGGGGCGGGGTCTGGACCTCAAAGTTGGCATCCGACATGGAAGGGCCCTCCATCAAAGGGGAGAGGTTGACGGAAAAGGCAATGGGGTTATGACAATAGGCCGATACAGGGCGAAAGTCAAGGACAAAAACGCAACCCTCACGGGGCCGTCCGGGAGGACCTGCGGACGAAGTAAGCCTTCAATTTCTCGATATATTTCCCACCCTTGCCCAGCAGCCCGAGACCGATCAGGATCAGCGGGATGCCGGGGCCGGGGACAAATGGAATGGCGAGGAATACGCCGACCACGATACAGGTCCAGCCCACGGTCTTGCGAAAAAACGGCGACGATTTCAGCCAGGAACGCATGCATCTCCTTATAATGAGTTACGCAAGTGGCGACATCTGGCCCAAATTTGGGCGGTTTGGAGAGAGCTATCTCTTCGTATAATAGGATTTTTCCCTTGCCAAGTCAACTCATCTTGTCACCCGCCTCCCGAACGCCTCGGCGAACAGGAAGAAGTCCGAAAGGTCCACGAAGCCGTCGCCGTCGAAGTCGAACCTCGGCAGGGCGGTCCCGAACCCCTCGACGAACAGGAAGAAGTCTGAGAACCCCACCAGGCCGTCCCGGTCCAGGTCGAACGGCGCGGTGGGAAGGCCGCCAGGCATCAAAACAGGCACGACAACCCCCCTGAGTGGAAAAGCGACCGGGACGCCCGCCGTGTCCCTCACGCCTTCGACGAAAAGCTCATAGGACCCTCCAGCCTTCAGCTCCCGCTCAAACCCCAGCACCACCCGCCTGCTGTCCCGGTCCAGGTTGGCGGACGTGGGGTTAATGGAGTCCGGCAGGAGGACATAGTGGCGCGGCTGCTGCGCCGTGTCGAGGTCCAGCGGCACGCGGGAGAGGAGCGCGACGTGGCGCAGCGTGAGCGGCTCCGCGGCGCGAAAAGAGTCCATCGGAAAGGCAGGCACGGACGCGACCTGCGACCTCCGGCCCTCCCGGCCCGCCCCGTTCACCGCCGTCACCGCATAAAAATAGCCCTTCACAGCGGTCGAAAGCGTGTCCGTGTAGGCCGCGCTCGTGAGCCCCTGCGCCAGGAGGCGCAGGCTGTCCGCCGAGGTCCCCCGGTAGACCCGGTACGTCACCCCTGCCTGCCCGCTCCACGTCAGCAGGACCCGGTCCGGGACAAGGGCGACAAAGGCAATCCGCTCCGGCGCAGCAGGCCCCGGCGTCGCCGCGTCCCGCTCCAGGATGCGGACCACCCCCCCCCGGTTGAACGCGATCTCCGCCCGGCCGTTCCCGTCCAGGTCCATCACCAGAGGGACATAGGTCAGGTCCACGGGCGCGTGCCAGATCGGCCGGTAGGCGTTCGGCCCGGTCGCCGTAAAGACATAGAGGTCCGGCAGGGCGCAGACCGCGAAGTCGGCCCGCCCGTCCCCGGTCAGGTCCCCCACGGCGACCCCGTTGCCCGTGGGCTTGACGCCCAATATCTCCGTCCGCCACTCCACGGCATAGGCGTTGTCCCCGGTCGCCTGGTAGACCGACACGATCCAGCGCCGCTGCACGTCGTCCCCAGGCAGGGAGTCGATCCGGGCCACCACGAACTCCCGCCTCCCGTCCCCGTCCAGGTCCTCCCCCCCCGCCACCACGCGCGCGTCCGAGCCGGGGCGGCCCCGCTCGGTCCACGTATTTTCGAAGGCAAAGGCGCCGCCCTGCCTCTCGTAGGCCACCAGGTCCCCGTCGGAATCCCCAAACACGACCTCCGGCCTCCCGTCCCCGTCCAGTTCCGCGACCGCGTAGCGCGGGCCGATCAGACTCGTCCCGGCCGTGGGGTTCGGCAGAAGGGCGACCTGCGCCAGCGCGAACGTGTCTCGCCCCCCGACGGCGACCCTCTCATACCTCAGCACCCGCAGCTCCCGCTGCCGGAACGACCGGGCCACCACCTCCACCCTCCCGTCCCCGTCCAGATCGGTCAGGTCCCCGCCCCAGGCGTCGGCGTCCTCCGCCACCAGCCGCGTCGGCCACGCCCCGGCGGACGGCCCCTCGAACAGCCTCAACCGCCCCGTGTTGGCCCCCATCAGCTCCTGCCGCCCGTTCCCCGTGACATCCCCCACGCCCCAGGGCAGAAACCCCTCGGCGCTCGCGAAGACCTCCCGGAACGCCCATCCGTCCCCCCGCTCGAACAGCTTCACGGGGCTGAACGCCTGGCCCGTCACGTAGGGCATCAGGGCGACCTCCGGCCTCCCGTTCCCGTCGAAGTCCGAGGCCCGGTTGACCAGGTACCCGTCCGGCAGCGTCGCGACCTCCGAGAACCCCAGGCCGCTCACGACCTCCCGCCGGAGGACGAAGGTCGTGTCTCCCCCCTCCGACGACAGCCCGGCCACATTCCGCGCAGAGATGCGCACCGTCGTCGCCCCCTCCGGCAGGTCATCGGGCAGAGGGAGCGCGTGCTGCCGGGCGATGAACGGCGAGTCGAGCCACGCGTCGGGCCGGCCCGCAGACCGGACCTGGACCGTCGCAAAGACCCGGTCGTCCGTCTCCCACTCGACGAAGAACCTCGTCTGCGCGCTGTCCAGCCGGGCGGTCACGGCCCGCCACCGGAGGGCCGGAGGCGTCCGGTCGAGAATCACCACGGCCCGGTCCTCCGCCTCAGACCCATCTTGAAGCCGGGCCCACAGCCGGAGGGTATAAACGGAATCCGGCAGCCCTGCCACGCCCCAGCGGCCCAGCGTCTGCGCCCTCCCGGTCGGCTGCCCCTGCCGGAGGAGGGTCCACGCGGCCGGGTCCGTCCCCCTCCCCCATTCGAGCCGGTAGTCGACCCCTGTCACGATGCCCGTCACGTCCGTGTCCCCTGAGACCCCGAACCCCGACTCCGGAGAGACGATCTGGACCACCGGCGCGGCTCGGACCGCCAGCGCCGCGGCCGCATCGACGCGCCCCCACCCGAACGAGGCGTCGCGCCCCGGCGCCCCCAGGTCGGACGCCGAGCGCCTCAGGACCGCCCGCACCTGCTCCGCCGAGAACTCCGGGTGATACGCCAGCGTCCACGCGGCCAGCCCCGCCACGCACGGCGCGGCCATCGACGTGCCCGACCGGATCTGATACCCCCCGCCCACGCGGGCGCTCAGGATGCCCACGCCGGGGGCCGCCACGTCCAGCCGCTCCCCGAAGCTGCTGAAACCCGCCAGCCTGGCCTGGCTGTCCAGCGCGGCCACCGAGATCGCCTCGGCAAGGGCCGCCGGATAGGCCAGGGACGGACGCCCCTCGTTGCCCGCCGACGCCACGAAGACCACCCCGTTCCGCGCCGCGTAGCGCACCGCATCCCGGATGACCGGCGAGACATCGTCGTCCCCCCAGCTCGCGTTGATCACATCCGCCCCGTTCTCGACAGCGTAGGCGATGGCCGCCGACAGGTCGTCGTCCTCCAGAAACGTCGATCCGTCGAACGTGAACCCCGCGCGCAGGGCCATCAGCCTGGCCACGGGACAGACCCCCGCGATCCCCGCCCCGTTGTTCGCCGCCGCCCCCGCGATCCCGGCCACGTGCGTGCCGTGCCCCCCCTCGTCCATCGGGTCGTCGTCCCTGCCGAGATAGTCCCCGCTGCCGGGGAGGTCCGGCGCGTCGGTGAAGTCCCACCCCCGGACGTCGTCCACGTAGCCGTTGCCGTCGTCGTCCACCCCCGGCCTCCCGTTCGCCTCGGCCTGGTTCATCCAGACGACCGGGGCCAGGTCCTCGTGCCGGTAGTCCAGGCCGGAGTCCACGATCGCGATGATCGGCGTCTTTTTGGGAGGGGCATTTCGAGTCGCCTCCCACCCGGCCAGCCAGTTGATCATCTGAAGCCCCCACTGCTCCGGGAGCCGGGGGTCGCCCGGCGCGTCCATCGTCCGGTAGAGAAAGTTGGGCTGCGCGTATTCGACCAGGCCGGACGCCTGATACAGAGCGACTGCCTCCCTCACGTCCGCGCCCGGCGCGAGCCTCAGCCGGACGACCGCCTCCAGGTCCTCCCGCCCCGGAATGGGCTTGGCCGCCCGCCTTGGGCGGGGCGGCAGCAGAGGCTCCCCCGCCCGGACCCCGGCCCTCCGGGCCAGGGCGTCCACCTCCGCGGCGACCGGCTTGGCGCTCCGGTCCACGCGGAACTTCACGAGGATCTCGCGGGGGGCATAGCGGGGAGGGTCAGCGGCATGAAGGGGGAATGGTAGCAGGAGGAGGGCAAAAATAAGGATGACGAGATTCATCGCGCCTTCGCGCTATCCTTTCACTCCCACACCACCAGCGGAAGCTCCAGAGGGATCACCGCGTCCTCGTGGCGGGGGATGACCCGGATCGTGTAGCCGTGCAGTCCGGTGGCCTCGCACGGGATCTCCCCGCGATACAGGTAGCACCCGTCGCTGTCCCTGCGCTCCCAGCCCATCGGGATGGCCTCCCCCTCCCGCAGTTGCCGGTCGGGGTCGAGCGGCCCGCGATAGACCTGCACGGCCACGTCCTGCGGGTCGAGCGCCCCGAGACGCACCCTGGCCCGCACCTGGATCGCCGTCCCCACGGAGGCGCTCTCCTGCGCGTCCCCATCCACCGACTCGATGCGGACCTCCCCCCACCGCTCCCGCACCCTCGTCTTGTACGCGATCAGCGTCTTGACCCGCTCCATGTCCCCCTCGGTCAGCCGGCGGAAGCGGCGGGCCGCCGGCAGGTAGCAGCGCTCCACGTAGTCGTGGACCATCCGGCTCGTGTTGAAGACGGGGCAGAGCCTCCGCATGGACGCCTTCATCTTGGCGATCCAGCCCCTCGGGAGGCCGTCGGTCCCCCGGCTGTGGAACAGCGGGATCACCTCCCGCTCCAGCAGGTCGTAGAGCGCCCTGCTCTCCACGCGGTCCTGGTACTCGTGGTCCTCATACTCCTCCCCGCTCCCGATGGCCCACCCCACCTCCGGGTCGTAGCCCTCGTCCCACCAGCCGTCCAGGATGGACACGTTCAGGCCGCCGTTGGCCAGGACCTTCATGCCGCTCGTCCCGCTGGCCTCCATGGGCCGCCTCGGCGTGTTGAGCCAGACATCCACCCCCTGTACGAGATACCGGGCGATGGCCACGTCGTAGTCCTCCAAAAACACGAGACGCCGCCGGACCTGCTCGTCCCGCGAAAAGTGGACGACCTGCCGGATCAGCTCCTTCCCCCCGTCGTCGTGGGGGTGCGCCTTGCCCGCCATGAGGATCTGCACGGGCCGCTCCCGGTCGCTCAGGATTCGCTTGAGGCGATCCGCGTCCCGCAGCAGCAGCGTGGCCCGCTTGTAGGTCGCAAACCGGCGGGCGAACCCGATCGTCAGCGCCTCCGGGTCCAGCGCCTCCTGCGCCGTGGCCCGTTCGTGCTCCGAGGCCCCGCGCTGCTCCATCTGCCGCAGCAGACACCGCCGGACGAAGTGGATCAGGCGCTCCCGCCGCCGCTCGTGCGTCCGCCAGAGCTCCTCGTCCGGGATCTGCGCCACCTGCTCCCACGCCGACAGGTCCGTGGGGTCCTCCATCCAGCGGGGGCCGAGGTACCGGTCGAGCAACTGGGCCATCTCCCACGAGATCCAGGACCGGATGTGGACGCCGTTCGTGACAGACGTCACGGGCACCTCGTGCTCGGGGAAACCGGCCCAGGTCGCGTGGACCATGCGGCGAGCCACCCGTCCGTGCAGCCGGCTGACCCCGTTGCAGGACGAGGCGTGCTTCATGGCCAGGGTGGCCATGTTGAAAGACTCATTCGGGTCGTCCGGGTTGCTCCGCCCCAGGCCCAGAAACACCTCAAAAGGCACGCCCAGGTCGGCGGCGTAACCGTTGAAATAGTGCCGGACCGTGCCGGGGTCGAACAGGTCGAACCCGGCGGGCACCGGCGTGTGCGTGGTGAACACGTTCCCCGCGCTGCTGACCTGCCGCGCCTCCCGGTAGGTGAGCCCGTGTTCCCGCAGGAGCATCCGGGCCCGCTCCACGCCTAAAAACGCCGCGTGCCCCTCGTTCATGTGGCAGACATCGGGCCGGATGCCCAGCGCCGCCAGCGCCCGCGTGCCCCCGACGCCCAGCACGATCTCCTGCCGGATGCGCACGTCCCGGTCCCCGCCGTAGAGTTCGTCCGTGATGTCCTGGTCCTCCGGGCGGTTCTCCGGCAGGTTCGTGTCCAGCAGGAATAGAGGGACGCGCCCCACCTGGACGCGCCAGACCTGCGCCCTCACCTTCCTGCCCGGCAGGTCTATCTCCACGACCACCGGCGTCCCGTCCTCCCGGTGGGCGGGCCGCACGGGCATGTTGTAGAAATCGTTCGTGGGGTAGCGCTCCTGCTGCCAGCCGTCCACGTTCAGGTACTGGCGGAAGTAGCCCTTCTGGTAGAGAAGGCCCACGCCCACCAGGGGGACGCCCAGCTCGCTGGCCGACTTCAGGTGGTCCCCGGCCAGGATGCCCAGCCCTCCGCCGTAGATCGGGAGACATTCGGTCAGCCCGAACTCCGCCGAGAAGTAGCCGATGCGCAGGTCCTTGAGCTCGGGATAGGCCCTCTGGAACCACGCAGGCTCCGTCATGTAAAGCTCCAGGTACAGATGCACCCGGTCCATGTGCACCAGGAACGACTCGTCCTGCTCGACCTCCCGCAGACGCCGCTGGTCGATGGTGCCCAGCATCCGCACGGGGTTGTGGCCCGCCGTCTCCCACAGCTCCCGGTCCAGCCGGCGAAACAGGGCGATGGTCTCGTGGTCCCACGTCCAGCGCAGGTTGAAGGCCAGGTCCTGGAGGGCCATCAGCCGCTCCGGGATCGACGGAATCACGTGGTAGGCGTGTACAGTCCTCATCATAGAACCCCTCCCTTTAAATCAACACTTCACCAGCCTCTCCTCCCGCGCCGACCGGTAGATCGCCTCCAGGAGCGCCACCGTCCGCCTCCCCTCCCGCCCGTCCACCCGCAGCGGCGTCCCCTTCGTCACGGCGCTGACCACGTCCTCCACGATGCTGTGCGTCGTGTTCTGGACCTCCCTCAGGCGCGCCTCCAGCCCCTCCCCGAAGACCCGCATCTGCCCCCCCAGCACGTCGTCCATCAGCACCCCCCCCTCGGTCCCGTGCGCCTCGGCGCTGAAGTAGACGCTCTTCGGGAACGTCGTCGTCCCCAGCACCGTCCCCTTCGCCCCGCTCTTGAAGTTGAGGATCGCCAGCCCGATGTCCTCCGTCTCGATCCTGTGGTTCATGATGGCGATCTCGCCGTAGACCGACGCCGGATCCCCCATCCACCAGGACAGCAGGTCCAGCAGGTGCGCCCCCTGATTGGCCAGCGACCCGCCCCCGTCCATCCGCCACGTCCCGCGCCATCCGCCGCTGCTCTCGAAGTACTCCTGCGCCCTGAACCACTTGAACCGGACCTCGCCCAGAATCGGCCTCCCCAGCCACCCCTGCCGCAGCGCCTCCGCCACCCGGTAGTTGTTGTCCACGTACCGGCTCTGATAGTCCACGCCCAGCTTCACCCCCGCGCCCTCGCACGCCGCGATCAGCCGGTCGCACGCCGCCGTGGACACATCCATCGGCTTCGTCGTGATGACGTGCTTGCCCGCCTGCGCCGCCCGGACCCCGATGTCCGCGTGCGCGCCGCTCGGCGTCATCGCCATCACCACGTCCACGTCCTTCCTTCCCAGCGCCTCGTCTAAATTCGCCGTCCAGGCGCAGCCCAGCTCCGACGCGACCTCCTCCGCCCGCTTCGCGTTCAGGTCCACCACCACCTTCAGGTCCGCCCCCGCCGTCTCCCGAATCATCTTCGCCCGGTTGTAGCCCATCCCCAGGCCGACCACCGCAAATCCGACCATCCTGTCCTCCTTGCGCTTTACATAGCTTTTCACGATTCCTGTACAGGGACTATATCGAGAGCCTGATTGGAAAATCGCTGTGGCTCTGGCCCTCACCCCGGCAGGCTACGCCTGCCACCCCTCTCCCGTGTACGGGAGAGGGGAAGCCGAGCGCCAGCGAGGCGGGGAGAGGGCCTGTGCCCCAGGCGACATCGTCCTATGCACAAGATTTATGAAAAGCTGTTTAACCTCTACCAGTCCGCCACGCTCCCGTCGTCGTCGTGGAACCACGAGGCGATGTCGAAGTCTCCCTCGTAAGGCTTCTTGAGCGCCTCCTCCTGGATCTCAAACCCCAGCCCCGGCCTCTGGGGCAGGGCGATGTACCCGTCCTCGACCCGCCAGTCCTCCTTCAGGATGCCGTCCCCCAGCGCCCCGTCCACCTGCTCCTGGATCAGGAAGTTCGGGATGCAGGCATCCACCTGCAGACAGGCCGCGAAGGCCACCGGCCCGATGGCGCTGTGCGGGGCCAGGTGGACGTAGTAACACTCCGCCATCGCCGCGATCTTCTTCGTCTCCAGCAGCCCCCCCGCGTGCGACAGGTCGGGCTGCAAAATGGCCGCGCTCTGCTTCTCCAGCACGTCCCGGAACCCCCACCTCGTGAACAGCCGCTCCCCCGTGGCCACCGGGATGGAGGTGGCGCGGGCGACGGTCGCCATCACGTCGGGGTTCTCCTGGCAGGCCGGCTCCTCGATGAACAGCGGATGCATCCCCTCCAGTTCCTTCGCCAGCCGGATCGCCTGCGCGGGCGTCACCCGCCCGTGGAAGTCGATCCCGATGTCCACCCCGTCCCCGACCCGCGCCCGCAGGTCGTAGAAGTCCGCCACGACCCGCCTCACCCGCTCCGGCGATTCGGCACCGTGCCACTTCCCCGGCATCCCCGTCTTGACCGCCTTGTAGCCCTTCTCTTTGATCAGGTAGTCCAGCCGGGCCTGGAGCTTCTCCTGATCGCCCCCCACGCCGCAGTGCGCGTAGACCTTGATCCGGTTGCGCGTCGGCCCCCCCAGCAGCCAGTAGGAGGGGACGCCGAAGCGCTTCCCCGCGATGTCGTAGAGCGCCTGCTCGATGCCGGACAGGGCCGTCAGCAGGACCGGCCCCCCGTGAAAGAACGCCCCCCGGTACACGTGCTGCCAGTGGTGTTCGATCATCAGCGGGTCCTTGCCCAGGAAATACCCCTCCAGCTCCTTCACCGCCGCCCAGGCGCTGTCCAGCTTCCCCTCCAGCGTGGTCTCCCCCCACCCCTCGATGCCCGTGTCCGTCGTGATCCTGACGAGCTGGCAGCGGTAGCGGAGGCGGAACTGGTCGATCTTGGCGATCTTCATGGGGACTCCTCGATGGTTAAGACCTCTACCAGCTCATCCGCCCTCTGCGAGCCGACGAGGAGGCGCTCTCCGTTTTTGAGTTCGATCTGCACGCCGAAGTGGCCGCTCACGGTGTACGCCCAGCCCCTGCGCCTCCCCCCATACCGGATGCCCCAGCCGCCGTACTCCCGGAGGGGGTGGTAGATCCTGGCCTCCCGGTGGGCGACCTGCTCAAGCGGGACACGCCTGTTCACGAAAGGAAAGAACCTCACCTGGAGATAACCCCCGGCGACCCGGACGACCAGTTTCATGGCGTGGAACAGCCACGGCAGCCCCACGGCGAGGGCCGACCCGAAGATCGACACGAGGACCAACTGCGCGTCCGGCATCGGCCTGTCCCCCCACGGACGCCCCAGGAGGATCTGCTTGTAGATGCCATAGACGAAAATGCCCAGGACCAGGAGGGAACTCGGGAGGGTGATCACCCAGACCCACGCCTGCCGGAACTGCTGAACCTCCTCGAACAGGATGTCGTCGCGCTCCGAAGACATCTTGAAAACGCTCCTGCTATTCTATCACCCTCTCCCCTACTCCTCGAACCGCTCGCCGCAGGACCGGCAGACCTCATCCCCCGCGCGGACGGGCTCCCCGCACGCCGGGCACCCGACCATACCCTTCGCGGCGATGATCTCCCGCGCCCTCCCGGCGTCCTCGGCCCTGACCAGGATCCGGACCTCGGCCAGCCCGTCCATCGTGAATCCGTGCGTGATCCTCAGCGCCTCCCCGCTGAGCATGGTCTCTATGCCGTGGCTCTCCAGGAGCGCGCGGAGGACCTGCGTTTCGACCTCTCCGTGCGTCCTCCAGACCTCGACCGGCTCAGCGCTGGCATCCGCTCTGCCAGTCTCCTCCGCCCCGGCCCGTTCCACCTCAGGACCCCCGACAGGAGGAAGGGGCGGAAGGGCGGGCACGATGACCACGCCGCAGTCGCTGCACGTGAGGACCCCCTCCACGTATTCCTGGCGGCACGTCGGGCAGAACGGCATAGGATGCCACCTCCTGAGGGCGTTGAGCGCCGGAAGGGGTCTCCCTCACCCCGTCTTCAGGGCGTGCGCCCTGATGTAGTCAAGGTTGATGTCCCACCCCAGCCCCGGCCTCTGCGAGACGCGCACGTACCCCTCCTCGTCCATCGGGTCCGCGAGCGCGTTCAGCCAGGGCGCTGGCGCCTCATAGTCCAGGAACGGATGGAGCAGCCCGCGTTCATAGTACTCCCCCGGAATGCCCATGGCGCACAGGGCGTGGAGATTGCCGGGACCTCCGCCGTGGACCTCCATCCGCACCCCGAAGGACTCGCACAGGTGAGCGGTCTTCATCAGGGGCGTGATCCCCCCCACGTCCCCCACCCCGCCCCGGCTGATGTCCGAGGCCCCGCGCACGATCCACTCGGCCCGCGTGTGCATCTTCCCCTCCGCCGTCTCCGGCCCCACCACGGGGATGGAGAGCTGCTCCGTCAGCCAGACATAGGAGGAGATGCTGTGCTCGTCCATCGGCTCCTCGAACCAGTAGTAGTTGAGCTTCTCCAGTTCCTTCCCGATGTAGAGGGCGTCCTCCCGGCTGTAATAGTGGAAGCAGTCCAGCATGAGGTGCATGTCCTCCCCCACCCGCTCGCGCACCGCGCGGCAGGCCGCCACGTCCCTTTTGGGGTCCGGCGCCCAGGCGATGGGCGGCATCCAGGTGTGCAGCTTGAACGCCTTATATCCCCGTTTTTTGCACTTCTCCGCAAAATCCGCATACGCCTCCGGCGTGTCCAGGCCGCCCTTCAGCTCATCCCCGCACATAGTGCTGGCGTAGGCCTTCACCCGGTCCCGGTATCCGCCCAGGAGCCTGTAGACCGGCTGGTTGAAGTATCGGCCCGCCAGGTCCCACAGCGCAACGTCGATCACCGCCAGGAACCGGTCCGAGAGCACCCCCAGGTGGAGCCGCTGCCACTCCTTGAGCCGCTGCCAGATCCGCTCCCGGTAGAGCGGGTCCTCCCCCACCAGGGCCGGCCTGACCACCTGCACGGCCTCCCGACTCCCGCCGAAGCAGATGCCCTCAACCCCTTCGTCCGTGACAATCCGCAGGAGGCTCTGCGTCGCGTCGTGTTCGGGGCCGGGATGGGTGTGTCCCTCGGAATCGCGCACAACCCTGGACTTGTAGGTGAACCGCTCGGTGACCACATCCGCGATCTT